>TARA_R100000687_G_scaffold9887_2_pt1 | contig 23152 bp, 13 predicted proteins | sample TARA_R100000687 | Tara Oceans TARA_R100000687 (sample SAMEA2622685) | marine metagenome | biome: marine biome (ENVO:00000447); feature: mesopelagic zone (ENVO:00000213); material: "saline water (ENVO:00002010), including plankton (ENVO:xxxxxxxx)" | depth 600 m
AACTACGGTCAATCCGGACCGCAATAATTTTCCAACCATGCGCCTTTATTTTGGTATCTGTATTCATAATCCTGAAATTCTCTATGGGAGTATTCGGTCTATTGTTAATACCTAAAAGCTCCCCTTAACTTAAAAAATTGTGCTTAGAGCCTCCATTATTAATATTATGCTTCCGCCACATCTTCCTTCCATCGAAATTTTGATGTAATTTTAATGCTTAACGCTACTTTTCGGGTTACGTGTTATGTATGGAATGTCACGCTCTCAAAGGATCAGCCGGCTAAAACAAGTAGATTCTTTGCGTGTGAAAAACGAGAGGCTAAAAGGTCCAGATGGGCTGCGTGGACTAGCAGCTATGTGGGTTGTAGTATTCCATATTTGGGGAGCGGTTCAGCGCCGGGACACGGACTGGGTTCCGTCAAGTATACAAACGCTTTTTGAATACGGGTTTTTGGGTGTTGATATATTCTTTGTATTAAGTGGGTTTGTCATAACTTACAGTTTAATTGGAAAACCCATCGATCGTTTCTTTGTTCCGAGGTTTATTTTACGTCGTTCTATACGCATCGACCCACCTTATTGGGCTACTATAGGATTGGCAATAGCGTTCATTTTGGCTAAGAATACGTTGTTCTCCGAACATCGAGAACCCCTACCAAGTCTTTGGAATGTCGTGGCTCACGTTTTTTATCTCCAAGATTTGCTCGAATTTACAGCTATTTCCTCAGTATTTTGGACTTTATGTCTTGAGTTTCAATTTTATATAGTGTTTGCTATAGCGGCATGGATATTGCCCAAATATCAGTTTTCGGATCGCGATGAGCTTCCGTTGTTTCTGACATTTTTTGCCTTCTTAGTTATGATAATATCACCATACTTTCGTTTCACCGAAGAGAGTATGCCGATTCCGGGGACTATTTTTCCCTATATATATGAATTTCTTTTAGGAATCTTGACATGCCTATATCTTACTGGGCGATTTCGTATCGGTGCTCTAGTATTAGTAGTTGCGACCGTTTTTGTTGTTACGATTTATTTAAAATCTCCCTTTCATGCCATAGTTCCTGTGGCTACGGTGTTGGTTTTGATTGGTTCTTCTCGAGGTTGGCGCTGCCTTAGATTCTTATTTACTGATAGTTTTCAGTTCCTTGGGAAGGTTTCTTATAGCTTATACCTTACGCATGCGATTGTAGGCTGGGCTTTTGTTAGCGTGTTAGTACAGTTTTTGGAAAGTTGGCCTTCTTCTGTGGTGACGTCTGCAATATTTGCGTCTGGCTTAACGATAAGTGTTGTTTTTTCCTATATATTTTACTGTTTTATAGAAAAAATATTCATTAGATTAAGCAAAAAACTCAAAGTGCGAATCTGAGATGGCGAGCAGTATAAATGCTAGTTGTCGAAAATCGCTAGAAGCTTTCGGATTTATCTAGGATCATGTCGGAAGGTTGGTAGGGCTGAGCGTGTTAATTTTTATCGATTATTTTAATCTTCAATAATATAAACTTAATTATCTGTTTTGTGTCGTGTATGAATTCATTGAGATTGGATGGGGGGAATGTTTCTCTATAGAGTTTGATTGTTCTTTCAGTTTTTCCATTGTCCAAAAGACATGATTGTAAAGCGCGATTGTATTCGCGAACTCTAATATGGAGCTTATTTTTCAGAGAAGAAACGAACTCTTCATCTATAAGTGACCTTCTACTTTGTGCCAAATACATAAGCATTCGTTCATTATCACTACTCATGTTGCTATCATGTAGGCGCCGATAGAATCCAGTGTATGGACTGATAATGGCTGGTCCATGCATCATAACGCGATATATTAGATGAAAATCTTCACATGCCTTGAGAGTTTCGTCGAAACCACCGACAGATCTGATGATCGTGGTGGGAAAGATAGGAGATGAAGCTATCGAGAAGTTCTCTTCTAGTAGAATTTTCCGGCACTCATCAGGCTCTAGCTTGAAACTTTCGTTTTGTTTTTTTGTAATGAGCGTCCGTAATAACGGGCAGCTTGAGAAATGGTCACTAGATTTGGTCGTTTCCGTAAAGTTCCAGTAATTTGAAATAGAAATCACGGCATCTGCATGCATTTTCAAGCCACGGACTTGATCCTCAATTTTGCTCAAGACCATTATATCGTCGGCATCTAAAAAGGTGACATACTCTCCATGCGCACTTCGAAGCCCGGTGTTTCTTGGAGACGCACAGCTTCCACTATTTTCTTGATATATGTAGTGAACTTTTTTTCCAAAGGATTGGACAATGTTTTTAGTATTGTCAGTCGATCCATCGTCCACGACAATTATTTCTATATTTTTATACGTCTGATTTATTACACTGGTTAAGGTTTCAGAAATATACTCTGATGCATTATATGCAGGAATTATTACAGTAACTAAAGGGTTTTCTTCAGTTTTCATAAATATAAAACTTCAAATGTTTAGGTTTTTTTCGGTTTAACGTTCGCAGTTCATCTACAAAAGAGACCTCAATCGTCCATCGGGTAATAGCTTTCTAAGTTCCTTTTTTTCATTTTCGGAAAAGGAAAGCTTAATGCCAATAATTCCACACACTATAGTCATGATGAGTGCAAGAGAAAATATTTCATAGTAACTTTCAGGGTGAACAGCATTTCGAATCCAATAGAGAATTATCGTCGCTGGTATCAAAACAGCAAAAATTGGACGACCCATACACATGTAATAGTCTTTTACAGCCATTTCAATTGCATTACAGGCGAATACAGGGAGAACAAAAAGCCTTAATAAAAGTAAGGGAATCATGGTGCCGAGCGCTACTCCGATGAGACCAAAATAGTGTACAAGTATTAAGCTTAAAGTCAGGTTCAGAGCAACTTCAATAACATCTATCTTGGCCACAATACTATGTTTATTAGCAGCATACATGGCGGAATTTAGAGGGTGATTGGAAAATCCGATCATGCGCCCGACTAGCAGTATAACCATCACCCAGTAGGCATCGCTATACTCCGGCCCCATCCAGCGGGTGATGAATGCATCTCCGAAGATTACCAGTCCGCCTCCTGCAATCATCGCGGCAACTAGATTCAGGCGGGTTATGAAGAGCAGTTTGGAATGCAGTTCTTTCTTGTTGCCCTGAACGTGGTAACCGGTGAATATCGGCACAAACATGTTTGTAGCCTGACTCAAGAATTGGGCGAGGTAATCAACCAGGCGGAGTCCAATGGCGTAATGGGTGACACTTGCGGCAGAAAGGAAGCCTGCGACCACGAAGTTGTCCACGTTGTTGCGGAGTTGATAGGCAATAGCGATGACGAATGACCATGCGCTGTAATGGAAAAGCTCCTTTCCAATGCTTATGGACGCATAGTGGCGAGAAAACTTTAGAGCAGGGAATGCGGATTTGCAGATAAGAAGATATAGCAGGTTGGAGATGCGCGCCGTACAGAACGTGATGACTCCCAAGGCTATCACGCCATAGCCCTGGGAAATGAACCACCAGGTTAGTCCGGCGCCGAGCAGTGTCACTGCTATTCGTGTTAACGCGACTTGATGGAACCGGAGTTTAGCACTGGCGACACCTGCCAAGGCATTGAATGGAAATTCCAGGGCAACCGAAACGCCTATGATCAGGACCAATATTTGTATCAAGTCTTTGTCGGATTCGGAATTGATGAAGAGCCGGCTGGCGAAACTGGCCGCAATACTTGCGAGAATAATGACCACCGCGATGGCTACGTAGATAAGGAGCGCTGTATTAATGGTTTGATTGGCTTGATGGTCGTCTTTCAATCCGAAGGCGCGACTGACATAACGGGTTACAGCGCTCGCCATCCCCATATCAAAAAGGTGGTAGGCTGCAGCAAGGCTACCTATCACTGTCCAGATGCCATACCAATGATCGCCCAACTGGTTAATGAGGAAGGGCATCATAAAGAAGGCAACGACAATACTTATGAAGGTCTGTGAAACCCTCGTAACCGAGCCTTTGAGGAGTGTGGTGGCTGTGGACACGTCAGGTCCTGCTACCGCGAGCTTTCAGCTGTTTTAGCTTGCTTACTACCGGTGCGGGCAACATACACAGTAATAGATAGAACAGAGTTCTGCGGTCTGTTCGTTTGGTTAGTGCCTGCTGAAAGGACGTTCTGGCGTCCTTCATTCTGTACTGACTGAAGTAGGAATAGCCAGCCTCGAAGTAGTAGCGGCCAATTCGGTTTTCGAGCAACTTCAGCGCCGTGGGATCGCCTTGGTGGTACTGTTTCATCTTTTCAGTACAGGCAATCAATCCGGGTGCGCGATCTTCGATACTACGCAGGGAAATGCTACCGGAGCGAACACGATACTGATGGTATATTTCAGGGATGTACAGAAAGTCGTAACGACTTGCTACCGCTTGCCACATCAAAAAATCGTCGGAATTTTTGACATTTTCGTCAAACCCGCCCACCACGTCGAAAACGTTTCGGCGTATCGCGACTCCGGAGGTCCCCAGATAATTGGACGCAGCCAGTCCCTGTAACGCAATGCCAGCCCCGATAAGATAGGCGTTTTCGCCCACTGGTGTCTTTTCCAGACGGTTGAGTGTGTCATAAGGCGCCAGGAAGTCAGGGGTAATGACGCTACCTTGTTCATCAATACAGGCGAAGCCGGTAAAGGCAAGGCCGGCTTCTGGCGCTTGATCCATGCATTCTACCGTTTTGGCAAGCTTGCCGGGAAGCATCACGTCGTCAGAGTCAAAAATGAAGACGAGTTCGCCACGGGCTTTCCGAATGGCTCGATTTCTCGGTGCTGCGGGGCGGCCGCTGTTCGTCTGATGGAAATAGCGGATTCTGGGGTCGTCGAATCCTTCAAGAACCTGGACGGTGTTATCCGTTGAACCGTCGTCAATCACAATTATTTCGAAATCGTCGAATGACTGTTCGAGAATTGAACTAAGGGTCTGACCAATGTACTGCCCAGCATTGAAGGCTGGGATGATAATTGAGGCTCTTGGCATATGCGTCCTTGCCACTGCATACGGATAACTGATCGATTGACATTATAACGCATGTAGATCGTTCTTAGATAGGTAGCCGAAGCACCAATGGCCCATAAGAACTCTCGGGCAGGACAAGTCCTTATGAGCTTGTCCTGCCCGATTTCGGGCTAAAGAAGAGTCAGAATTGCATAGATTCCATTGAGCTTGTGAACGATGAGCCAGCGGTTATTCCGCCGCCCATAATATAGAGCGTACCGTTTATAGTCGTAGCCGCCGCACCGTGCTTGGGACTTGGCATATTTGTCAATGGGCGCCAGGTATTGGTGGCCGGATCATATTCCTCGTTTTGTTCAAATACACCCGAAGTCGAGTTTTGACTCAATTCGCCACCAGCAACCTGTGCTTTGCCATCAATGACTCCAACACTCATGGCGCGCCGGCCGGTCGGCATCGGTGTCATTTCTGTCCAGGTGTTTGTGGCGGGATTAAACATTTCTACTGTGACCATGGCGCCTTGTACGGTGGTCCCGTTAGCCTGCCGGTTGCGGCCGCCGAAGACGTATATCTTCCCGTCAAGTACTGCTGAGCCAGGGTTGTCGCGGACATAAGTGAGCGGTGGTGCGACCTGCCAGGAGTTAGTTGCTGGATTATAGACTTCAACAACGTTTAGCGAGGCGCCCTGTTCGTTCATCCCGCCGATTACGTAAATGAGTCCATTGATAGCTTGGGCTGTGACCCCACCTCTCGCCGTTGGCATATCTGCCAATTGAGTCCAACTGTTGACTGCGGGATCATAGACGGTGGCATTGGCCACTGCACCGGAGAACGGGGCGGTTGAGCCCCCGAATACATATAGCTTGCCATTGATTGCGGTAACGGCGGGATTCTCGACAGCTTCGCTTGGCAGGTTGGGGCCCTGACTCCAGGTATTGGCGGCAGGGTCGTATATCAACAACGTATTCAGGTGGCCGCTGCTATTCTTTCCGCCAACTGCATAAAACTTGCCGTCGATGGCCGCGCCTGATGCGTCCAGTACTGCAAATGGTGCCGGAGCTTGGGTGGCCCAACAGCCGAGACTAACTGGCCGCAATGACGTAAGCTTGCCGCCTCCAAACTCACCAACAAAGAGGTTGCCAGAGGGTGACTTGGTCATGGGTAGTGGATCATTGAAACCAGAAACCAAAGGAGCGCCGTCAGTGCCGAGAGTTCCGGTTTCATTTAATTCAACGCGGAAGATATCGTCGCCCACGGAGTAATTGGTAACTAACAGCTGTCCGTTAAGGAATTCGCCGACACAGCCTTGTGCTCCGTCATATTCAATGATCGCATTTGATGATTTGTGTTCACCTAAAATGTAGATGGCTTCCTCAAAGTTTGGAAGAGGGGCTATATCCTGATAGGACCCATCTTTGAACACACACTCGCCACGATGTGGGTTGGGGTGACCGTAATAGCCGCCTTCTTTAATCATTAGCAGGAGATCTGGCTGGGCCCCAGGGTTTTGCCCACCGTCCAGATAGCTGGCTGTACTTGCAAGGCCGAAGCATTCAGGCGATGGGCTTGGCGGGTAGGTGCCAGTCACTCCCAGCCCGTTATCTGTGGCGTAAATGTTGCCATTGCTGTGGAATACAAAGTCGTAGCTGTTCCGTAGTCCAGTAGCATAGGTCATTACATCGCACGGTGGCGGCCCAAAGATGTTGGTTTCATTGTTGCAGGTGCCGTCGAACCCCGCGGAAAACACATCTGCAACGAGTATTGCAGCGCTTAGAGGTTGTTCTTCCATTTGACCGAACTCCGAGTTGGATTCGTTCGGTGCACCTGCGCCGGTATTGCCGCCAATAGCAATATACAATCGTTCGTCGTCCGGCCCGAAGTGAATGGAATTGATTGAATGGTTAGCGATGGCTCTTGGTAATCCGGTGACGACATGCTCCACCTCACTAAAGTCTGGTCCGCCTATGCGCGTTACCATTCCGGAATTGGGCTCTCCGTTATCGATGGAAGGACTGGAATGGGCTACCCACAATTCGACGTTTTCTGAAGTGGAGCTAGGTGAAACTGTAATGCCGAGCGTCAACCGAGGGCCAATATCGTTGTGAAGAGCGCTAATGGTTTCGTCATCGACAACGTTCAATTCATTATCAAATGTTAGAGCTCTTATGGTGCCGAACAACTGAGTTACATACAGGCGGTCATCCGGTCCCCATACCATGGAGGTCGGGTACGTGATGTTGTGTTGTTTCTTTATGAAATCCACCCCGGAGTTTGGTGTGAGTGGTGTTTCACCTTCTTGAAGAGTGAACTCATTGAAACGATAGGTCATGGGCGATGAGCCATGCCGGTGGGTTGCGATAATGCCAGCAAAGCTACGGGTGCCTATCTCAGGGTTAATGCCCGCAGCATCGAAGCTGAAGAATTCGTCGGGGGGGAAAACGGTTTCCAGTTTGTAGGTGGACCCACTATTAAGGCTATAGTTCAGTTCTACGTTGCGAGAGTATGGATTAACGGTGAGTCCAAATTTCACGTCCGCTCCTACCAATCCAGGAACTGAGACGTTTTTCTCGACGAGCTTCAAGCCATTAACTTCGAGCAGGTAATGAATGACCACGCCGCTTGGCGTGGAAGCAGTAACCAGCTTTAGGTAATTGTCTTCGTCGTTACCGAACCAGAGGCCGGCCTGTTCATAATTTCCTGTTCCTTGGGGTAAATCGAGAACCTGTGTTGTAATCCTGGTGATCTGATTGGGCGCTGCGAAACCGACAGCCAATGCGTTGTCCAGGGAATTAACGCCTTCAATATTCAGCCCCGAAGAGGTTGTCAGCTCCAAGTAGCCCTGCAGGAAAAACATCTCAAGGTTGTTCTGAATGTATCCGGTGCCTGCGGTTGGTTGGTCTACCCAGGTAAAACCGGTTCCCAACCCATTCTTGTCCATATAATAACCTTGGCTCTCTGTGAAACTGAGCTGGTAGGGAAGGCCGACGCGGACATCGCCACAATCTACCGGAGCGCATTCGTCGTTGCTGGCAATACTCAATGTTACGGGCACGTCGACGGGGCTGTTGCCTGATGAAGACAGAGTCAATGTCGCGCTGTAGTTGCCGGATGCCAACCCTGAGGTGTCCGCAGTTATGGAAATAGCCTCTGGGGTCGTACCGGATGCAGGAGATGCTGACAACCAAAACTCATTGGTGCTTACCGTGAAGCCGTGAGCAAGCCCGTCGGAATGACTAACGTTGACTGACTGGCTTGCGATGGAAGTATCTGGTTCGCCACTAAAGCTTAAAGAACCGGGTGCAACGAGAAGTCCGGTAGGTCCTTCAGTGATTGAGAGGGTATAGGTAAGCTCGGCAGAAGCGTAACCGCTTGCGGAAGCCGAGAGTGTTGCATTGTGGGTACCTGCGGATAGGCCAGCAGGGTCGGCGGTGACTGAAATCGTTGCCGGAGTAGTTCCGGAATCGGTAGTGGCGGACAGCCAACTTTCACTCGACGAAAGACTGAAAGGTGCTCCAGCTTCGTCACTGTCAGTTAAAGTTACACTGGAAATCAAAGGCTCAGGGTAATCAATATGGCGCGAGCCCGCCAAAGACGATGCACTGAATTCCAGTGTGGTTGTGGTGTTAGCGACGTCAAAAAAATCAGTCACCTCATGAAGACTGCTATCTTTGAATCGCACTACTGCTGTAACGGTATGGGTGCCATCCTCAAGTACGGTTGTATCAAAAGGCAAGGCAGAATCGTTACTGGCAGTGCCAGCAAGGTCATATGGCGCAACACTTTCGGTTTGATTTGGGGCTCCGCTGGCCTGCGGGTTGTCGACGTAGAACTGAACCCTTGAGATGTCGGGGCTTTGAGGGACGAAAACGTAAATGTCGCCCGAAACAGAGGAAGCTTGCAGCGAGCTTGCGGCGGAACGGTCTGGGTTAGGACTGACCATCAAGGAATAATTACTGACAACCGCAGGGAGGATTTCTAGATTCACCAACAGGGTATCGGCACCGGCACTTGCACTCGTCGCTTCCACTACGGCTGTATATTCACCCGCCGCCAAACCCGAAGGGTCCACGGTCACGGCGATAGAATCAGGCGTGGTTCCGGATGTAGGTGACAAGCTCAGCCAGTTTGCGTTATCCGAAAGGAAGAAATCCACCTGACCGGCACCTGTAGTTTGGAGCGCAAGTTGGCTGGCCACCGAATCGGTTGATCCTTCCTGAATTGTGAATAAGACCTCAGCCTGACTGAACTCCAGAACAGGTGCCGAATTGTTAACCGTAAACGCGGTTGATAGAAATTCGGTTCCTCCACTAGTGTAGTGTACGTTGGCATAAATGGTGTGCTGACCGTCTGGAATCGATGAGGTATCTAGCGGTTTGGCGGTTAGGTTGTCCGCCGTACCGTTGAAATCGAAGGGCTTCACCCGCTCAATGATGTAGGGGGACGATGGCGGCGTGTTGTTCAAATAAAAGTCGACACGCTCGATACCTGATTCTGGTCCGACAAAGACGTAACGAGAGCCACTAATTTCCGAACCGTTCAGTTGAATGGCCGCGGAGCGGTTGGCGAATTCGCTGACAAGCACTGCAGGAGCTGCCACGGCCGTTGCATGAATCATTGTCAAGATGAGGGAAAGCAGCAGTGCCAGCGATGGGGTAAGGGTCAGTTTATGTGGTCGGTGGAAGGTCATTCCGTGGTACCTCTTGGAAAATCAGTAATCGTTTCCTGAGTTCAGTCAGCATCAATGGTGCCAAATGACCACTTAAACCGTGATAACAGTGTGATAACCTGCTTATACAGAGTTTGCTGATGCTGATCTGTAAAGTTTATCGACAGCTCTAACGCTCAATAATTTAATTCAAGGAAGACGCCTTTCGTGAGCCTTTTTCAGACTAGTGCTTGGCAGCATGCGTGGTGGCGTGAATGGGGGAGAACCCCTGGTTTCCGTCTACTGGGCGCGGGCGGTGCCGGGGCCTCTGGCCTGTACCTGGACAAATATCTATTTAAACGATTGATACCGGTGCGCTGCCTACAGTATGTGGGGACCAATTACCGCCGAATATCTACGCCTCGGACCGAGTATAATTCCATTTCGCCAACGAACGAATCGTTTGAGGCGAGCGTTAGACGCTTTGAGAGTTTGCTGTCTTCCTGTAGGTGGTCGGAAGCGGTATTCCGAGATGTTAGTAAAGGATCCCGTGAGGCAACGTATCTGGAGTCACTGGCAGGCGAGGCGGGTTGGGGTTATCGCGTCGTTGACGAGGATACCGCCTATGCCGTTGAAACTCGTGGCCGGTTTGATGATTATCTGGCTAAGTTGGGTCCTAACACTCGGCTGCGCCTTTATAACAGGAGAAAAGTTCTCGAAACTTGTGGAGAAATTACACTGGCGGACGCATGGCCCGACAATGTTGGTTATTTCTTAGACCTTCTGAATGCTTTTCATGTCAAACGCTGGCAGCAACCCTGTTTTTCCGAGCGGAGCTTGCGTTTCCACTTTGACTTTCTGGACAAAATCGGAGAAGAGGGCGGAGTTCCAGACCTTTCGATCCTCTACTGCGACGGAAATCCCGTTTCGGTGCTTTACAACGTTCGATATCGAGGGAGAATTTATAACATTCAATCTGGCTTTGAGCTGGGGCTTCATAAAAAGCTGTCTCTTGGTACGCTCCACCTGGGTTACTCGATTGAGGATGCGTTTCGGGAACCTGACGTGACAGTCTTTGACCTTCTTGCAGGTGCCGGCAAGAACGAGGACTACAAGTCTCGTCTTGCGACCAGTACCGAAGCTTTGGTTTCCGTAATGTTGGTGAAGAAACCCTTGTTTAAGATGCTATATTGGTTGAAGTCAGGAATTTAAAATTTAGTTTGTTTCGTTGATGATAACTGGAACAAAAACAGGTAAATTCCAGTATCGAACCACGTTTCAGGATTCATTACATGGACCGTAGCTTTGGTGTAACGCGCCATTCTTGGCTGTTTCCCGCGCTGTTGTTTGCTGCCTTCATCGTTGCTACAGCCCCCACTTTGAGTGGATTAGTAGACCGTTGGTCGAAGTTTGACGAGTCTTATTCCCATGGTTTCCTGGTGCTGGCAATCAGTGCGTTCCTCATGATCTCCGAATGGCGCCAACGTCAGCCTGTGCCTGGATTCTACTGGGTATGGTTGGCGCCAATGTGCATTGCGGCACTGATTTATATCTTAGGCAGCGTTCTTTTAATCGAGGCTTTCCAGCAAGTCGTAATTTTTCCCCTGTTGCTTAGCGGTCTTTTGGTCATTTGGGGCTGGAAGCAAACAACTGCTTTTTTTGTTCCGTTGGGCTTGATGGTGTTCGCCCTGCCATTCTGGGATTACCTTTCCTGGAATTTGCAATTGATTACGGTGGCCTTCAATCAATTGATGCTAAATCAATTTGATATTGAATTTATTGTTGAAGGAGTGTTTGTTTATTTTCCTGGGGTGGGAGCTTTTGAAATAGCCCATGGTTGTTCGGGTTTACGCTATTTGCTCGTAGGAGCAACACTTTCTCTGCTATACGGTGAGCTGAATTATCGCTTGTGGCGCACGCGATGCTACCTCCTTCTCGCTGGATTATTGATGTCGCTGGTTGCCAACTGGATCCGCGTCTTTGTCATCATCTATGTGGGCTACGAGTCAGAGATGACATCTTCGCTTATCAAAGAGCATGACTTTTTTGGTTGGTGGGTGTTTGCCGGCACACTTGTCCCACTCTATTTCTTCGGCCGCTGGCTTGAAGGCACAGAAAATAAAAATGTTTCCGCAGTAGCAAAAAAGAAAAAAGGGACTCACCCTCCTAAATTAGCGCTGTTGATGCCTTTTGTTATTCTCCTTTTCATGGGGACGGTCTCGTGGTCGGTATCTCCGGAGGATATGGTGAAGGTAGCCGGGGGCACGCAGCACAACGCTTCATTGGTTGATTCTTCCAAGTGGATGCCCCTGTTTGAGAGAAGTCTTGAGAGATGGCAGCCAATCATCGTCCGCCCAGATAGAGTATTTGAACAGGCTTACCTCAAGCGTGGGACCGGTGGTCCGGAGGGTAAGCCTGGGGTCCGGGTTTTGGTTGCGCTCTATACCTACGACTATCAGCGTCCTGGGCGTGAAGTGGTTCAATACAATAACCGGCTTTACGATTCATCCTTAATGGTGCCGAAGCGAACCTTCACCGTCGGTTCTGGCGAAAGTGTACCCTTCGCCGGCTTGGAGTTGGGTTACAGGCAGAGTGATATCAACTTTAACCTCGCCTATGGCTACTATGTTGAAGGCCGCTGGGAGAGCAATGATTTGCAGGCGAAACTCGCTCAACTCCCAGGGATGCTTAATTCACGCAGCGATGCGTCTTTGCTGGTGATAGGGGTCTACTGTGAAGAGTGTGATGGCACCGAAATACTTGAGAACGTGACTCCTGAAATAAGAAAGGCGGTCGATGATTACCTGGACCGCCTCTACTTGAATTAGCTTTGAATGCCGTCGATCATTTCACCGTCTGCGATACAACCTCTGAAGGACTGCTTGATAGACCGTTCTGATCGACCACGCTAATTGAGAAAAACCATTCGCCGGACTCCAGACTATCGAAAGTAAACGACGTTTCCGCTCCGCCGACTTGCCGCGTCTCCTTGAGGTTGTCTGGTGACTGCCCGTAGCGAATCCGGTAGAAGTCGATTTCACTCAGAGATAATGATGATCCATTAAGCCGTGTGGCAGGAGCTGTCCAGCTGAGCGTAACTGTTCCGTCAGGCTCGGTCGGTGATGGCGAAGGTTCTGTCGGCTCAGGGCTGGTTTCTACTGCACCTACTTCTTTGAGGGTAAAGGGATCTAGGCCGCTGCGGTATGCTTCGATGTTGGAAATGCCAGCACTGTTCGAAACTGACGAAGCGTCGTCTACCCAGGGGCTCAGTCCGTGCGAAAGCTCCCAGGTATCAGGAATTCCATCATTGTCAGAGTCAAGCGGGTGGCTGGTTACCGGATCCAGCGTTCTTACAGTAGCGGGTGAAGAAAGGGTTTTTCCTGTATTCAGGTTGGTTACGGAAAACTCAGCAACAGCTGAACCGACTTGCTCGAAATACTCTATCGAAAGCATGACCTCCTCACCCGTCGCAAGATCACGTTCGTACTGGAAAGAGGTGGGTGCATGCGAAGTCCAGTCGTCGATGACCAGTTCGCCGTTTGCATAAAGTCTTACGCCATCGTTTGTTCGAACTGTAAAGCGATAGGAGTCAATGCCCGAATCATGAGGGGCGGTAAAGATGCCGTTCCAGCGAACGCTGAAATTATCGCCGGGTATGTCGGGATGAGGTTGACCGCTACCCCAGTCGAAATTGACTGTTTGATCGACACGGTTTACAACAAATTCGCTTAGTTTGGTGCCGCGATAATATTGACCAACAAAACCTGAAATGTATGTCAGCTCGCCTTCAGATGTGCCAGGCAAGTCTTCAGGGTCAATGGGAGAGGTACCCGACAGATGTTCTTCCAGGTTTGTATAGCCATCACCGTCGAGATCTTCGTCGGCATCTCTTGGCTCAAGAGGGTCCATTTCATAGGCATACTCAGTGCCATCAGGAATCCCGTCTCCATCGGTGTCCGCGTTGTTCTCTGCTGTTCCGAGAAGAAATTCATCGGCAGCGCTGAGTAAATCCCCATCAGGGTCAGACGTCGCGTCACCTGGGTCGGATGGATCAAGCCCGTGAACGGTTTCCCAGTTATCGTAAAGGTCGTCCTGATCTTCATCCCTCGGCGGGTATGCGGGATTGAAGGCAATGCCCTGATGCCCATCGAGGAAGCCAACGCGATAGCCTAGGGAATAGGATTCTTTCATAGAAAGGTCCAATGTCTCGCCGGGCTGCGCGAATGAGTGGATATAATCGGATCCAATTACCTGACGGGCAACTCCAGGCCCCTCCCAGGCAACCGCAAAATGGTCACTACCAAAGCCTTCTTTTTGAAGCACTTTGAAGTAGTAGCGTTTGGAGCGGTCAAGGGTTACGTAAGGTGATGTCTGGGAACTGTATTTGTCGAATTCGTTGACGTTGGTCCATGCTGGCGTCATGGCCAGCATGTCAGTGTTATCTGGGGATTCTGACGTACTGAGCCAAAATTCGGCCTGATCATTGCCGCTGACGAAAAATCGATATTCACCGGATGTGGGCGGTTGAATGAACCCTCTGACGTAAGATCCATAGTACTCAGCCCGATTACCCGGATCCTCCAGACTGGTGAGTGTCGCTATCTCATCCGGGTTGTCAGGGAACTTCGCAGACGCGGTCATGGTGCCAATCTCGACACCATCAAGGTTATCGTAATACCGAATTTCGACGGCACCAGGTTCGCTGGTTTCGGGGAGGGCAGCCGTTGGAGGAAGGTCCTCGATGTCGTGAAACTGCCAGCTTTGACATCCGCTGATGAGTATTACCGTACCACCGATACCAAGTGCTTTCGTAATAGACATCATGCCTCACCTCATCGTTCCCGGATTCAGTAGGACAAGTATTGTTTGATAAAGTGAGGGCTGCCAGTTATTGGTTGTACCGTTTTGATCTTTGAGGGCAAAGGTTATATCGGATGGTCATGACGCGATTAACCCTGCCCATTAAATTTTTCGAGCACTTTCTGCGCTTCGTTGTTTTTACCTGATGCGCGATACGCCTCTGCCAGATGCAGTGCGATTTCTTCCGATTCCGGTTGTAGTTCATGGGCCTTTTCGAGAATGGGTACACTGGCTTCGTGATTACCGGCCTTGAGCATGATCCATCCGTAGGTGTCCGCGACTGCCGCGTTGCCAGGGCTAAGCTCGTAGGCTTGCTTCGCCAGATCGATTGCCCGCTTGTCCCCATTTTCGTGATAGATCCAGGCCAGGTTATTTAGCACCACAACGTTGCCGGGTGCGCTTTCAAGCAGGGTCTCATAATTCGACTTGGCGCTTTCATACTGGCCCTCGGATTGCTGCAGCAGCGCCAGCGTAAGAAGCAGCTGGTTACTGCCGGGATACGTTTTGCGGGCGGACTCAAGGAAAGAGAGTGCTTCCTGTGCCTTGCCGGATCGTTGGAGGTTTGTCGCGTATCCATTTGCGAGCTCGGCGCTGGGGCGCTTGTCGAGGGCGAGTTGGTAGAGTTCAGCCGCTTGCTGATACTCTTTTTGCCGTTCGAAGTAAGCGGCTTCCGTCACGTAGGGCGCAGAGGATTCCGGGTGTTGCTGTTTGGTTTCCTGAATAATTCTCCGCGCTTCGTCTTCCTCGCCTTCATTGAAGGCTTGTTGAGCGGCTTGAAGAGCGATGTCCTGGTTGTCCGGGAACAGTGCGCGTGCCCGGTCAAGGAGAGCGGCCGCCCGGGCTGTTTCTCCCGAGCTCTGAAATGCGGTTGCTGCGCTGCTATAGATGCCTGCAACGAAGGGCGTTGCGGGTGATGGGGTCGATTGCTCGTTTCGCTCCAGCAGGGAGGCGGTTAAATCGTCCGCTTCCTGCTGATTGTTATCCAAGAGGGCAACCTCAAGCAGAATCAGGCGAGGGCCGGTCGCTTCCGGATTCTCTTTGAGAATCTCCCGCATGAAACCTGTGGTTTCTTCGCGATCCAGAACGGTCGCCAGCCCCTGAAGCGCCTGGCGGCTATCCGGGGCTAGCCTGACTGCTGCCCGGAACTGCTTCTGCGCTTCCGCTTGATCGTCTTGAGTCAGCGCCAGTCTACCAAGAGCGATCAGCGGTGCTGGTGATTCTGGCGCTTTCTCCCTGGCCTTGTTGAAGTCTGTTTTAGCCGCGTCCACATTGCCTGCGGTGGCTGCGAGGCTTCCCCTGGTCATCAGGGCATTGATACTGTCAGGAGCTTCTTTAATCCACTGAGAGGCGGATTTTACAGCCTCGTCCATGTTGCCAGAGCGAGCCTGAGCCTCAACGATGACGCTGCGTGCCTGCTCCAACTCAGGGGCGCTTTCAAGAACCCGGGTTGCCTCGGCGATCGCCCGGTCATGTTCACCCCGCTGGTTGAGGTAGGTCGCATACCGTAGCCTCAGCTGGTGGTTGTCGGGGTTGCTTGCCAGGGCCTTGTCCATAAGCGTTTCGCCCGTCTTCAGGTCGCCGCTGGCAAGCGTGGCAATGGCCACCATGGCAAGCGTTTCCGGATCGGAGTCTTTGTCCTCCAGATTGGAGAGTATGGCCTGGGCGCCTTCTGGATTTCGCATTTGCAGCCGTGCGGCGGCCAGTAATTTGCTGGCGGTTTCTGAATTTCCCGCTTCTGCGATGGGTGCCAGCAGCTTTTCAGCATCCTCTACCCGGCCTTGCCTGAACCGGACAAGGCCGAGCATCAACGATGTCTGTTCATGGTTGGGAGCTTGCGCCAGGACTTCCTCCAGATAACGCGCGGCCTCATCGAGGTCACCCTGTTCCACTGCCGCCTGGGCGGCCATCAGGTTGCTCTTGATCGTACCGGGGGCGGACTTGGCCAGTATTTCTTCGTATACGAAAGCTTCTGACTGCTTCCCCTGGGCTCTAAGGACGCGAATAAGGGACGAAATCGTGGCGTATTTGCGCTGGGTCATTACATCGTACTGACCGATGTCTTCGAGGGCCCGGATATAGGCATCTTCCGCTTTTTGCCACTCTTCCTGAGAAGCGGCGAGCTCGGCCTTCCAGAGCCATAATTCACCATTCGCCTCATCGACCTCTTCCGCCTCGGTGACCAGTTTTCGGGCCTTCGATACGTCGCCGCCGGCGAACGCTGTTTTCGAGAGTCCTATCACCGATTCAACTTCCCCGGAGTCTATTTCCCGTGCTCTGTTGAACGCAGTGCGGGCTTTTTCAAGTTCATTGGATGCCAGGTAAATCTGGCCTTCCAGCAGTGCCGCCTGGGTTTCCACCGGTCGGTCCGGGGAGGTGATGTCATTGAGAGCCGACAGGGCGTCTTCAAAATCTTCCTGAAGCAGATTGGCTTCTGCGAGGATCAGGCTGGCACGGTTCCGAACCTTTGCATCGATCTGATCTGCAGGGAGGCGCTCCAGGATCTGGTTAAGGTGCCGTTCGGCATTGGCCGCATCGCCTGCCTTGAGGAGATTGTTGACGATCAGGAAATACGGTTCGATCTTTTCCGGTTGAAGCTCGATCGCGCTCCTGGCTTCCAGTGTGCTCGCCTTGAGTTCACCCTGACGCTGGAAAAAACGTGACTGGTCGATATGACTCAGGTACTGGATGTCGTCCTGGCTCATCTCATTGCTGTCGCCACAGCCGGCGAGAGCGAATGAGATTGCGACTGAGAGGAGGGTGGCACGTACTGCTGAAACTGGCTTCATGGCCCTGGTCCTTTTCCTTATCGGGTCTTGTTCTGGATTCCTTGCCTGCTATTCAGGCGCCTGACGATTCGGGGGATGTTTCAATCCGATATTTATCAGTCAGGTTATACAGCGTTGGTCGGGTTACGCCGAGCAGGCGTGAGGCCTGCGCCATATTGAAGCTACAGGACTGCAGTGCCTGCACAATGGCGGCACGTTCCGCATTTTCCCTGACCTGCCGGAGATTCAGTTGGCTTTCGGGGCCTTCAAGGTCGCAGTTTAGCTCAAGGTCGGCGGCGGTAACACGTTTGCCGTCGGCCATGATTGTGGCCCGTTTCACCTTGTTGATCATTTCACGCACGTTGCCGGGCCATGGGTGTGTCTTGATGGCCTTGATGGCGTCTTCGGTAAAGGCCAGGTTGGGCCGATCCATTTGTTTGCCCAATGACTGCAACAGCGACTGCGCAACAACGAGGGCGTCGCCTTCGCGCTCGCGAAGTGCGGGAACGTCGAGAGTAATTTCACTGATCCGGTAATAAAGGTCCTCGCGGAAAGTCTCCTGATCGATCAACTGCTGTACGTCCCGGTGAGTTGCGCACACCACGCGGACATCGACAGGAACCGGGTTGACCGAGCCCACCCGATCGACCACGCGCTCCTGGAGAAAGCGGAGCAGCTTGGCCTGGAGGGGCATGGGCATGTCGCCAATCTCGTCCAGGAATAGGGTGCCGCCATTGGCGCTTTCGATTTTGCCTTTCTTGCTCTGGGTGGCGCCGGTGAACGAGCCCTTCTCAAAGCCAAAGAGTTCGCTTTCAAGGAGGTTCTCAGGAATAGCGGCACAGTTAATGGCCGCAAAAGGTTTATCGAAGCGGTGGCTCAAATCATGAAGCGCCCTTGCCAGCAGCTCCTTGCCCGTGCCGGTTTCACCGGTAATCAGGGTAGTGACGTCGGTGGGGGCCACTTTTTCGAGGGTGCGACAGATGCCAAGCATCTGTGGGCTGGCCGCGACGATACCTTTGATGTTGGTGCCATTACGCTGACGGGCCAGCTCCCGGTTGTCACGTTCCAGTTCGGCCAATCGCAAGGCACGGTTCACCACGAAGGTCAGAATGTCCGCGTCCAGCGGCTTCTGGTAGAAGTCACTGGCCCCCATGCCGATGGCCTTGACGGCGTTCTCCTTGTCTTCCCGTCCGGTGACCACAATGATCTTGGTCATGGGCGACAACCGAAGAATTTCTTCAAGCAGTAGAAAGCCTTCTTTTGCACCACCTGGATCCGGAGGCAGACCCAGATCCAGAGTAATGACATCGGGTTCGCTTCGACGCAGTGCGGTCAGGGCTGACTCCCGGTCAGCCGCAACGCTTACTTCCAGATCTTCGCTGAAACACCAGCGCATCTGGCTTTGTAAACCCGGATCATCTTCTACGATTAGCAGTCGTCTACTCACAACGGTTACAAATCCCTTTTTGTAATGGTGACGGTCTTGCGATCAATCCTCTAAACCCTGATTCTTAACCGAAGATTGACACTTTGCAATGATAGTGTTCGTTGTATTTCGGTTTCGCCAATTATTTGGCATTCTGCTGCGGCAGTGGGTCGCCGGTAATCAGTCGCTCGGGTTCTTCCGGGGCCTGTTCCGGTTTGAACCGGGCAAGCGGGAACCGGATTGAGAAACAGGAGCCCAGGTCCGGTTCGCTGGTTACATCTATATTACCCCCAACATTGCGCACATACTCCCTGGCCTGATAGGCACCAATGCCCATGCCCGTCAGCCCCTTGGTACTTTCGAACGGTTTGAATAACTGGGTCTGGATAAAGTCCTCGGTCATGCCGGAACCGGTGTCCTGGATGAACAGCACAACGTTGCCCTTGGCGGTTTTCAGGGTGAGAGTGATTTCGCCATCGGGTGGGGTGGCATCCTGCGCATTCTGAATCAGGTGGCCGAGAATACTGTAGAGTTGCTCCCGATCGGCATTGATGAAAATGTTTCCGGGATTATCGGCAACCCTCGGTGCAGGTTGGCGGCGGGAGTAGTGCTCCGCCAAATGGCTGACAACCTCAGTCAGGTCGATCACTTCGGTCACCAGGGTTTCGTCCGCTGGCTTGCGGATGTGATCCACCAGGTTCGACATCTTGCGCACGGCATGGTCAGTGGTGTGAATCATATCGTCGATAAAGGCCGGGTTGTTCCGGTGCCTGGGGGCGTTTTTCACCAGCAACGATAGTTGAGCAATCAGTGTTTTCAGGTCATGCACCATGAAGGCAGACGCTTTGCTTACGGCCTCAAACTGCATGGCCCTGGAAAGCCGGTTCTGGGCGTCAGTTTGTGCAAGCAGGTTACAGGTCTGTCGGGCGACAACCTTGATCAGGTCAAAGTTCTCCCAGTTGAGTTCAACGCGCGCGTAAGGGTTGCCGACCATGGCAATACCGTATAAGTCGTTGCTGAGGTATAGGGGAATGACCAGCCAACCATCCGGTGTATGTGATATCGGGTCGGGGATCTCCAGCAGGTTGTAGCTGACCGGATCGCCACGATATTCATGAAGGTCGATAATCCACTCCCGTTCCCCAAAGAAGCGGACAAGTTCGGAGTTGGCGTCGATGGTCGTGTACTTGGGCGTGACCATGTTGACTGCGTTCTTGAGGATGAAGTCGCCTCTTTCCTCTCGTATCCAGAGTGCGCCGGCGTTGCTTTCAACCAGGCTCGAAAGAATGCGGATGACTCGTTCCGGAAGTGGCGGGCTGTCGCTGAGGTCGGCCATTTCCCGGGTCATTTTCAGCCATTCGTCGCGGTAGTCGTATTTGTAATCGAAAAAGTTCTGGCTGATAAACACCATTAGCCGGGAACGCACACGGCGCGAGACCAGCAGGGTGACGAGGAATACCAGTGCGATGCTGAAGAAGAGTACCTGCAGGGCGTCGCCCCATTCGCCTCCCAGGGTTTTGACGTAGTAGCCACCCAGTGACAGGAACAACAGGTAACCACCGGCGAGTATCAGGGCTCCGGCGTGGAAGACGGCTGAACGGGAGAGCTGGAAATCCACTGGCTGTTTGCGGGTGTTAATCACGTTGACAGCAAACAAGGGCACCAGTGCAGCGTTGACCAGGCCACGGGCGTTCCAGAACGACTCCGAGACCTGGCCAAAGAGCAGGGTGTCGGCATACATGAAGAAATCAAAGGCAAACAGGCTGCCAACGGCAATACAGACATACTTCATGCTGGACCGACCGAATGACACGGAGTTTCGCCAGATCTGCTCAATCAGCGATAAGCCGAGTAAGGATAGGGCTATCTGGCCAACCACTTTGGTTTTACCGTCCAGAATGCTGAGCCCGAAGAAATATTCCAGGACACCGCTGCCGAGTAGGAGAGCAACCAGGATCAGGGTGGCTGCCGCCAGCACTTTTCGTAGGCGACCGACAAGATTGGCAGACCGGAATGAATCGCGAAGTAGGGCGAAGAGGACGGTAATCCACGCGGCATCACGCAGAAGTTCCAGCAGGTAGCGAATAAAAAAGCTTGGTTCGCCCCAAAGGCTTTGGGTAACAAGTGAGCCGGCCCACAGCGTGGTGACCACGGCGGCGAGGAGCAAAGAACGATCAATGTCCCGGCGCAGGTATCGTGTGGCAATCAGCAGCGATAGCAACCCAAAGGCAATGGCTGCCGTGGAATGACTGATCAGGCTGAAATTATTCAACATGTTTCGCTTCCTGCGCTATGCGCCACTTTCCATAACGGCACCGATTTCGATCCTGTGCCGTTCACACCGGCTTCTTGTTCTCCCGGTAGAACCGGAATATCTCTTTTAGCGGGCGCCTGGGAGTGAAACCGAATTCCCTGGCGAACGCCCTGCCGTCGATGACTACAGGATACTTGAAAAAGTGCATCAGGTACGAAGGAAAACTTCGCAGGTTGAGTGTGCGCAGTATCATCCTGGGCAGTATGGGGGGAATGGATGGTACTGGTATGCGGCCGCAGCCGCAGAGCTTCAACGCATGCTGGTAGGCCACCCAGTCCTGCGGCGCGACATTGAAAATTCCCCGCTGGGGTTTGTTGTAAGCCAGCACGATGGCATCGGCCATGTCATCGATATGGATAAACTGCATCATCGGTGAAAAACCGGCCAGAACAGGTGCCCGTTCCATGCCCAGCAAGGTGCTGATGGAGTTGCGCACGCCCGGGCCGACAATGTTGCAGGGCCGCAGAATGGTGATATTCAGGTCCGGGTAGCGCCACAGGTAGATGTTGGCCAGGTTCTCCAGTTCCACGGAATCAATCAGGTCCGCGCTCAGCCCCGCACTTTTCAGCGGAGCTTCCTCGTCTATCAGCGCCGGGTTGTAGGCCACCGCGCCATAGACGTGGAAGGTCGACAGGACCACCACCCTTTTGATGTTGTACTTGTGGCTCAGGTCCAGCAGTTTCTGGGTGCCGAGCACGTTGGCGTTGTAACGGCGCATTCGGGTGAGCTGGCTCGACATGATGCGGCCGAGATGAATGACGCCATCAAACCGGTAACGCCGGAAAAGGTCTTCGAAGGAGCGTTTGTTGAAGTCGATGCAGTAGCTGGGGATATCGTCGCCCAGATAGACCTGTTCTCGAAAATCCACGGCAACGAGGTTGCAGGTATCCCGCAGGCGGCTGATTACCTGTTGAGCCAGGGCGCCAGCTGCACCTGTTACAAGAATCTGGGGTCTGCTTTTTTCAACCATCAGAACAGCCTTTTCCTTTCGCTCAGTCCGGTATCGATCAATTCACTGATCGCTGCCTTCACCTGTTCCACCCGCTCTGTCACCTGTTCTTCGGGAATTTCCAGGTCGTCAAACACCATTGGGTCGCCAAAGTTCAGGTGGACTTTAGCCGGCAAGACAAACGGCATGGCCACCGGAGCGTAGGGAATGCCGAGCCACCGAGCCAGTGGTTTGATGTTGGCGATGGCGGGAATGGTTTCCTCACACCCGACCACGCCCACTGGCACAATGGGTGCCTTGTACTTCATGGCCAGGTGCATGAAGCCGTTACCGAACCGCTTGAGCTGGTAGCGATCCTGATACAGCTTTCCAGACCCGCGAATGCCTTCGGGGAATACGATGACGGCCTCGCCGTTGGCCAGCATCTTGGCGCAATTGGTGGGGTCGCCCAAAACCGCGCCAAACTCGTTCAGCAAATTGCCGAGGTAGGGGACGGTCGGGAAAAAACGTTCGATCATTGCCCGGGGAATGCGCGGGTTTTTCTCGCGAGAGGCAAGGGCGTAGGCGATCAAAAGTCCATCTACCGGCAACTGCCCACTGTGATTCGGGACGATCAGCACCGGCCCCTCCGAGGGAATTTTGTCAACGCCGGTGGCTTCCACTCGAAAATACTTTTCGTAGATCTGGCGGGTCAGGGAGAAGCCGTACTTCATCACTTCGTTGTTATAGCCCCAGGGATCGTACCCCAGAGAACCAATCGGCTTGCGGATGCGATTGATGTGATTTTCCAGCTCTGCCGGGATCAACCGTGACTTCAGAATCGATGCTAGACCCATGTGGTTTCTACTCTCTTCCTATCATAACGCCAAGGGTATGACTCTGGCCCGTATTCAGCACGCGGTAATCGCCGAGGGCATTGGCGCTTTCAACGCACAGCATGGACTCCCAGGCAACGTCGGGGAAATCCGGCAATCGTGCCGCTTTCTCCGGCCCCGGATTCCAGACAACCGTGGAGTCGCTGCCGATGGCGGTGATGCGCCGGTTCCCTGATGGGGTTTCAACGATCAGCGAATTGCCGCTTTCATAGATGCGGTCGGTTTCACCCTCGAAGCTCACTGGCCCTTGCTGTGTGTGGTAGCTCCAGTCTTTCAGGGAGTCCACGTATCCGCAGTTTTCGAGGCCTCTGACCAGCGTTTTGGAAATGTCCGGGGTCGGAAGATAGGTGTGAAGTGCCTGG
>TARA_R100000687_G_scaffold83439_1_pt1 | contig 22848 bp, 16 predicted proteins | sample TARA_R100000687 | Tara Oceans TARA_R100000687 (sample SAMEA2622685) | marine metagenome | biome: marine biome (ENVO:00000447); feature: mesopelagic zone (ENVO:00000213); material: "saline water (ENVO:00002010), including plankton (ENVO:xxxxxxxx)" | depth 600 m
CCGATCACCCCTCTACGGGGTCAAAATTGCATGCTTGTTCACATGAAATGCAAGCGAAGTCCTAGAAGCCGCAGACAGACATCATGGGGATGCCTCTCGTTGCCGCGAGCTTTCCTCGCGCAAATCTTCCCTCCACCTTAAAGACTCCGGAAACAGCTTAGGAGAGCTTTCCTTCATTTTATTAAAATACTTGTTGCTTCGCGAGCGTGAAAACAGTATTCACGATCACAGAGGAGGCGCAAAATGGCACTTACAGCAAAAGAACGAAAGCAGAAGCAGCTCGCACGAGAGCAAGAAGAATTGCGGAAGCTCCCTGACTCTACTTACGACTTCTTAGAAACCCCCTTCTACGTGGCAGCTGAAGATAATCCAAATTGGAGCAATGTGAGCTTATCGTTCGAGTTGATGGGCCTTGAACCACCAGAATTCGAGGACGATCGAGGTCCCGCAGATTTCGCCCATGAGCATTGCTTTGCAACTGATGAAGATCGCGCAGACGCTTTTGAGGGCTACTGCGGAAGCATCGGAAGAGCAGAAGCAATGGTGGATTTTCTTCTGGACGCCTCAATCGAGCTAGCCAGTGTTATCAATACCTACAAAAAACAAGCTTTGAGAGATCATCGTCAGCAAATTGAGAATGCTGATCTTTCAGATCCAGATACCCGCCACAAGGCGCTTGAGACCATCGCTCGGCTCACCAGGATCGAGGATGCACTGGATAAGAACGTCCGAAGGACCTTGCCCCAGTGGAAGGTCAAAGGCCTCTAACGCTTGCAGGCTGATTGAACCGCACACTGAGGCTGCGGCGTCCACCCCATGATCAACCCCAGTTTCCGCGCAATGCGGGCGCAGGGCAATCCACAGGCTCTGCCTGATGGAACCCAACCTTGCAACCTACACGCATCAAATCGTTTTTTCCGAAGGAACGAAGTATGTCTAACCTAACCGCCCAAGTGATCCACCCAAACGAAGAGCCGCCCTATCCATACCGCCGCGGGCCAGGCGGTCTCTACCGCCTCATCTTGTCGAATGATGACGAAGAGACCGAAGAGTGGCTCTGCACCGATTTTACCGTTCTTGGAACTGGCTGTGACAGCACCAATAGAAACTGGGGTCGCATCATCGCCTTTCTAGATCCTTACGGCGGAGAACACCGGCTGTTCTTGTCTTCGTCAGACCTCGCAGGTTCCACGGGCAAAATGCTTAGCCTTTTGAGCGAGCACGGCATGAGTTTTTCTAGAGAAAGAGCCGCGCGCAACGGTGTTCTCGATCTACTTGAAGCTTGGAAAGGATCGGAGCGCTTCCTCATCACACCAAAACGCGGATGGGCATCCAGCGAATGCGATGCCTTCGTGCTAGACAGCGCCACGATCATCGGCAATCGGAGCGTCATTTATATGGGGCAGTCTTCGTCCGGGAGTTCCAGTGGGTCTACACGCAGTAACATCGCAACTTGGAAGTCGACCGTCGCAGAAAAATGTATCGGCAATCCGATCCTGTTGTCAGCTGTATCGCTCGCGTTTTGCGGGCCTTTGCTTGATATCCTCGAGGTTGACAGCTTTGGGTTGCATTTGCGCGGCTCTTCCTCTTCCGGGAAATCTACAGCGCTGGCGGCGGCGGTGTCTGTCTGGGGTGGCCCAGATCGGATGAGTAGTTGGCTGACCACAGCAAACGCGCTCGAGGCAACGGCGACCAGCATGAACAGCACCTTGTTAGCATTGGACGAACTTGGTCAGGTTTCGGGAAAGGACGCGTTTGACGCAGCGTATATTCTTGGCAACGGCCGTGGAAAACGCAGGTCGAATGCATCGGGGCATGGGACACCCTCTGCGAGCTGGCGGGTGCCTGTCCTCTCTTCCGGCGAGCTGATGCTCGCAGACAAGATTTCTGAATCCGGGCAAAAGACTATGACCGGCCAGGAGGTGAGGATCATTGATGTAGCCGCTGACACCGGGCGACATGGCGTATTCGATGATCTGCACGGCGAGGTCTCTCCTGCTGAGTTTGCAGAGCAGCTTAAGAAAGGGGCAATGAGCACCTATGGGGTGGCCGGTCCTGCATTTGTGGAAGGGTGTTTAGCGAAAAGGGCGGAGCTTAAACGGGTTCTGCAGTCGGTGGTATCGAAACGTGCCAATGGCTTTTTGGATGCGCTCTCAGAGCGCCCTGACGGCCCCTCACAGCGCGTCGCAGCCAGCTTGGCGCTAGTAGCCAGCGCCGGTGAGCTAGCCACGCTCTGGGCCTTACTGGCTGGCCAGAGGGCGCGGCGAACTCGGCATCACATGTTCTGTTCGATGCATGGGTTGATCGGCGGGTTACACTCGGAGGCTCTTCAAGTGCTATTTGGTCCAGTAAGCTGGCCGAGTTCCTCGAAGCCACGCTGGAGCATGGCTTCTCTCCAGTAGGGCCAGAGGTTTTGCGCAACGCATTCGGCTTCTGGGACGACACGAGCCTCTACGTCAACGATCACGCTTGGAGCACGGCCTTCGGAGCGCCAAACCAAAAGCTCGCGGCTAACGCTCTGATTAACCAAGGCTCGTTAATCCGGGACGGCAATCATTATAAAACGAAGGCACCCCGAGCCGCAGGGAGCCGCGAGCGTTATTACAGATTGCGCAGAACGAGTTTGGAGGATCGTATCAATGTGCTGATTGCCGCAGCCGAGAAACAGGGCTCCACAATAGCCGCCTAATACACGTGGGGCAGTGGGGCCAGCCGAAGGAAAAACTGCCCCACGGCCCCACAAGCTAGCATCAAAAACAGAAATCTAGATGAACCCTGCTCATGCCTAGCAGCGGTCCAATAGACCTGTGCACACCATACAGTCCACAAGGAGACCATCATGAACGCTGTAGCTGACACATCTGGACGTTCTCGCATCAAGCACTTCATTGGGCTGATACGTGTTTCGACCACGAGGCAAGCCGACGAGAACCTGAGCCTTGAGGTTCAAGAGCAACGTATACGCTCCTTTGTGGAAAACACGCCAAAGGCGACGCTGAGCCTTCATGTTGAGACCCAAAGCGCTTCAAAATCGTCGGCGCGTCGGTCTGTTCTTCACGACGCAGTGCAAGAGGCTCTGACATCCCAGGGCACGCTCGTTGTCGTGCGCATAGATCGCTTGTCTCGTAATCTAGATGTGCTGCCATTGCTGAAGGGCGTCAGGATCTACTCGCTAGATCAGGGGCGCGTAACTCCGGACCGATTGAAGGAGTTGATCAACGAAGCCAACAGAGAGTCCAAGGCAATCAGCGATGGGGCTAAAGCCTCTGCTGCTGAACGTCGTGCCAAGGGTCAGTTGCTAGGCAATCGTTCCACCTTACACATTGCTCAGCGCAATGGGTGTGTGCGCAACAAGGCAAGAGCAGATAAGAAAGTGCATGACCTTGCTGAAATCTTCCGGACCCATTCTAGGCTGCTTTCTCTCAGCCACCGGGAGCTAGGCATGACGCTGAATAACATGGGTTTCTTGAACCAGGTTAATGGTTCGGAGAAGGTCTTATGGACGAAGGGCTCGATCCGGACTCCGCGTGCTAAAGCAATGCAAATCCTAGCGAGCAGTCAGTTCTGAAAGGCAGGCAATAAGTCTTACCACTCCGGCGTTAGAGCACGCCGGGGTGGTCCCACGGCCCCATGGCCCCACAGGTAGCAGCATCAGATCAAAAGAGTTACGTTTGGGCCCGAGTCGCAAGGAACCGTTGCTGAACCTGGGGCGGGGGAGGGGTGGCGCGGGATCTGCTCGCTCAACTATGCATTCGCCTACGAATAGGGTCGAACACATCGCGGCGGCTATTGGCTCCGCCTTCCATATGGGAGACCTCTGGGCGTTATCGGCAAGTCAGCTTAACGTCGGTATTGTGTAAAACGTAACGTCGATGCGCCCATGCAGAGCTTTAACTCAAATTTTTCATATCAGCTTCTATCTTGACTGCGATCTCACTGAACAGTCGCAGAAAATCTTTGGCTTCCGATGACAATCTCTGCCCCTGGTCCGCTATTGCTAGGTAGAAGGGGATTGCTGGCTTGAATGGTCGTATGACGAGCCCTCTCATCTCGGCGTCATTGACCGTGAAGCCATCCAGGAGGCTGATCCCCACATTGTGTTTGACCAAATCGCGCAGGAACGCGCCTTGGCTAGCTTCGACGACAATTTCAGGGGAGGGATCAAGCGTTCCGAGTATGCGCCAAATTGGGTCGGCGAAGTCCAAGTTGTTGTGATAGATTATCAGCTTTTCACCGTGGAAATCTTCAGGAGTCACAACCTGCTTTTCTGATAAACGGTGCCCCTTGGGTAAGACGCACAGGGTAGGCGCCTCGGCCAAGATGCGAAAGCCGGAAGGAACGCTTTGGGTGGCCGAATACAGCATCCCAATGTCGACACGACCTGCATCAATCTCCGACAGAATGAGCTCGCGTCGCCATAGTTCTATTTTGAGTGGAACACCGGGATGGATTTTGCGAAATTCAACGATAGCACGGGGAAGTAGGGCGGCTGAGATTGCGGAAATCGCGGCAATGCGCACACCTTGAGGCCGTTCGCTCCTGATTTCAAGAATACGCTGCTTAGTTTCCTCCAACTCGCGCTCAATCCGCACTGCCGACTCAAGTAAAAGCTGTGCCTTTTGCGTTGGGTAAATGTTGCGTCCATCAGGTTCAAACAGGGCAAAACCTACAAGCTCTTCTAAACGCTTCAGGGCCTTGCTTACGCTGGGTTGAGATGTGTTCAGCCGTTCGGATGCGCGCGTTACTGAGCCGCAGTGCATCACCGATGCGAATATTTTCAGCAGGCGCGGGTCGAGGTCCAACATTAACTCCATACGGGGACTATCATTCATTCTTAATATGAATGAATGCCGCTCATTGTGAAAGAGTAAGAATTTGTAATCTGAGTGGGCTACGTCCTAGCCTCCGCTCAATAATCATCGCAACGGCTCGTCATCATGTTGCCTTCGGCCCGTTCAGTGCCGTTTCTGATCTTTGGCGAGTCCTTCAGGGAAGGGAAACTCAAAAAATGCGAATGAGTAATTTTGCAACGGTTGCAGCGCTGTCTATGTCAACCATTGCTGGCGCCGGTTGGGCTGAGACTGCAACGATCGGGATATCAATCGCGCCGTCAACGTTGGACCCGCAATTGAGCTTGGTGACCTCGGATGTTGGCATCTACCGGCACATTTATGGTTCGCTGGTAAAAGTTGACAGCAACAACCAGGTTGTCTTGGATCTTGCCACCTCTTACCGCCCTGTCGATGAATACACATGGGAATTTAAGCTGCGTGAGGATGTTAAATTCCACGATGGCAGCGCATTTGATGCGAATGACGTGGTCTTTACGCTTGAGCGTTTGGGAACCGTTCCCGGTCATGATGGATTGGCTGCACAGTATGTCGCTCCGATTACTGACGTAGAAGTCGTGGATTCACACACCTTGCTGCTGAAATCAGAGCAGGTGACGCCGGATATGCCTAAGCGTTTGGCGCAAATCTCGATAATTTCGAATGAACTACCTGACGATGTGACCTCGGCCCAGTTTAACTCGGGCGAGGCGGCCATTGGGACTGGGCCCTTTAAATACAACGACTGGCAGCGGGGAAATCAGCTGGTTCTGGACCGCTACGAAGGGTATTGGGACGATCCAGCAACCTTTGAGCAAGTCATTCTGAAAACTATGACTAATCCGGCGACCCGGGTCGCCGCGCTGGAAGCCGGCGATGTTGATATGGTCGACAATATCCCGCCGCTTGATGCACAGCGTTTGATGGACAACGACGATGTTACCGTGGCGCTTGGAAGTTCTGGCCGCGCGCACTTCCTACAATTTGACACCACATCTGAAGTGCCGCCACTTACGACAGCCAAAGACGGAACGCCGCTTACGGAAAACCCGTTTGCAGATCTGCGCGTGCGCGAGGCTCTCAGCTTGGCGGTCAGCCGCGATCTGATTGTCGAACGGATTATGGACGGCTTTGCTGAAGCCATAAGCCAAGGCGTGCCAGAGGGGTTCGAAGGCTATAATCCTGAACTTGAAGTGCCTGAGTATGACATTGATCGCGCCAAGACACTGCTGAGCGAAGCTGGATACCCGGATGGGTTCGCTTTAACACTGGGTTGTTCAAACGATCGCTATGTGAACGACGCGGCACTTTGTCAGGCCGTTGGCCAGATGTGGAGTGGGATCGGTATGGACGTGACCGTCGATACTACACCTAAGGCCGTATACTTTAAAAAGCTGTTGGCGGGTGAGTATCCTGCGCATCTTCTGGCATGGGGCAACACGTCGGGGGATTCCATCTCATTTCTGAAGTCCATTGTTGGCACGCCCAACAAGGAACATGGACGCGGTAGCTATAACCGCAGCTATAGCAACCCGGAACTCGATGTGTTGATCGATAAGGCCGCAGCGACGGTGATTGAGGCTGAACGCGTCAAGCTACTGAAAGAAGCAATGGCTGTTGCCGTCGACGAGCAGGTGTTCCTGCCTCTCCATGTTAACAGTGTGATCGCAGCGACCCGTCAAGGTCTGAGCTATACGCCTCAGAAAGACGAAAATACCAACGCTATGAACTTGCGCAAAGAGTAGGGCACATCATATCGCCCGGCGCGGATATCCTGCGCCGGGCAGATAACTCTGCTGCACGCTCATCCTAATTTAGAGAGCCCTCCCATGCCCTTGTTTCTTTTTCGCCGCCTACTACAGGGCGCCCTGATGGTGCTTGTAGCATCCATGCTGATCTTCGTTGGCGTTTATGCAATTGGCGACCCGATGTCCCTTTTGGTCCCGCCCGATGCAACCAGTGAAACGCGCGAGGCCGCGCGGCAAGCTCTGGGGCTAGATCGTCCGTTAGTTGTTCAATATCTGTCGTTCCTAACGAATGCTATGCAAGGTGATCTGGGAATATCCTTTGTATTCCGAGAAAGTGCATTAACCGTCATTTTGGAGCGACTGCCGGCCACGCTGGAACTGGCCATTGCATCAATGCTCCTAGCGATCGTCATCGGTATCCCGTTTGGAGTTGTGGCTGGAATGACGCCCGGAGGTCTGGCGGACCGCGCTCTTCTGATTGGATCAGTATTAGGCCTGAGTCTTCCAACCTTCTGGATCGGCATTTTGTTGATCTTGTTCTTTGCGGTCAATTTGGGAGTGCTGCCGGCATCTGGTCGGGGGGATACGGTCGATGTCTTCGGCATCCCGCTCTCATTCCTGACGCTGGATGGATTGCAACACCTGATACTACCTGCTTTTTCACTCTCGCTGTTACCGATGGCCATCTTGGGCCGGCTCACGCGGTCCGGCGTGATAGAAGCGATGAGTTTGGATTTCGCGCGCTTTGCTCGCGCCCAAGGCAATACACGTAAACAGATCGTAACACGCTATGTGCTGCGCTATATTTCGATGCCGCTGATCACGGTAGTGGGGATTTACTTCGGCACGCTGATCGCCTTTGCGGTGGTGACAGAATCGGTGTTTTCGTGGCCCGGCATGGGCAAGCTAATCATCGAATCCATCAACCAGTTGGACCGTCCAATGGTCGTTGCCTACATGATGCTCTCTATCATCCTGTTTATGGTAATTAACCTATTGGTAGACCTTCTTTATTCCCTTTTAGATCCACGTGTGAGGCTGAAATGAGCGCATCCGCTACAATCGGTGCCACGCGCCGCTCCATATCTTTGTTTGCAGCAAGCCCACTCGCCCTAATAGGGGTCGCGCTGTTCGTTCTTACCGTCGGCATCGCATTGATCGGGCCGTTAATCACGTCGCAAGACCCATATGACTTAGCCTCGATAAACCTGCTGGATAGTCGTTTACCGCCCGGAGCAGAAGGGATTGACGGTAACCTCTATTGGCTAGGCACTGACGGGCAAGGTCGCGACATGACCAGCGCGATCATCTACGGTCTACGCACCAGCATAATGATCGGACTCATAGCAAGCGCCATTGCCTTGGTGCTGGGAACCACATTAGGTCTGATTGCTGGTTATGCGCGGGGCTGGGTCGATGCGCTGATCATGCGGATCGTGGACCTGCAACTATCTGTGCCCTCCATATTGATCGCTATTGTTTTGCTAGCAGTTCTCGGTCGCGGTGTAGGCAATATCATTCTGGCATTGGTCACGGTCCAATGGGTCTACTTCGCAAGAACCGTGCGTAGTTCGTGCTTGATCGAACGGGAGAAAGAATACGTCGAAGCTGGCCGGCTTATGGGGTTTTCACATACTCGCATCCTCTTGCGCCATATCCTACCGAATTGTCTGTCGCCCATCACTGTGATTGTCACAGTAGAATTTGCGCATGCGATCGCTTTGGAAGCGACATTGTCGTTCTTGGGTGTGGGCCTGCCAGTCACTGAGCCGTCGCTAGGCTATCTGATTTCAGCCGGCTTTAGCTACTTACTCAACGGTGAATACTGGATCTCAATCTTCCCTGGTCTCGCGCTGTTGTTGACTGTGCTCAGCCTGAACCTCATCGCTGATCACCTTCGCGACATCACAGACCCGAGGCTCCAACGATGACTATCAGAACTTCTCAAGTCCCCGTCGTTTCAATTGAAAACCTAAAGGTTGATTACTCGCTAGCCAGCGGAACATTTGCAGCTGTAGATGATGTGACATTGCAGGTGCAGCCAGGCGAAATACTGGGTTTGGTTGGCGAGTCCGGTGCCGGGAAATCTACGGTGGGAAATGCCATAGCACGACTGATCGACTTTCCCGGTGCGATTACCGGTGGCCGGATCATGCTGCGTGGCACTGGAGATCTCGCGGCACTCACTGAGGCACAGATGTGTGCTATCCGCGGACGTCATATAGGCATGATTTTTCAAGATTCTTTGAGTGCTTTATATCCAGTCAGAACTATTGGTTCACAATTGATGCGGGCCATTAAGTTGAGCACTGGCGAGACTGGCCGCAAAGCTCGCGCTCGTGCGACAAGGTTGCTGGAAGAGGTCGGCATTCCACGACCTGCAGAACGGCTTCGTCAATATCCACATCAATTTTCGGGCGGTATGCGACAGCGGATCGTCATCGCTATTGCACTAGCGGGCAATCCCGAGATGTTGATCGCAGATGAGCCGACGACTGCGCTCGATGTGTCTATCCAGTCCGAGATCTTGACCCTGTTAAAGCGGCTTGCCGTTGAGCACGGTGCGGGCGTAATCCTGATCACCCATGACATGGCGGTGATCGAGGAGATTAGCGACCGCGTTGCAGTTATGCGATATGGGAAGCTGATTGAGCAGGGGGCTACGCGCGATGTGCTCGCGCATCCGCAGCAAGAGTATACTAAGGCGCTGATCCGCGCAGTTCCACGCATCGACAAGCGCATGGACCGGTTCGTGGAACTGGAAGGCTCAGCGACTTCCACTGGGGCCGCCCCGACGCCCAAAACCGAAGAAGTTAAGCTGGATAGCCCAATGATCGACGTGCGCGGGGTGAGCATCAGCTTCTTGGTCAAGAATGCCATTCTGCCGCGCAACCGCAGCTATATTCGCGCAGCTGACAATGTCTCTCTCACCGTGCCTGCCGGCAGCTCCGTCGGCATCGTCGGGGAAAGCGGCAGCGGTAAATCTACACTCGCCCGCGCGATCTGCGGCTTGCAAACCTATGATGCCGGAAGCATCCGCCTGATGGGGCATGACGCAGAGAAACTGGCAAGTGACCCCTCTCTTGCGCGGGAACGGATCAAGACGCAGATGATCTTTCAGGACCCATTCGCGTCTTTGGACCCCCGTCAGCGTATTGGAATGGCGCTGGTCGAACCACTTGTCGTCAATCAGATTGCGACGCGTGAGGAAGCGCAAGACATAGCGCGTGCCACATTGTTACGCGTCGGAATGAAAGAAGGCGACGCTGACAAGCTGCCGCACCAGTTTTCAGGCGGTCAACGTCAAAGGATCTGTATCGCACGAGCTTTGGTGATGGAGCCGACGGTTCTAATCTGCGACGAGCCGACCTCGGCTTTGGATGTGTCGGTGCAGGCTACCATATTGAACCTTCTCAAGGACTTGCAGGCTGAACGGAACCTTACGTTAATGTTCATTAGTCACGACCTGGCGGTGATCCGACAGGTGAGTGATCGGGTGGTCGTGATGCAGCATGGCTGCGTTCGTGAGGAAGCCGATACAGATGCGCTGTTTGACGCGCCCCAACACGAATACACCCGCCATCTTTTGAAAATGATGCCGAAATTTACCTCTGGCGCCCGCTTGCAAGCGCGCTGAATTAGACAAAGGACACCCTATGCCCAGACCAACACGCCGCTTGCCGCGCTCAAAAGCGATGATTGTCGCACCACAGCCCGAAGCCTCGCACGCTGGTGCTGCTGTTCTCGCGAACGGCGGAAATGCCATGGATGCCGCCCTGACTTGTGCCTTTGTGCAAGGGGTGGTCGACCCGTTGATGTGCGGGATTGGGGGCTTTGGCCTCATGAACGTTTACGACCCGGCAACCGGGCGACAAACGATCTGGAGTGGCCTCGGAGGTTGTCCAAAGGCAGCAACGGATACGATGTGGGAAGATCTCTATATAGGAGAAACATCGGATGGCTTCGGGCATATCACCAAAGGCTTCGTCAATGAGGCAGGCGCCACTGCGGTCACTGCTCCACCCATCTTAGATCTGTTTCGCCAAGCACATGAAAAATATGGGAGCTCGGAATGGTCTGACTTGGTTGGCCCGGCTATCGACGTAGCAAATGCAGGTTGGTTGGTTCGCCCTCACACCTATGCTGTCTTTACGCAAAATGAACGCAAATATGGGCGGATGAACTATGGGGAGAAGCTGCTGCTGACTGAGGACGGTCGGCGGATCTATGGCAGTGACAATGGTGGGTTTAAAAAACTAGGCGAAACTATCAAGAACCCCGATCTGGCACGCACATTAGAGCAGATCGCGCGCGAGGGCGCTGGTGCGTTTTTCAACGGCGCTCTCGGCGACCATCTAGTGGCCGAATTGACCAAGGGTGGCGGCATTCTAAGCAAAGAAGACCTAGCTGATAGCAAGGCGGACGAAATGGAACCGCTAGATATTAGTTATCGTGGGCGACGTGTGTCCACCGTGCCGGCTCCCGGTGGCGGGGTCTACCTAGCCCAGGCGCTTAAGCTTCTGGAGCAATTTGACTTCGACGGCATGGAGCACAATGGCCCGGAATATCTCCGCCTTATGGCTGAAGTGATGAAAACCGCGGTCCGTGATCGCGACGAGTCTGTCGGCGATCCGCGGTTTTCGGATGTGCCAATGGAAAAACTGCTGTCCGAAGCTTATTTGGCCGAGTGCGCTGCGTATATCCGAAGTGGCCAAAAAGTTGATTCAGGCCGGACAGGACATTTGGAGTCCAAGCACACAACACATGTGTCCTGCGTCGATGCAAATGGGATGGTAGTGTCTCTGACGCATACCTTGGGCAACCCCTCCGGCTTTATCGCTTCTGGCACCGGGTTTGTCATGAACGGAGCCATGAGCACGTTCGACCCCCGTCCCGGACGGGTCCAATCGATCGTGCCAGGCAAGCGGCGAACCTCATCGATGTGCCCGTCGATTATTTTCGAAGGCGACACCCCAGTGATGACGCTTGGTGCGCCGGGTGCGTCATGGATTGGGCCGGGGGTGCTTCAAGTAATCGTAAACGCACTTGATTGGGGAATGGGCATTCAGGAGGCCGTTATGGCACCACGTATGGTCGCTACCTCCAATGTCTTGGATATATCTAACCGTATCTCTCCAAGCGCTGAAGCTGCATTAATAGCGGATGGATACGAGGTCCGTCGTTCGCCGTTGTCATATGCCTTTGCTGGGGTTCACGGGCTGACCATGTGGGATGGCGATACCGAAGGTGGGGCGGACCCTCAACGCGATGGGATGCCAGTCGGTGTAAGCTGAACCACTTTATGTGACTTAATGAGCCTCAGGTTTGCCGAGTGACGCTGGCAAACCTGAGGGTAGTCAGACTTTAGCCAAAACATTCGGCTTTGGGAGCTCAATGATCGCCGGTTGTTGAACAACCATGGCTAGGATCAGAACCTCAAGCGCGCCGAACTGATGGCATAAAGGGATTAAGAACCTGCAAAAGCAAGCTTACTTATTCCTCCATCAACTAGGCAATGATCATCGGTCAAGCGGCAACAGCCTCATTCAGCGTCCGGACGATCTTGATGATCTCCTGCGTCTGAACCCGGTCAAACACACCGGCGATGCCCATATCGTCGATGTCAGTGTAGGGGCTCTCGTAGAAGACCTGCGGCTCAACAAAGCCACTCTCGGTCAGGCTGTCGATGACCAATTCCAAGAACTCTGTTTGGTCGGCGGTGAGGTCGTGGCGCGCAACAAATACACTGAAAGCGTCTTTGGCGGCGCCGCGGTCCAGGCCTGTTAATGACCGCAGGAAACGGCCCAAGCCGCCTTCCTCTGCTAGGCCTTCCAGTGAGGTTTCGTCGGCAACGCCATTCTCAACAAGGAAGCGCTCTAGCTCGGACAGGTCCTGTTTGGTCAGTGCTTCGCCTCTTTTTACTTTCATTAGGGTGATGTGATCGCGCTGCTGTTCTAGGAAGCGACGCACCTTCATCTTGAACTTCGCCTTGTCGACGCCGCCGCCGATGTCAGGCATTTCGAGAACCCCACCTGTTCCGATTTCATCGGTGAAGTTGGTTATGATGTCTTTGCGTTCCTTCGGTTGGATCAGCTCTGCGAGACCACGCAGCCTCCGTCGCACGGCGTCGAGCATTTCCACTGTGATGTCTTCCCAGAACACTTCGCTCTGTATCTCAAGGATCAGCTCAAGCTCTTGTGCAACCATCGGGACATTTGAAAGCGCCTCTAGATTGGACGCAAATTGCTCAATCCGTTTCTGCAGTTTGGCGAAACCCGCCGCCTTTTTGAGCAGCTGCAGCTGGGCATTGAAGATCAAAAGATCAAATTGCTTTGCCGGCAATGAGCCATCGTCATGCGCGGAGGGCAGGCCTGCCACGTCGTCAACGAGCGCCAAGCGCGCATCAAGGTCCAAATCATCCCATTCCTCCGGGTTTTGAAACCGCTCCACGCTGCGCCGCTTGGCACGCACGATGAAGTTCTCCATCGGCATGGCGCTGACTTCCTCAAACAGCCGCTTCTTGATGTCAACGATCAGGCCGTCGTGGGAGGTTTCCGCTCCGGATAGTGCATCGATCAGCTCGACCCGGGTCACGAACAGCCGTTGACCAATCGGAAGAGCGCCAGCGCCGTCGGGCTTATTGGGGTTCTCTTTGAAAAACTCTAGGTTTTGACAGAAATCAAAGATGACATACTCTGACTTGTCCTCGCCCGGTCCGAACAGATCAGGTGCCAACCGAGTGCCGCGCCCCACCATTTGCCAGAATTTCGTTTTCGATCTCACAATCTTAAAGAAGACCAGATTGACCACTTCCGGCACATCAATCCCAGTATCGAGCATATCCACTGAAACGGCTATGTGAGGGGTCTTTTCTGCTTCGGAAAAGTCGTCGATCAAGGATTGCGCGTAGGTGACACTGTAGTCGATCAGCTGGGCGAACTGGCCCTGATAGTGCGGATAGTTGATGTTGAAACGATCGACGATGAACCGCGCGTGCTTGCTGCTTTTCGCAAAGATGATCGTCTTGCCCAAGCGATCACCGCCGGCCACCTTAATGCCGTTCCGCATCAGGTGCTCGAGCACTTTGTCGACAGTGTCGATGTTGAACAGCCACTTATTCAGTTCGGCGCTCTCCACCCGGTCTGGAACGGTCCCGTCCTCATCCCACTCGATCGCGTCCCATTCTTCTTTCTCATCGTCTGTGAGCTGGTCGTAATCGATCCCCTCACGTTGAAACTTCAATGGAACCGAGATCGTCTTGGGCGGCACCAAGTAGCCATCGCTGACCGCGTCATCGAGGTCATAGGAGTCGGTGGGCACGCCTTTCTCGAGATCAAAAAGTGAATAGGTGTCTTTGTCGATCTCGTCGCGGGGCGTCGCTGTCAGTCCGACCAGCAGGCAGTCGAAATACTCGAAGATCGCGCGGTATTTGCGATAGACAGAGCGGTGCGCCTCATCGATCACGATCATGTCGAAATGCCCCGGTCCGAACCGCTTTTCGCCGCCGTTCATCTGCTCGATCAAGCCCATCATCGTCGGATAGGTGGACAGACATACGCGGGCGCCGGAGTGGTCGTTTTTCTTTGGGTCGTGACGCTCGATCAGGTTGGCGCTCGGCGTGGCGCCCATATGCGCCTTGAACGCGCCATGCGCCTGTTTGACCAATGCGATACGGTCCGCGAGGAACAGCACGCGTTTGACACGGTTGGCGCGCATCAGTTGATCGACCAGCGCGATCACCGTCCGTGTCTTGCCGCTGCCCGTTGCCATCACCAGAAGGGCTTTACGTTGCGCATGCTTCTCAAATGCCTCGCCCACACGGCGGATCGCGCGTTGCTGATAGAAGCGGCCCGCAATTTCCTCGTCCAGGGGCACATCCCGCAGCTTTTTCAGATTGGCCCGCCGCTGGTGAAGCAGTTGCAGCTCGTCCTTCTTGAGAAAGCCAGAGATGCGGCGCGCGGGATACATCGCATCGTCCCATATCCAGTGCTCATAACCGTTGGTGGTGAACATGACCGGACGCCGCCCATATCGCGCCTCAAGACAATCCGCGTAGAGCTTGGCCTGCTGTTGGCCAGTGCGGCTATCTTTGCGGCTACGTTTGGCCTCGACCAATCCGAGCGGTTTGCCGTCATCCCCCCAGAGCACATAATCGACAAAGCCTTTGCCGGTGCCGTTGGGCATTCCTTGCACCGGAAACTCGCGGTCGCGTTCTTGATCAAGTGGCCAGCCTGCTTCGGTCAGTAACTGGTCGATGAAGCTGTCGCGGGTGGCAGCCTCGGAATAATCGTGATCGTCGGGGATCTTCTGGTTGGCTTTGCGAATGGCGGCGATCTCAGCGCGGGCTGCATCGCGTTCAGCTTCGACAGCCTTGTGCGCTTCTTCAGTCGTCCTGAGGGCGGCTTCCGCCGCATCTGCGCGCTGGCGCTCGGCCTTGATCTCGCCCTCGATCTTCTGGATCTGGGCTACGGTGCTGGCGCTGATTGTTAGGGATTTCTCCAGCTTTGATAGATCGAAGGTAAGCTTGGGGTCGGGGCGCACGGTGCGAGCATAGGTGCGCGCGATCCAGAAACACAGGTGGAACAGCTCGCGCACGGTCGCCGCGGCATCCTGCGCGGAGGGCGGGCGGCGATCATCATGGGCGGCGCGGTTGCCGTGGTTCTTGATGAACTCAGCCTTTTTGACGATGGACGGCCCCGTAAGGGCGGTGAACGTGGGCTCTGCAATCAGCGCCGCTAATTCGCGCCCGTAAGGTTGGCGCAGGGCCGGCTCGTTTCGGTAGAGCCATTTCATGGCGGTCTCAAGCGCGAGCCGCGCTCGGAAACAGGCCCCACGAGGATCGGAAAGGGCCAGCTTTTCCGCTTTTTCAGCGTGCTGTTTTAGATCGGGAAAATCAGCGGCAAGAAATAAAAACTGAGACATCAAAACAACCTATGCGAATAGCATTACCTTAATGCGGGAAAATCCTGGCGAAAGGCTTGTTTTGCTTCTTCCCATTTTTCTTCGCCTTCTGCGGACAAAACCCATCTGCAATTGACGGTGTTTAGCACGTCGTAACCTGCAGCTTTCAAACCGTCACAGAGAAGCTTTTCCATTGCACCAACCTGATCACGGAACGGCATATAGCGCTCCATTAAGAGGGCGCGGTCGCTGCTGTCATGATCCACTTGTGGGTAGATCGGACCGTGGGCGATGAGGTCGAAACTGGCGCAGTCTTCGGGGGTGACGCCGTGGTTAATAAGGTTGCGGCGCAAGGCGTTTGAATTGGGTGATGTGCCAAGGTGCTGCCCCATCCGCGTAAAGGGCGCAGCAGCATGGGGGCTGGAGTTGTCGCCGGTGCGGCCAACATAGTGCAGCGCGCCATTTGGCGTGGCGATGCGCCAGACATAAAGCCAGAAGCCCCGTTGCAGCATCGCCCCCGGAAGGGTGAGACGGTGAAGTGAGGCAGCCATGTCAGAGCTCCCCGCGAAAGGCGCGGTGTTGAAGGGAGGCGAAAAGCGTTTCTAAATAAAAGCCGTTCTTGTCAATGCTCTGCCTGACGTCCTGCGTTCCAGTTATGGCTCTTTCAAAAGCTTCTTGTTGTTCCAACGGCGGGAATAAGATCTCTACTGGATAAATGCGACTACCCGAAACAAGCGGCTGTGCCGCTCTTCCTGCATATTGGTTTAACTTAGCTAACGTGAGAGCCGCCGAAAGATATTGAATATTTGCCGGAACCAGCTGCGTTACAAGTAATGCGTTATCAGTCACCCAGCATTGCTTTGCAGTAACATGGACAGCGCCACAGTAAGCGCCAACTCTCCCAATCACGATTTTATCTTTCGAGACTGGCCCCTCATTGTGGGTGCCATTGATACCGTTTCCTCCATAGACAGGATAGTCTCCGGCAATCATTTGCTTGGCTGTCAGACCTTGACCGCTACTGACTTTGATCAAATCGCCAAGAGGCACTTGGTCAAAGCCCCTTGGGTTGGATTGCACATCCCCAAACATCTCATGAAAGATCGACTGTCCGAGGGTGTTGAGTCTGTCGAGGGCGCGGGTGCGGAGGCGGCGGAGCGCGTCCGCCTCATCCAATATCCCCGCAATCCGCTTCTGCTCCTCCAACGGCGGGAGGGGAATTTGTAGCCGCTTTAGCATCTCTCGGGTAATTACACCTTGGGCAAGTCCTTGTGACTCAGCCCTTAGTTCGAGGCATTTAAACTGTAGAAATCGGTATAAATAACCATGGTCAATAGTGTTTGTTCTGGGGCGAACTGCGGCAACTGAACGACCGATTGCACAGTCTATTCCATCATTGACCTTTCCTGCGGTCGCGCCTACGACGCATACAAAAACGTCCCCAGCCTTGGCCATTCTTAACGGTTTTGTAGTCCACTCTCTAACAATCGGAAACCGGTCAGAAAATTCCCCTGCTTTGACAAAAACGGTGCCAACGCCTTCTTTATTACAGTTTTTTCCGGGTGGAGCTTGCCCCATAACCAAATCGACGTGCGTGCCGAGCGCCTCAAGTGGCCAACTCATCCCAACGTTCCCTCCAGCCGGTCCAGCCCCTCGGCGATCTCGCTCTCCAGCGCGCGCAGCTCTGCGATGATCTCGGCGGGGCATTGATGCTCGACCTTCTCGTGTTCGATTTCTTTGTAGCGGTTGAGGCTCAAATCCCATGATCCGGTGGCGATGATCTCGGACGCAGGCACCATAAAGCTTTGCGCGGTGCGGGGGCGGTCGGTCTCATCTTCCAGCTGCTGCCAGCGGGTCAGAATGTCGGGCAGGTTGTTCTTGGAGTGCTCTTCCTCATTCAATGCAATCTCCGGCACGGGGCCAAGCTTAGCATTTTCCAGCAATGGCGTGCGCTTGTCATCAAGGCTCATTCCGTCGGCGGTCATGTCGTAGAACCACACATCCTCCGTGCCACCCACGCCGGTCTTGGTGAACACCACGATCGCGCAGGACACACCGGCATAGGGGCGGAACACGCCCGAGGGCATTTTTATGATCGCGTCCAACTTGTGATCCTCGACCAGCATGCGGCGGATGTCTTTGTGGGCCTTAGAAGAGCCGAACAGCACACCATCGGGCACAACCACAGCCGCTCGCCCGCCCGTGCGCATCAGGCGAAGAAACAGGCCCATGAACAGCAACTCTGTCTTCTTAGTTTTGACGATCTTCAGCAAGTCCTTGGCCGTCGTGTCATAGTCCAGCGATCCGGCAAAGGGTGGGTTGGCAAGAATGAGGGAGTAGCGCCCTGCGTCCTCGCCGTGTTCCTCGGCAAGGCTGTCGCGATATGAGATGTCGGGGTTTTCGATCCCGTGCAGTGTCATGTTCATAGCCCCAATCCGCAGCATGGTCGCGTCAAAGTCAAAGCCGTGAAACATCTGGTTGTGAAAATGCTCACGGCTCTCGGCATTGCGCAACATCTGCGGGTGGTGCGTGCGTAGATACTCGGCCGCTGCGACTAGGAACCCGCTGGTGCCAGCAGCAGGGTCGCAGATCGCGTCTGTGGGCGTGGGGGCCATCAGGTTGACCATCAGCTGAATGATGTGCCGCGGTGTGCGGAACTGCCCGTTCTGGCCTGCGCTGGCGATCTTGCCGAGCATATATTCGTAGACGTCGCCCTTCGTGTCTCGGTCCTCCATCGGAATTTCGTCGAGCATCTGAACGACCTTGGCCAGGAGATTGGGATTGGAGAAACCTAGGCGCGCGTCTTTCATATGGGTGCCGTAGGACGAGCCTTCTTCCCCCAAGGCCCGCAGGAAGGGAAAGACATGCTCGTCCACGATCCGCATCATCTCACGGGCTTCGAAGTGCTTAAAACGCGACCAGCGTAGATTTTCGAACGGCTCGCCTTTGTCGTTTGCGCCCTTTGGGAAGACGCTGCGTTGCATTGGGATGCCCAGATCTTCGGCTTTGCGCTCCTCGACCGTGTGCAGGTCATCTAGCCGCTTAATGAACATTAGAAATGTCAGCTGTTCGATTACTGAGAGTGGGTTTGAGACGCCACCGGACCAGAAGGCGTTCCAGATTTGATCGATTTGCGAGCGGATGGTGCCTGTCAGCATCTTGGACCTCTATTTTTCCGGGAGCATATGCAAAGGGCGCAAATGCTACAACGTGCGATTGAACTGGTGCCGGTGATGATGATGGTGATGATGGTGGTGTTAGGGAGTTGCGCTATTTAACATGGTCGTTGATCACCACCAACTCTTACCAGTCCGGCGCTCCTTTTCTCGGAGCGGCATCACGACCTTTCAGTGCATCAAGAAGAAGTGCGCCTATTGCCGCTGGCAGGTTAGCTATGAACGCATCATCAAGCGGAAACTGCGGCAACTTCTGTAACGTAAGGTCTATCACCGCCGACGCTTGTAACCGGTCACGCATCGCCTTTTCGGTCTCGCGGTCGGGTAGTGACGCGACCCAGAGTTTGTGCGCCGCAAAGTGCCGTGGATCAGGGCAGATGAGAGGCGCTGGAAAGCCCCTTGCGTCAATCACGATGGTGTCGACCTCCGGAGCGTTCACAAGCCACTGTAGCCCGTCCAGAGGCACCGCTGTGATGTCGTCACTCTCAAGCGGCGCAGCTCCTGGCATCTGTCGATTGAACGGCCTGGGCAGCGGCCTAATGAACTCCACCATGTAACCGCTGTCATTTGTAAGCCTGTAACCATTAGGCCCATGGGGCCGGAACGTCTTGTCGACTTTTTCCTGAATGAGGCGGGTGATCCCCAGTGCCTCTTTAGTGTCGGCGATCAGTCGCATCCGGTTGCGGTCATCGAGCAAGATGTCGATGTCTCCGGTCGCGGTCATGCCCTCTTCAAATATCACACCGGCGAGTGCTTCATAGGCATAGAGTGCATTGGTGCCAACCACACGTGCGCCGTGGTTGCGACCGTGAATACGCATTTCGCGCAACACCCGCGCCGCTGTCCCTGGCAGACGTGTGTGCCGTAGGCCGCGCAAAATAGCAGCCTGAGTGTTCATTTGGTCACCGAGGCGGGCCAGCCTTTGTTCAATCCGCTGCTTGCCCTCACTAAACGCTGCTAAGGCGGCTTCCGTCTCGGGTGCGCGTGGCCCCAATGACTTTCCGATCTTACCGATGCGACGATAGAGATAAGCTTTGCCGTTCCGGGTCTCCCAGTTCATACCGCCCATGTAGCTGTGCCGCCTCGTATCCTCGGCGTCTATCCAAGCTTCCCAGTTTTGCGACTGGTTGATCCTCTCACGCACCGTGCGTTCGTCTAGATCTTTGAAATTACGCATTTTGTTGTCGATTCCAGCAGTTTTCCGGGGTGCGACAACAAACGTATTACTTTCAGTGCGTTAGTGGAAGGTAATTCTAGGGGTTCGCGTCTCGGATGGTTGGTTGGGAAGTGCAAAACTGTCCCGTCTCGCGCGTCTTTTCCACATAAGTATTTGCTTATCTGTCTGAATTTATGAGACAAAATGGAGAGCGACCTGTTCTCGGAAGTTCCATTGAGAAGCTTGGCGCAACTATCTGACAAACCTAGGGCCGCATCGGCAGTTCGAAAGTGATCCCAAACCATGGCAAAGATTGACGAAGATCCAGATATTATCCCGGATACGGAAGAGTGTCAGGAAGAGAGTGGGCACCCTGAACCTCTGGCTCCGATGACTTTCAACATGCCGCGAGCATGGCATACCCGTTTTAAAATAAGGGCCATCAAGCACGGCATAAGCATGAAGGCCCAGCTGATAGAGAGCTTCGATGCTTTGGAAGAGCAGGATAAGAAATGAACCTGCCAGAGTGATAGTGGGGAGTTTTGACGGTCAGAGACTGCGCTTTCTTGGTCCTCTAGAAGATAAGGAGCCAAACTAACTAGATTTCAGTCCCGTCAGCTATGCGCTTTCATAGCTTTGCTCGATAAGCGGCTTAGCCTTCTCCATATCACTGAGCGATCGGACCGTTACTTCAAGGTCGCCCGTGCCAAAATGGCCAATTTTTCGAACATCACGTGTAAACCCCTCGACTAATTCCACAGTGTCAGGGTTCACCTTTAGATAAAGCACGACCTTCTTGTCTTGGTTCTTCACTTCGACGCAGGCAAAGTTCTTGATCCGCTTGAACGCAAAATAGTTCTTCAAAGTCTTGTGCTGCACATCGTCGCCCAGTCCCATCAGATAGTCCTTCACAGCCAAGTATAGGTCCGTCAGGCCAGCGTCGGCTTTGGAGAGGTAATCCGTGACAGTGGTATACTTCGTCTTCGCAGCGGCTGAATTGTTTCCAGTGATGGTGGCTGCCGCGGTTGACGGGGACACTGCCGCATTGATCTGTTCTAGCAGCAGAAGGTCATCGCCGAATTTCACATAGCGGATCAGGTCTATATTGCGATTCATCTGCTTGATGGCGTGCTCATCAAATTTACTGAAATCTCCGGCGATGCAGATCAGGCGAGGGGAGGACCATTCAACAGACTGTGCGGCCGCGGCTCCAAATGTCTTGAGCACCAGCATTTCAAAATCGCCACGATGGGTTACCAGCCAGTCCAGATAGAACAGGCCCTGATTGATAACGTTCATGTTGGTTGAGCGCTTGTATTCTATGATGACTGGGAATCCGTTTTCGTCCAGCCCAAGGGTGTCCATGCGCCCGCCATGCTCAGTGCCAGTCGAGAACTCCGACGCTAAGAACCGGACCCCGAGGAAGGTCTCCAAATTCTTCTCGATCAATGTTTGAAGTGATTTCTCTAGCGCGAGACCTGTGCCGAGCACTTCGGTCGCAGTGTTGTTTGCCAACCGGAACAATTTCAGGTCACTCATGCTCAAATCCTTGATCGTGTGAAATAGGGCCTTCAAATTATGGGGGACATCAAAGAATCACTGAAGTCGGCTCGTAGCCGGACCTTCGGGCCACCCATATCAAGTCTTAATCTATAAGAGGGGAGGCCGTTCAAGTAAGTAAGGCCACTAGGTCCACAAAAATGTAACACACAAGTGCCACACGTGTCACACAAGCGGTCATGTAAGTCGTTGATTATATTGAACTTGATGTGTTGGCTGGGATGGTAGGATTCGAACCTACGGTACACTGTACCAAAAACAGTTGCCTTACCACTTGGCTACATCCCAACACAGGGCGCTAATTAGAGTTCTCTGGCCCAGGGTGCAAGACCCGTTTTTGATAAATTAGCCTATTCTTCGGCGGCATCAACGGAGAGCAGGTCTTTGCTGGGCAATTCGGCACGTTCCTGCGCGACGATGCGGGTCAGCTCACGCTCGGTTTGGGGTGCGACGGGCTGTGCAGCGGCGGGATTCGCGGGCGCATTCGGCGTTTGGGGCGAATCGTGCGGCGCGGTGGAGGGCGATTCGCTTTGGGTGATAAGCCGATAGGCGGGAGGCTCTGCGGTGAGGCCCGCCGCGTCAAAGGCGGCCAGCGTCAGGCGAATCGCTTCGCTGCGCGCCGCGACCAGATCGGTGGTCTCTTGATTGATCCAACCGGCGAATTGCATGTTGATCCAGTGATCAGCGACCTCCTCCACCCAAGCGGCGGCTTCGGGGCTGGGCAGGACAAAGGGAAGGGCATTCAACACCTCCAGCGCCAGTTCCCGGGCGCGGGCCAGATCGGCATCGCTGGCCACCGAAAGGGTAAAGGTGAACCGCCGCTCGGCGTTGCGTGAGTAGTTGATGATGCGGCTTTTAAAGACCGTGGCATTGGGAATGCGCACATGATTGCCATCGTAGCTGAGCAAGATCGTGGCGCGGCTGGTCAGGCGGATCACCTTGCCGGTGTCGCCGTCAATCTCGACCGTGTCATTGGGGCGGAACGGCTGGCGGATCGACAGCATGATGGAGGCAATGAAGTTCTCGACCGTGTCGCGCACCGCGAAACCGATGGCAAGGCCGACGATCCCCGCCGCTCCAAGGATGCCCGACAGCAGCGCCGTCGCCCCAAGAATATCAAGCGCCACGACCAGCGCCGCGATGATAAAGGCCAGTCGGATGATCTGGCGGTAAATATCAGCGATAAAGGCGTTGGGGGCGAGCCGCTCCCACGGGTTGCGCAGCCGCGCTAAAGCCAGCCCGGCCACGACGATCAGGGCAAAGACCCCAAGTGCCACCAAGGCCAGCGGCAGGAAGGCCACGGCCTGCTCCATCCGCGCCGTGAAGCGGTCCACGGCAGGGTTGAGCCGTTCGGACACATCAGTGCTTTCGCGGACCTCGTTGCGGATTGCGACCACCCCTTCGACACGGCCTGCGAGCTCGCTCAGACGTGCGGCGCTGGCGGTGTCGAGCGTGGTGCCGCGCAGGGTGACGATGCC
>TARA_R100000687_G_scaffold83665_1_pt1 | contig 21589 bp, 23 predicted proteins | sample TARA_R100000687 | Tara Oceans TARA_R100000687 (sample SAMEA2622685) | marine metagenome | biome: marine biome (ENVO:00000447); feature: mesopelagic zone (ENVO:00000213); material: "saline water (ENVO:00002010), including plankton (ENVO:xxxxxxxx)" | depth 600 m
CAGATTTACAGTCTGATCCCTTTGGCCACTCGGGAACCCCTCCGAAAGGCGGCATATTGTCCAGACGGCCCTATCCTTTGTCAACCGATAAATCAAACAAAATCATCCACCTGTCAGGCGGTGCCAAACGGGAACCCGAGTAGCTGCTCAGGCCGGTATGGCGATGGTCGCCAGGGCCTTCACATGCATGCCCCACTGGCTGTTCTGGCCCACGACCTCCACCTCGACGAGGCCGTCGGCGCAGGACTTCACCTCGCCGGTCATGGTCATGGTGGTGCCGGGGATATTGGGTGCCCCCAGGTGAATGGTCAGCTTGCGGAAAACAGCATCGCGGCCACACCAGTCGCGCAGGTAGGATTCGGTCAGCCCCTGGGTGGTCAGGATGTTCATGAACACATCCGGCATGCCACTGTCCTGAGCCACCGCCTTGTCGTGATGGACCTTCTGGAAATCACGTGTCGCGAGGGCGCCGCTCACGATCAATGACGTGGTAATGGCAATTTCACGTGGCGGCAGCGTGTCACCCACCCTGACCGTCCCCTGCTGGATTTGATGACTCATTGGGCAGCCTCCCCGCCGGCGGTATTGGGACGGTACTTGAGCACCTTGAAACTCTGGCGACCCAGCGGCTCCCCATCCTGGTTGGTAAACTCGGTGACCGTTTCGTAAAAGTAGCCTTCGCCGAGCCCGGTCTTTTTCCGCCCGGAAATGTTATCGATCACCGTCCGCGCATGAACGACTTCGCCCAGGCGCAACTCCCGATCGTATTCCTGCGTGGTGTTGGTCGCGACCACGCCCACATACCCATGCTCGTCAAACAGGTCAAACAGTTCGGTCTGCGGGTCCTGCTCACGCCCCTGGGCCGCGACCGCGTATCCGGCCTGACCCCAGGCGAACAACATCGTTGCCGGCGCGACCAGCTCGCCCCGCGAGCCCGCAGCCGCCTCGGCTTCGTCCAGGTGATCTGGATTGGTGTTGCCCATAACCTCGCACCAGTGGCGAATCATGGCTTTATTGACTGCGTCCTTGGCGGCGGACGCGCCGCACTCGCGGCCGACGAAGGCCTTTATCTTTTCTTCGAAGGCGGCAATATCTTCGTTACTCATGGCTCTGCTGGCTCCGGCTGGTGGCGGGCTTTGGCGCCCGCACGCTCGATCACTGTACTGCGCGAACAAGATAATTGAATTTATATTCAATTTCAATTATGTTTTACCGCGGTCAGACTTCGACCATCGACACTCACAGCAGAAAAACGGCGGTGTGCACATGGCGCAGAGTTTCAGAATGAAGCCCCCGATGGGGGAGGACAACGGCTGGTGGTGGCAGCAGGCTGCCGAGGGGCATCTTGCGATTCAGCGCTGCGCATCCTGCGGCACGCTGCGGCACCCCCCGAGGCCCATGTGTGGCGATTGCCATTCTCTGGACTGGGATCATGTCGCCTCTTCAGGCCGCGGGACGCTGGACAGCTTCACCATCCTCCACCACCCGCAATTTCCGGGCTTCGACTACCCGCTGATTATCATACTGGTGCAGCTGGAAGAGGGTACGCGCTTTACCTCGCAGCTGGTCAACTGCAGTCCGGAGTCGGTCGAGTTCGGTATGCCGGTGGAAATGGTGATGCATGAGGACCCGGACGGGTTCCGACTGCCCATGTTCCAGCCCGCACAAGGAGCCAGCGCATGAGCCACTTCCTGAAAGACAAGGCCGCCATCGCCGGTATCGGCCTCACCGGCTTCTCGAAAAAATCCGGCGTCTCGGAGCTGTCGCTCGCCGCCCAGGCCACACTCGCAGCCTGCGAGGATGCGGGCCTGCCGCCCTCGGAGATCGACGGTTTTGTCAGCTATACACTGGATTCCACCGACGAAATCGAGCTCGCCCGCACCGTCGGCGCCGGCGATCTGAAACTGTTTACCAAGGTGAACTACGGCGGCGGCGCCGCCGTGGGCACGATTTTGCACGCCGTGATGGCGGTGGCCAGCGGTGTGGCCGACAACGTGATCTGCTACCGGGCCATGAATGGCCGCTCCGGCCAGCGCATGGGCCAGGGCATTTCCGGGCAGATCGTCAGCTCGGATCTGGTCCACTGGTCCTGGTACATGCCCTACGGCATGCTCACGCCCGGCTCCTGGATCGCCATGGTCGCCAACAAGTACATGCACCACTACGGCGTGACCGCGGAGGACCTCGGACGGGTCGCCATATCCCAGCGCAATTACGCGCAGAGCAACCCGCGCTCCTTCTTCCACGGCAAGCCGCTGACCATGGAGGACTACCTGGCATCGAAGATGATCGCGGACCCGCTGCGGCTCTACGACTTCTGCCAGGAAACCGATGGTGGCTGCGCCATTCTGGTGACCAGCGCCGAGCGCGCCCGCGACCTGCAGCAGAAGCCGGCCATCATTCGCGGCGTGGTGCAGGCCTCCACCCGTGGCCAGGAGCAGATGACCAGCTACTACCGCGACGCGCTGGACTCCCTGCCCGAAATGGAGATGGCAGCGCAGCTGGTGTACGACCAGAGCGGCCTGGGGCCGGAGGATATCGACGCGGCCTGCCTGTATGACGCCTTCACCTCAGAGGTCATCATGCAGCTGGAAAGCTTTGGCTTCTGCGGCCGCGGCGAGGGCAAGGACATGGTGCGCGACGGCGCGCTGGACATTGACGGCCGCCTGCCCAACAACACCCACGGGGGCCTGCTGTCGGAGGCCTACATTCACGGTATGAACAATATTGCCGAAGGCGCACGCCTGGTGCGCGGCACCTCTACCAGCCAGCCCGAACAGGTGGAGCATGTGCTGGTGAGCAGTGGTGTGGGGGTGCCTACTGGCGCACTGATCCTCGGCCGCGACTGACTGTACAGCCCCCGCGCGCCGCCCGGCCCGCGGGGCCTCAGTGCTCCCAGGTATCCGCCACCGCAGCGCCGCGCGCCTCGTCAACGGGCAACACGGCCACCATCGCGACCAGAAACAGCAGCAGACAAAACACGATCGCATCGGCCAGCCCCAGCAACCACTGCACCAGGCCGAGGCCGAAGATACCGAATACGGCCGCCGCCTTGGTCGCCATCCCCCAGTAGCCAAAAAACTCGGCCGCCCTGGCGTGAGGTGTCAGCACACCTACCAGCGCCCGCGCCGCAGACTGCGAAGAACCCAGGCTCAGCCCGGAGAGCACGCCCGCGAACAGGAACACATGCTGGGCCTGCCAGGCCACCCCCAGTGCGGCCTGCGCCAGACGGGTCAGTGCGGGGGTCTGCCAGATTGCAAGGATGGCGAGCAGCCACAGCGCCAGCGTCAGCAGATAAACCCGACGCGCGCCCCAGCGGCTTTGCAGATGACCGAAGAACAGTGCGCCGAGGGCCGCCGTAATCTGTACCGTGATGAACATCATGACGCGCACGGACTCATCCCAGCCAATCACCTGGGCACCGTAAATGAACGAAAAGGCGATGATGATGTAGATGCCCGCCATGGCGAAGAACACCGATACCAGCAAGGTGCGCAGGTCGCGGAACTGCGCCAGCGCGCGCTGTGTCTCCAACACCCTGGATACGCCCATGCGCAGCAGTGCTGACGGGGCAAGCACCGGCCGCTGCACGCCCCGCTCCCGCAGCCAGATAAAAGTCGGTATGGCCGCCAGCAGGAAAAAGCCACCGGCGAAAGGCCCCACCCAGCGAATACGGTCGTAGTTCTCAAGCGATACATCACCCAACATAAGCAGGGTGAAGGCGGTGGCGACCAATCCGCCCACGTAGCCCAGACTCCAACCCAGGCCCGATATCCAGCCCAGTGCACTGCGCGGACCCAGGTCCGGCAGGAAACTGGTGATGAAGCCCTCTCCGATGGCGTAGGCAAAGTTCGACAGTACCAGCAGTAGCATGGCGGTCAGAATCCAGCCGGGTTCCACGAAGTACAGCAGGCCGGTGGCGACAACGGTGAGCAAATAGCTGGCAAACAGAAACCGCTTGCGGCTGCGCGAGTAGTCCATGATCGCGCCGCACAGGGGGCTGGCGACCACCACCAGCACATAGCTTGCCGCCAGCGCGACACTCCACAGCAGGTTACCCAACCGGTAGTCCGGCGCGTCGCCCACGATCACGCGGGTAAACAGATCGCCAAAGACCACCGTGATGATGAGCAACGTATAGCCCTGGTTGGCGAAATCGAACATCGCCCAGCCGAATATCTCACGACGGGGGGCCAGCGCGGCGGGACCGCGCGCGGAGGTCACACAGGCAACCGCCGGTAAACCCACACGGGCTCACCAGAATCCAGCGCCAGGCAGACACGCTCGTAGCGCACGCCGAGGCGCTCGTAGCGATCGAGACGCGCCAGCTCTTTCGGTGCGACGGAGAACACCTCTCCCGGCACCCGCCCGTCCGGCAATGGCTGAATATCAAGGCGCTGCTTGTCAAAGCCTGAGACTGCAGCAGGCGCGGTCGAAATGCGTCGCCCGACAATCAGCCAGCGCACCAGGGGGTTGCGCAGGGTGCCGTACACGAACACGCGCTGATCGCAGGGACCTTCGGGGGCCTCGTAGCCTTCGGGCATGACATAGCCCCAAGGGCCCAACAGCACCCACCACAGATACATGCCCGTGGCAGAGAGCACGCCCAGCGCCCCCGCCGCCATACGCCAGCGCCAGCCCGTGCGCGAAATCGTCAATTCCTGCTTCATACGTTCATCATACCGTTGCTGCCGGCCCAGTGCAGTAGCCGGCCTTCTGCGGTGACTCCGGCAGAGAGCGTGATTGTGGACTAGACTCACCCGGTAGAACCGCGGCGGTATGACCACCGCCGCAGGGTGTTCGCCATTCATTGCCACAACTCACCGCTGTTGGGGGGTGCGATGACCATGAAAGAGCCAACATCGAAGGAGCTTTTCCTGCACAGCGTCACGCGCTGCCTGACGCACGAGACTTTTATCCACGCTTTCTATCTGCGTCTGTTCGATGCCTCCGAGGAGATCAGGGCCAAATTCCGTTTCACCGACCTGGAGAAGCAGAACGCCATGCTGCGCCGCTCTCTGCTGTTATACGCCGAGGCGACAGCGGGTCGCACCGAAGCGCTGCGAGAAGTCAACGAGCGTGCCACAACACATGACCGGCATCATCTCGATATTCAGCCGCATCTGTATGCCGTGTGGATCGACACCATTGTCACAACAGCGCGCGACTTTGACCTACAATGGAATGACGATATCGAAGTCGCATGGCGGACCATACTGGGGCACGTCGTGCAGCAGATGATTCGGCGCTATTGACGGGGCGGCGGAACGGCGTAGCGCTTCCCGATTCGCCAATGCACCCGATTGCACGCTTGTTTTGCCACCGAGGCCGCCATGCTAGAGCACCAGAAAATCCTACTCACCGGCGCCGCCGGTCAGATCGCCTTTCCGCTGGGTCGTTATCTCGCCGCCAACAATGAGGTCTGGGGCGTCGCACGCTTCAGCGAGCCGGGCTCCCGGGAGCGCTGCGAGCAGGCGGGCATGATCACCCGCAGCATCGATCTCGCCAGCGGCGAGTTCGGTGATCTGCCAGAGGATTTCGACTACGTGCTGCATTTCGCGGTGTTCCAGCTTGGCGGTCAGGACTACAACCATGCACTGGAGGTGAACGCCGAGGGCACTGCGCTGCTGATGGCGCACTGTCGCAGCGCCAGGGCCTGTCTGGTCATGTCCACCTGTGCGGTGTACGCCCTGCACCCCGATCCGCGCCACGCGTTCCAGGAGGACGACCCGCTGGGGGACTCCAAACAGCCCTACTCACCCACCTACGCCATCTCCAAAATTGCCCAGGAGGCGGTTGCGCGCAGCTGCGCCCGGCTGTACCAACTGCCCACGACGATCGCGCGCATGAATGTGTCCTACTCGTCCAATGGCGGGCTGCCGGCTTATCACCTCGACGCCATCATGCGCAATGAGGAGATCGTGCTGCCCTCGGGTGGCGAGGCCTGGTATACCTGCATTCACCAGGATGACATCAATCAACAGGTGGCCCCGTTACTGGCCGCAGCAAGCGTTCCCGCCACCCTGGTCAACTGGAGCGGCGACGAGCCGGTGGACGTGCGCAGCTGGTGCGAGTACCTCGGGGAGCTTGCGGGGCGCACGCCGCGTTTCCGCGAGGACGACAGCCAGTCCATTCCCTCACGCGTGACAGATAACAGGCGCCGGCTGGAGATTATCGGCCCCTGCCGTATCGGCTGGCAGGACGGTTTTGCGGCCATGGCCCGGGAGCGCCACCCCGCACTGAAGCGCAGCTGACGCGCGTTGGCGCCGGGATGAGTGACTGCGCGATGAGTGGCTGCACAGAACTCCTTGCTGAAGTCAGGGACTGCCGTCTGTGCGAAGCGACGCTCCCCTTGGGTCCCCGACCTGTGCTGCAAGTGCACCCCGAAGCGCGCATCCTGATCGCCGGCCAGGCACCCGGGCGCAAGGTCCACGACACCGGCATCCCGTTCAACGACCCCAGCGGCACTCGGCTGCGGCAGTGGCTGGGCATCGATCACGACACATTCTACGACCCCCGGACGGTCGCGCTGGTACCCATGGGTTTTTGCTACCCCGGCACCGGAAAGCATGGCGATTTGCCGCCCCGACCGGAATGCGCGACAACCTGGCGCCGGCCCCTGCTGGAACAACTACCGAGGATGGAGCTGACCTTGGTACTGGGACAATACGCCCAGGCTTGGCACCTGGACGGCCCCCGAGCCGGGGTCACGGCTCGTGTGCGCGCCTGGCGGGCGCACTGGCCCAACATCGTACCGTTACCTCATCCCAGCCCGCGCAATAACCGCTGGCTCAGCCAGAACCCGTGGTTCGAGACCGAGTTGCTGCCCGCCCTTCAGGCGCGGGTTGCGAGCATTCTGCGCGGGAGTGAGCAACGTGAGTAATGATTCATTTTTCGGGAAATTGGAGCTGGCGAGAGGAATCGAACCCCCGACCGGCTGATTACAAAATAAAACCAGGCCCCATACCGGCTAATTCCTTAAGGTTCATAACTATTGATATTTCAGCATGTTAGGAATACCATTTCTTCCCGGTGCTACGCCAAAGTTCACGACTTTTCACCCCAAACGTAGCACCAGCGTAGCACCGACCAACCGGCTGACTACTACAGACCACTGGTTTCGAGGGGAGACTGCATGGCCCAGAACACTCTCAATTTCACCAAGGCGGCACTTGAGTCCCTACCCCCTGCTGACCCTGGCAAGCGCGTCGATTATCACGACAGCCGCATAAGCGGCCTGATCTTGCAGGTCACAGGCAACGGCAATAAAACGTTCTACTTCTATCGGCGCATCAACAAAAAACCCAAACGCTACCATCTGGGCAAATTCCCTGACCTGACCCTCGCGGAGGCGCGCCGACAGGCTGAAACCCTAAAGGGCCGGATTGCCAGCGGCGACAACGTGATGCGGGAACGCACTGACATCGAAGCGAGCGCCGTGACACTGGCCCAGGCATACGCCCAATTTGGTGCAGCGCGCAAATCACTGAAACCCAAGACCCGTTATCTCTATGACCGCTTCATGGCCGTCGCCTTTCTCGATTGGCAAAAACTACCCATCGCCGAACTCACCAAAAACATGGTCAGCCAACGTCATACAGACTTGACCGCAAACCACGGTCCCGCTTCCGCCGACGGCGCCATGCGCTTCCTGCGGTCGCTGTACAACTTCGCCTCCGCCGTCTACGAGGACGAGAAAGGCAATTCCCTACTGCCGGTCAACCCCGTGCAGCGGCTGTCACAGGCGCGCGCCTGGCACAAGCCCAAGCGGCGCACAACCTGGATCAGCCCGGATCAAATGCCCGCATGGTTTGAAGCGGTTGCAACCCTTCGCAGCGAGCCCACCGGGTCCACGGCCTCCGAAGTCGGCGACTATTTGCTAGTGGTCCTGCTAACCGGCTTGCGAAAATCAGAAGCGGCGAACCTTGACTGGAGCAACATCAACTTGGCTGACCGCACGCTGACCGTGCCGGATACCAAAAACGGACGCGACCATACACTGCCGTTATCGGACTATCTCTACGACCTATTGGCCCAGCGCAAGCGCATGTTGCTCCATACCCGATATGTGTTCCCCAACCGGGGGCGCAATGGACCGCTGGTAGAGCCACGCAACCCCATGCGGCGAGTGACCGAGCAATCCGGGGTAGAATTCACGCTGCACGATTTGCGCCGAACCTTCACCACAATCGCGGAGCGCCTGGATATCCCCCACTACGCCCTTAAGCGCCTAATTAACCACGCGCAGGTCGATGATGTGACGGCTGGCTATGTGATGGGCGACATCGAGAGACTGCGCAAGCCCATGCAACAAATCACTGACTTCATGCTGAGTGCCGGAGCTGTGCGCGCAAAGGCCGAAATCATCCACCTAACCAAGACCGAGCAAGGATAAATGACTGACATATCGGTATTCAGCAACGTACTGAAGGATGTAGATGTAGATGCAGACGTGGGTGAGCATTTGCTACCGCTAAACACTTTTGCGCTATTCGACCCGCTCACCGGGCCTGCCCCCAGAGCCTTCGCCTCGCAGCTCGAAAACGTCGCAATGCGTGCCCGCGCACTCATTCCAGGATGGAATACCGACCAAGTGATGGATGCAGCGGACTACCTGGCATTTCTGCTCAGTTCGACCCCTGCCACCGGGGTCCTAGCGGGCGATGAACCTGCCCAGCAATTGCCCCTGGAGGCGAGGGAATCGGCGATTGCCCAAGCAGCGGCTACTTGGGCCAAGTACGACAGTGTTGAGGGGGATACCGATGCGAGCCATCCGCTAAACCCGCCATACTGGCCCAGTATTTTTGCGTGCTATGCCCTCGCACATATCGGCCTGGCGCACCGCTGTTGCGCCTATGCCCAGCCGACGCCTTCGGCCGCGCCAGATAACACAGTCAAAGAGCGGTTTATTGTCGCCAGCGACCCGTCGTTGGGCGCGTGGCCGCTACATGGAGCAGATGACCTGTCACGAGAAACGGTGGCTCAAGTTGCAGTGCATGCATTTGCTGCCTTGGAGGCCATTTGTTGCGCTGAAGCACTAGTGAGTAGTGAACGCAAGATTACATGCGATAAAAAGAAGCACGCCCTACGCGCCGTTTCCGCAAAGCACGCGAAAACCAATGCACTGAAAAAAAAAGTGAGGGCGCTCTATAGGGAAGATCCGGACTTCGCCGAGAGCAAGACGCCAATGTTGAGCAATCAGCGCGTTGCGGACATCATTTACGGTCACAGGCTGTCGGACGAAGAACGCCGAGTATTTACCGGGAAAAACCCCAGCGGCACTATTGCCAAGTGGATCGCGGAGTTTCGCCAGGAGTGAGCAGACGCAATCGCTACTAGCTGCACTGATAGGGTGGGGCTGTGAAATATTTGCGGTTCACCCTTGCGATGAGGGGACTGCTTGCTGCATGGTAGCTACTGTACTTACAACTCAATGAGAGACCTAATTTCCTGATCCAAGCGCGACCTATCGAGATCACGCTTAAACCTCTCCATAAACTCGCGGTTCCGAGAGCCAGCCTGCTTATTCCGCCGCAATTGACCTAAATCCACCTCCACATCCTTGAAACCAAGGCTCTCTGCTAACGCGACCGTATTTTCTGGCGGACTAATGAGGAAGTCCTCATAGAAGATTTCAACCGGATCAATGCCCATATAATCGCAAAAAATGTCTATTTTTTGATTACTCTCAATCACGCTGAGAACTTGAGTTTTAATATCGCTATAGCTGTATTCGGGGTCAACCGCGCTGCCGTCATGAAAACTTGCCCACTGACCAGTCTGGGCAGCTATCGAGTGTGAGACTGCTTGGGCCAGAACATCACGCCGCTTCGCCACCAACCAGTATACATGACCGTAACAAGCAGTTATGGCTCCGCTTTTGATCAGCATGAGCGCCTGATCGGCAGAAGCTTTCATGCCAAACATCGTGTTTGGCTCGTGAACATGCGTCATGAGCCACTCGAGATAGCTATAAAATGACTCGATACCGTGGGCTTCGGAACGGGAGACGACCAACGGATGATTTAAAGGCTCCCCCATGCCGCTAAACTTGCCCGTGGCCCTCATATAATCGCAGATCAAAGAAGACCCAGAGCGGTTGCTGAACAACATAACACAGACTTCCTTGGCCAAAGTCTGCACAGATTCCGGCACTTCCAGCGAGCCATAAAGCTTCAAGATTTCCTGCTCATGCTCGCCAGGCCCGATGGTCTCAATTCCACCCTGCGAGGGCCCCACCCAAACGTTGAGGCCATTGCCAGCTTTTAAGCTCGATTTAATCATGCGCGATCCTAACTAACGGCATTTGAGTCATTATACGAAAACGCGCAAGCCCGTAAAACCAAAGATCACACTGCATACGACATCCTCCAGCATAGCCGCTCAGCTCCACCTGCGTCAGTCAGCGTAGAAGCACCGAACAAGGTGGCAGCATGCTATCTACTTCATCGCTTCGACCTGACACGCGACAGCGAACCCTCGCTCGCCGCACTCGCCAAGAGCTTTTTGGCAAGCTGTGGCTATGAAATATTGGCGGAGCGAACTTAGAAGCTTCGGCGGGGTTTAGCCTCAAAGACCGAATGAGCCATCTGCTTGTGCGCGTAAAAGTCCGCTTTTGCACGCAGAAGCAACCCCTTTTCTTGCCTTAAATCACCCGCTCCCCTGAAATTGTAGGCGTCACGAAAATTAATCAATCAGGAGCTACATTCATGTCTCATACGTCAAATGCACTGACCAGGCTGCTTACGCCTGAACAAGTCGCGGAAACCCTCGGGGTAACACCACACACTCTCGCCGTATGGCGATCTGAAGGTCGCTACGAGCTGCCGTATATCAAAACTGGCCGCCTTGTGCGCTATCTCGTAGAGGACGTTCAGGCGTTCATTCAGGCGCGTCGGCGCACCGCCCCGGATGAGTAACTCACCATGAAATCAAACATACAACCCATTACCGCAGGTAGTGCAATGGCTTCCACACCACAGTCAAAAAGTAATGCGCCGCTGCACAACCACTTAATCCCCGAAGGGCTCGCAGTCCCGGAGAGCTTCCTGCTTTCAGACGAAGGGGTCTATAAGATCGCGCCACAAGGGCAAATCCGGCTTGTCAGCGGCCCTGTCTGGGTTATCGCGAAAACCCGAGAGGTCTCTGGTAACGGCTGGGGCATCCATGTGCAATGGATTGACCAGGATGGGGTGCGGCGTGAGCGCGCATTCCCAACCCGGCAGCTGCACGAGCGCGGCCAATCCGCAATAGTCGTCCATTTAGCCGATGAAGGACTGCGCGTGATACCCGGCCAAGAGAGCCCTCTATTAAGCTATCTGGGGAGTTTTGAAACTAACCACCGGATTGCATCAACCGCGCAAACCGGCTGGCTAATGGCGCCCGATCTCGCGCTCAGCTACGTACTGCCCCATACAGTCATTAACAGTGATGAGACCCTCCCCGTAGCATTCCAGCCAGAGCGGTTCAGCCCCAGCGCAGACAGCCTCCATGCCAAGGGCTCACTGAAACAGTGGCGGGCGCAGGTCGGTCACTACTGTGCTGGAAGCCCCATACTCCAATTAGGCGTCTGCCTGGCCCTGACGCCACCTCTACTGCGATTTGCAGAAATGGACAGTTTCGGGGTTCACCTGTACGGGGCCAGCAGCCAGGGAAAGACGACCGCGCTACAAATTGCCAGCAGCGTCTGGGGTAATGGCGCCGACCCAGCTGCATCCGCTCATTCCAGCATTCAACGCTGGAATACCACCGCCAACGCCCTCGAAGGGCTCGCAGCGGCTCACAACGACGGCCTAATGGCATTGGATGAAATGGGAACGTATACCGGCTCAGACTTCGGGGCGTTGGTTTACAACCTTATGGGCGGGCAAGGCAAGGCGCGCATGAATGACCATGCCGGGATGAGGAGCATGCGTACCTGGCGGCTTATCGCTCTTTCAACCGGGGAAATTTCAATAAAGGCCAAGGTGGAGGAATACGGCGCCACGGTTAAGGCAGGACAAATAAATCGTTTCCTCGACATTCCGGTGTCAGGCCGCATCATTCAGCCAAGCCACGGCATGCCACCAGCCAAGCTGGCCGACCTGCTCAAAGAGGCCGCAGGGCGCTGCTATGGAACGCTAGGCCCCGCCTTCGTGGAAAAGCTGATTCACTCAGCGCCGGACGCCTCCGCGCTGCAACAGCGCGTCAAGCACCTCATGGCCGACTACACCGCCCAACTTCATGGAACGGTGCAATTGGAACCCCATCAAGTCCGAGGGCTCAGGCGCTTTGGCCTGATCTGCACTGCAGCCCATCTCGCAAACGAATTCGAGCTTCTGCCCTGGACGCTGACGGACAGCGTCAACGCGATCACGGAAGCGGCCCATACCTGGCTCGCAGAGAACGTCAGCGATGCAATACGCGGCATACTCGCCGTGCGTAACTTTATCCTCCAATTTCAGGAAAGCAAGTTCCGGACTACCCACGAATTGCGGTCTGCAAAATCGCAGACACATCATGATATTGCCGGATATTTCTTACCCGACAAGTCGATCTACGCGTTCACGCCGGACGGGTTCAAGCGCGCTTGCGGCGGACTCGACCCCAAGTCTGTCGCTGCGGCCCTCGATCAGCATGGTCTTCTTTTCAAAAACGAATCCGGCAGGCGCATGAGCAAATTGACGATCCCAGGCGCCTCCAACCGCCTACGAGTATATGCGGTTGAGTCAGATATACTCGACGCGGACATGGTTGGCGGCGAATAGCGCCGGGACAGCGGGGCATATGGGGCGCAGCCTGCCGATATAAGGCTCCCCCTAAAGCACACCAGATCAAACGAAAGGGGCAGGCGGGGACAACTGTCCCAGTGCGCCCCGCGCCCGATACAAGACCACTACTTTCCAAAGCCTACCTGTATGGCGCGCTGCCCCGACAGCCCCGCTGTCCCAGCCGCACGCCTGCGACAAAATCAGGATGAGTAATCCCCATATGGGGAATGCACCACGGTTAACCCGATTCAAGACCAATGGAGATCCAGCGCAAACCACTTGTAGCTCACTTTTGAACATCCCTAAATTCACCAATGTGCACCCATGTCATGGCTCAATTTCGGACCGCTGCCGACAATAGACCGAAAGCAAACTAATGCGACCAAAGGTGAACCCTATGCTCTACCCAGACCAAATTTGCGAAGCGCGACATACACTTTCACTCTCCCAGCACGAGCTAGCACGGCGCGCCTGCGTGTCACGTACTGCATTGAATCAGTTTGAACGGGGGAACTACCTTGCGGGGCCAAACTTCAGCCGGAAGTTGCGCGATTACTTTGAGGCGGAGGGCATTCATCTCGAAGCATTAAGCAAACTGCAATCAAGGCCATCGGGGCACCAGAGCCCGCCAGCTTGCGATGCGCAAAAGGCGCGCACGGTGGCACCAAGTGACTGGAACCGCCCTGAGAGCGCCGAACAGCGCGTGCCTGGCCCGTTTGAGATACTGATAGGCGTGGGCCTCAGTCTACTGCTCGGCCGCCGAATGGGCTCATAGCGAGTCTGGCGCGCCACACCCAGCGAGTAGCGGACCCGAAGACCGGGATTGGTGAAAAGCGTTAATCCAGAGACAGCCGTCTACCTTGGCTGGATTGCGGGGTGCGAGGTGCGAACGGCAACTGCTTGAATAGGCGAGACAGAAGTTCATCGCTGGAATACTGCATGCTGGATTTAAGCGACACAGTGTTATACGTTCATTCTCGTATTGTCAGCTGTTAGAGCTCACAACAGGGGAACGACATGCCCGGTAAGTACAAGATCAAGATCGACGAGAGTTGGAGTCTTGAAGACCTGTATGTCTTTTCAAGAACCTATGAGCAAGTGTACTTCATGCTCTACTCGATTCATCCGGATTCCGGAGAAGATAACTCGGAGAGAATTCAGCAGGCTTATAAAGCTTTCCCGTGGAAGGGTGGCTACAGCGCCGTTAACTTCTACAATCAACTCAAGTACGTCGTACCACCCAAAAAACGCCCTCAAATTAACCAGATTAGATACGCGTCACCAGGATTTATCGAGCTGATACTTCTTCTGTATGTGGCTCGCTACCTCGCCAAGACCGTAAAGCGCATTGCATCCTCAGTCAGAGAGTGCAACTCCGTTTACAACCAAATTGTGAGCGACATGCAAAAGCGAAAACTTTTGCGAATTGACGTTAAACGGAAGCAACTACTGCTAGAAAGTGAAGAAATGGCTGCTGTAGAGCACCATGCTGATATTGCGGCTCGCCTTCTTGGCTTTCCCAACCATCAGAGCATCACCGAGCGGACAGGCAATCCGTACGTAACCCTCAAGATCCTACTTTCGTTATATCGCCGAGTTCGCACGCTGGCAGAATTTAAAAATAAAGGTAAGGCTGACCTCAAGGAGTGAACTCTAGTAATTTATTCACGCCGAACTTCCTTCGCAAGTCCGCCTAATTCGGACGCTGGCCACGGTCACAAACATGCAATGTATCGAATTAATACAACAGATCTCCGCTCTCATCGGGATATGGTTAGCGATTTATGGCATCAACTCATGGCGGAGGGAGCACGTTGGAAAACGTCAGCTCGAACTGGCTGAAGATACTCTAGCGCAATTCTACGAAGCAGCTGATGCCATCAAGCACATTAGACATCCTGCAAGTACCAGTGAAGAAACTGATACTGTTAAACGTGGTGAGGGTGAATCAAATACTCAATTTCAGGCTAGGAAAAATGCATCGGTAGTTTTTTATAGGTACAACCAATACCAAGAGCTGTTCAACAAAATTCATGCATCCAGATATCGCTTTATGGCCCAAATAGGCAAAGCAAAATCAAAACCTTTTGACGACCTGCGAGAAATAGTGAACGAGATCGAGGTAGCCGCCCGAACCTTGGCGAGGCTTTGGGCGCGAGATCATTTTCGGACCGATGAGCAATGGGAAAAGCACCGGGCGCAGGTTGAGAAATACGAAGCTGTTTTCTGGGAAGGGATTGCAGGAGACGACACGATAAACCCACAAATGAAGCGCGTGATAGAAGAAATTGAAGCAACGTGTAGCGAAATCATAGCCGGGCGCGCGAAACCACACGGTTTCCTCAACCTCAAACTCGGTGGTCGCAACTAACAAGGTATGGCGGAGTGCAGCGAAGCGTAGCACCAGCGTAGCACCAGTTAAAATCCACGCCGCAGTGGACGAATAATTTTTCTTTAACTATTTGAATTTAAAGAAAAAAATGGAGCTGGCGAGAGGAATCGAACCCCCGACCGGCTGATTACAAATCAGCTGCTCTACCTACTGAGCTACGCCAGCTAAGCGTTGGGGCGTGCACCCCGGAAAGGCCGCCGATTCTAGACAATGCGCCGGGACCACGCAAGCCCAATGCGCCGCAGCGTGCTATTCCGCGCGGCGCATACTCGCCAGTACTTCCAGCCCTTCGAACACCAGATCGGGGCGCAGCGTTCCCACACCACCCAGCAGAGCCTGCAGAGTAGGCGCTGCACCGCCACAGAAAAAGAGTTCGGGGGCCGGGTCAGCCGCCTCGCGCAGCGCCAGCAGCACCGCACCGGCCTGGGCAAGCGCAATACCATGGCGCACCGCCTCGGCTGTGGACTGCCCCGGCGGCAGGGCGTAGACGGGCTGTTCGGCAAACCGCACGCGGTCGGTGTCCAGCAGCAGGGCACGCTCCATCAGCGCGGCCCCGGGGATAATGTAACCGCCCTCGTGGCGACCGTCCGCGGCGACCAGGTCAATGGTCAGCGCTGACCCGGCATCTACGACCACGAACCGCTCCGCGCACTGTTGACGGGTACCCAACATTGCCAACCAGCGGTCCACCCCCATGCGCAGGGGCTGGGCATAGCTGTTCTGCAGGTCACCACTGCGCGCTTCGCTGCGGGCAAACCAAATTGCCGCGCTCGGCCAGCGCTGTTCCAGCAGGCGTCGCACGGCATCTTCCGTCGCCTCGCTGGAGACGCTGGCGATCCAGATCTGCGCAGGTTGCGCCGGCTGCTCCAGCAAAGCGTCAAGCGTTTGCGGGGCATCGTGGCGAAACTGGCCCCGTGCAATCACCTGCGCGCCCCGCAGGAGCCGCCATTTGGCGCTGCTGTTACCCATATCCAGCTGCAGGCAATGCAGCGCGCTCATGGGGCCGCCCGCAGGGAGATTTCCCCCCCATAAACAGATTGCAGCCCCAGCGTAGTTTCCAGCTGCAGGGCACCCCGTGCGTCGACACCGCGCGCCACGCCGGCCTGGCGCTGCTCGCCACTGTGCAAGACCACGGGCTTGTCCGCGAAGGCGTCCAGCGTCATCCATGAATCACGCCAGGGCGTGAACCCGGTATCACCGAAGGTGGACGCCAGTGGCAGCAGTTCGTTGAGCAGCGCGGCCAGCAGGGCATTGCGCCCAGGAGGCTTGCCCCCACTGAGGTGGGTCAGGTCAGTCCAGGCCTGGTCGATTCCTTCGGCGGCAGCGGCGGGCATGGCCACATTGATCCCCACTCCCACCACCACCTGGCAGCGCCCAGCGGCATCGCCCGCCATTTCCAGCAGGACGCCGCCGAGTTTCGCGCCGTTCGCGAGCAGGTCGTTGGGCCACTTCAACTGCAGCCCCGGAACACCCAGCCCGTTCAGGGCGCGTACCACAGCGACACCTACCGCCAGGCTCAGCCCCTCCAGCGCCGCTGCACCCTGGTGGTACTCCCAGGAAAACGACAGGTAAATGTTGCGCGCGTAGGGGCTTACCCACTCCCGCCCCCGGCGACCACGGCCGGCAGTCTGCTGCTCCGCACTGCAGGCCTGCCCCGGCCCGCAGCCCGCCGCGATGCCCCGCAGCATTTCGGCATTCGTGGAATCCACCGTCTCCAACAACTGTAGCCCCCCCAGCAGATTGCGGGCGGACGCCGTCAGCCCGGCCCGCACCTGGCGCTCGTCCAGCAACTCGACGCCGCCCGGGATGCGGTAGCCGCGACCCTTGACCGATTCCACCTGCAGCCCCAGCGACTGCAGGCGATTGAGCTGCTTCCAGATCGCGGTTCGGCTCACGCCCAGCGCATCGGCCAGCGCCTGGCCAGAGTGAAACTCGCCGTCCGCGAGCAGGGGCACAAGGGTGGTATTGGGCATCGGCGGGCAATCAGTCAGCAAAACATGCGGCGAATCATAGCAAACCCGGCGCCGGTTCAACTCACTAAACAGCGCGATTGGCCCTGCGCAGGAAATCCAGCCAGAGTACTTTGACGCAGCGCGCGTTTGCCGGTCGAACGGGCGCCCACCAGGAGAGCCGCCATGCCACACCTCGACGATGCCACGCTCCGGGCCGCCGCCGACAGGCTGATTCGCGCCCATGAACAGGCGTCCCACGACAACGAATGGACATTTTTCGTGGACCAGATTTACGCCCGCGACTGCGTGTACACCTGCGAGTATGCCGGTGTCATGGAGGTCACCGCCAGAGGCGTTGCAGAAATCAAGGCCACGCACTACGGCCGCGACATGCAGGTGGGCTGGGAAGGCTGGACCTTTCCCTACCTCGGCGTCTATACCGGCGGCAACAACCGACTTATCACCCACTGGATGAACCGCGGCCCGGGCCGACGCAGCGACGGCGGCTATTACGAAACGCCCGGGGTGTCCTTCATCACCCTGGATGCCGACGCCAGGATCATTCGCCAGTTCGACCTGTTTGATCTCGCCCACCAGATGCGCCTCTGTGATGAACTGGATGCCGCGGGCCTGCTGTCACCCGAATTGAAGGAAAACTGGGTAGGGCCCATGAAAGCCCGCCTGCAGGCACAGCTGGCCGCTTCCTGAGTCAGGCAGCAACCGGATTGCTCAGGCAGCAGACGTCGTGGCCCTGCTCGCCGCAATTTAGTTTACGTTAACGTAAACGTAGGCTATATTTCCACCACTACCCCATAGGCAGGTGCCGTGACAGATCGCAGCTACAGCATCTCGGAGTTGGCGACGGAGTTCGGTGTGACCACCCGGACGATACGCTTTTACGAGGAAAAAGGGCTCATACACCCGCGGCGGGTCGGGCAGAAGCGTCTGTACAGCCCCAGCGACAGGGTGCGTATCAAGCTGATCCTGCGCGGCAAGCGCATCGGCATGAGCCTGCAGGAAAGCGTGGAAGTGATCGATCTGTACGACCCCGCCCATAATAACCGCAGCCAGCTACACTCATTGATACGCACGGTGCAGGAGAAGCGTGAGCGATTGCTGCGCCAGAAGCGGGACATCGAAGACATGCTCGCGGGCCTGGATGAAGTACAGACCCTGTGTGAACAGGGGCTGAAAGATGCCGACTGAAAACCGACAGCAGCGCAGTAACCAGGCGGCCCGCGGGCCACACAATGACCACGAACAAAGGCAGGATCGACCATGAATACCGGCTACCCCACGCTTAACTTTGGCCTCGGCGAGGAGCTGGACATGCTCCGCGACGCCGTCTACCAGATGTGCCAGAAGGAGATCGCACCGCGCGCCGCGCAAATCGACCGCGATAACGCTTTCCCCATGGACCTGTGGCGCAAGTTTGGTGACATGGGACTGCTCGGGATCACCGTTGAAGAGCAGTACGGGGGCTCCAACATGGGCTATCTCGCACACAGCATCGTGATGGAGGAGATCAGCCGGGCGTCCGCGTCGGTAGGGCTGTCCTACGGCGCCATGTCCAACCTGTGCCTGAACCAGATCCAGAAGAACGGCAGCGAAGCGCAGAAACAGCAGTATCTGCCGAAGCTCTGCAGCGGAGAGCACGTGGGGGCGCTCGCCATGTCCGAGCCCAACGCCGGCTCGGATGTGGTCAGCATGAAGCTGCAGGCGCGCAAGGAGGGCGAAACCTACTACCTGAACGGCAGCAAAATGTGGATTACCAATGGCCCGGACGCGGACGTCTACGTGATCTACGCCAAAACCGACCCCCAGGCCGGCTCCAAAGGCATCACCGCCTTTCTCGTGGAGCGGGATTTCCCCGGCTTTTCGCGCTCGCCCAAGCTGGACAAGCTGGGCATGCGCGGCTCCAACACCTGTGAGCTGGTCTTTGACAACACACCGGTCCCCGCCGCAAACATTCTGCGCGGCGAGGGCCAGGGTGTAAAAGTATTGATGTCGGGCCTCGACTACGAGCGCACCGTGCTTTCGGGCGGGCCGGTCGGCATCATGCAGGCCTGCCTCGACGAAGTTGTGCCATATCTCCATACACGGGAACAGTTTGGCCAGAGCATCGGCCAGTTCCAGCTCATGCAGGGCAAGCTGGCGGACATGTACGCGGACCTCTCCGCCTGCCGGGCCTACCTGTATGCCGTGGCTGCGGCCTGCGACCGTGGCGAGGAAACCCGCAAGGACTGCGCCGCCGTCATCCTCTACACCGCAGAAAAGGCGACACAGATGGCCCTGCAGGCCATTCAGGCGCTGGGCGGCTATGGCTATACCAACGATGCCAACGCCGGCCGCCTGCTGCGCGATGCCAAACTGTACGAAATTGGCGCCGGCACCTCGGAGATCCGCCGTATGCTGATCGGTCGTGAACTGTTCAACGAAACCGCCTGACGGAGTACCGCCATGACCGTGCTGCAATCCCGGCTGAACCCGCGCGACGAAGCCTTCCAGGCCAACCGCGACCACATGCAGGCCCAGGTGGATGACCTGCGCGACAAAGTCGCTGCACTGCGCGAGGGTGGCGGTAAAAAGGCGCAGGAACGCCACCTCGAACGCGGCAAACTGCTGCCCCGGCAACGCCTGCAGGCACTGCTGGACCCGGGATCACCGTTCCTCGAGTTGTCACAACTGGCGGCCCTGGATGTCTACGATGACCCCGTACCCGGCGCGGGCATCATCACCGGCATCGGCCGGGTGGCCGGCCAGGAGTGCATGATCTTTGTGAACGACGCCACTGTGAAAGGCGGCACCTACTACCCCATGACCGTAAAGAAGCAGGGCCGCGCGCAGACCATTGCCGAAGAGAACCACCTGCCCTGCCTGTACCTCGTGGACTCCGGCGGCGCCTTCCTGCCTCTGCAGGACGAAGTGTTTCCCGACCGGGAGCACTTCGGTCATGCGTTTTACAATCAGGCGCGCATGTCCGCGAAGGGCATCCCGCAGATCGCCGCCGTGCTCGGTTCCTGCACCGCCGGCGGCGCCTACCTGCCGGCAATGGCCGACGAGTCAATCATCGTCAAGAACCAGGGCACCATCTTCCTCGGCGGCCCACCGCTGGTGAAGGCGGCGACCGGCGAGGTGGTGACTGCTGAGGAACTGGGCGGCGCCGATGTGCACTGCCGCACCTCTGGCGTCACCGACCATTACGCCAATAACGACCACCATGCACTGGAACTGATGCGCCGAGCCGTGGCACGCCTGAACCGCGTCAAACCCGTGCAACTGGACATCCGTGAGCCGCAGGACCCGCTCTACGACACCCGCGAGGTCTACGGCGTGATACCCGCTGACAGCCGGCAGCCCTACGATGTGCGCGAGATCATCATGCGCATTGTCGATGGCTCGGCGTTCGATGAATTCAAGGCGCTGTACGGTGAAAGCCTGGTCTGCGGCTTCGCCCGCATTCACGGCTACCCGGTTGGCATCGTGGCCAACAATGGCATTCTGTTTGGCGAATCCGCGGTGAAGGGAGCACACTTTGTGGAACTCTGCGCCCAGCGCAAAACCCCTCTGGTGTTCCTGCAGAACATCACCGGCTTTATGGTCGGCAAACAGTACGAGGCCGGTGGTATCGCGCGCCATGGCGCCAAGATGGTACACGCCGTGGCCTGTGCCAATGTGCCCAAATTCACCGTCATGATCGGTGGCTCCTTCGGCGCCGGCAACTACGCCATGTGCGGTCGTGCCTACGAGCCGCGCTTCCTCTTCATGTGGCCCAATGCGCGCATCTCCGTCATGGGTGGCGAGCAGGCGGCAGGGGTGTTGGCGACGGTAAAGCAGGACCAGCTGGCCCGCGATGGCAAGGCGATGACGGCGGAAGAGGAGCGCGCCTTCAAGCAGCCGATCCTGGACTTGTATGAAAAGCAGGGGCACCCCTACTACGCCTCCGCGCGGTTGTGGGACGATGGGGTAATTGATCCCGCAGACACGCGGACGGTGTTGGGTTTGGCGATTTCCGCGGCGCTGAATGCGCCGGTAGAGGAGACGCGGTTTGGGGTGTTCCGGATGTGAGCGAAGCGTTGGACGCCAGTGTGGTTGGGAGCTGCCTTGCGGACGGGCGCGTGGGCGCTTCGTTTACGCGCGGGTGCGTGGGGGCTCCGTTTGCGGGCGGGTGCGTGGGGGCTTCGTTTGCGAGCGGACGCGTGGGGGCTTCGTTTGCGGGCGGACGCGTGGGGGCTTCGTTTGCGGGCGGGGCGACGGGGAGGCGCTGGCCGGAAACGCTACGAGCACATCCATGTGCGCTCGATGGCGGCCGTCCATGGCCGCCAACGTTCCGGCCAGCGCCTCCCCGCCGCCCCGCCCTGAAAGAGGCAGTGAATCCCAGCTTGTGGTGCGCCGCTTACCGGACGAGAAAATCCCCGACCTGCTGCTCGACTGCCTACAACGTGCGGCAGTCGAGGCAGTGTGGGGGTGGGGCCGGCGCTGCGGGACCGTCGGCG
>TARA_R100000687_G_scaffold56223_2_pt1 | contig 21280 bp, 18 predicted proteins | sample TARA_R100000687 | Tara Oceans TARA_R100000687 (sample SAMEA2622685) | marine metagenome | biome: marine biome (ENVO:00000447); feature: mesopelagic zone (ENVO:00000213); material: "saline water (ENVO:00002010), including plankton (ENVO:xxxxxxxx)" | depth 600 m
TCTGCTTCTACTGCGAGAGATGCGCAAAGGGGGCATAGCCCCCTATCATGAATTGGTCGACAGCGAAGACCGTCTATCCTATGCCCTTCGCCGGGGAAAGTGGGATATTGTCATTACCGACCACAACATGCCTGGCTTCTCTTCCTTTCGGGTCTTGGAGCTGACCAAGAAATACTGCAAGGACCTGCCAGTAATCATAGTATCCGGAACCATCGGCGAGGGCGTTGCCGTTACGGCAATGAAAGCCGGGGCGCAGGATTACATCATGAAAGATAATCTGTCCCGCCTGATTCCCGCCATTGACCGGGAAGTACGGGAAGGATTCATGCGCCAGGCCAAGCGTGTTGCGGAAACGGCTCTGGAGCATATGGCCTATCATGACAGCCTTACCGATCTTGTGAACCGTCGGGAGTTTGAACGGCGGCTGGTACAGGCGCTTGAAGACACCCACAAGACTGGCAGCCAGCATGTACTGCTTTATCTCGACCTTGACCAGTTCAAGATCATCAACGATACCTGCGGCCACGTAGCTGGCGATCACTTGCTAAAGCAGGTCGCCGGACTGCTGTCACATCAAGTCCGCTCTGACGATACCCTGGCTCGCCTTGGAGGCGACGAATTCGGAGTGCTGCTGCGAGGTTGTGACGCGGTTCATGCACAGAAAGTCGCCGAAAAGTTGTGCGAAGAGGTTCACGAATTTAGGTTCGTGTGGCAGAACAAGCCGTTTTCGGTGTCGCTCAGTATCGGGATGGTTGTGATCAACGAAAACTACAACAGCGCCGGGGAGCTTCTCAGCCATGCCGATCTGGCGTGCTATGCCGCCAAGGATCGGGGCCGCAACAATGTCCAGCTATACGAAACCAACGACATTGAGATGCAGCAACGCGAGCGGGACATGAACTGGACCAGCCGCATCCAGCAAGCTCTGCAAAACAACAGTTTCTGCCTGTGGCAGCAGGAGATGGTTGCCCTTCAACCAGAGGCCTCTGACGGTTTTAGAACCGAATTCCTGGTCCGCTTGAAAGAGGGGGATGATATCGTGCTCCCCGGCGCCTTTATTCCCGCAGCAGAACGCTTCAACCTGATGACAAGGATCGACCGAAAAGTCATCGAACTGGTATTCGAGTACCTTAACCGCACGGGCCTTGGCCATGAGAGCACGGGGACTTTCTTTATTAACCTGTCAGGAAGTTCGTTCAACGAACCGGAACTGTTTCTGTACATCAGTCAATTAGCGGAGCGTTACAAGCTGATCCCGGAGCGTATCTGCTTTGAAATCACTGAAACTTCCGCAATTGCCAATCTGAGCGCGACTCAGAGCTTCATCAATTCCGCCAAAAGCAGAGGGTTCAAGTTCGCGCTTGATGATTTTGGCGCGGGCATGAGTTCGTTTTCCTATCTCAAAGCCCTGCCAGTGGACTACCTTAAAATTGATGGTGGTTTCGTCCGCAACTTGCTGGACGACCCCATCGATTTATCCATAGTCGACGCATGCAACCGCATCGGCCACTCCGCAGGACTCAAGACGGTTGCCGAGTTCGTAGAGAACGACGAGGTGAAAGCCCATCTGGTTGAGCTTGGGCTCGATTACGCCCAAGGGTATGGGATTGCCAAACCTCGTCCGCTGGAATAGTTAACCTTCCGTCTTCATTCATACTTCAATGGACGTAACCTCCGAAAGGATTATCAATGCTCGAAAATGGTGACCTAATTATTCGCTATCTTGAGCGATTGGGTGTTGAGTATGTATTTGGTGTACCCGGCGGAAGCATAGAGCCTTTTTACAATGCGCTTGCTCGCAGTGAGAGACGCGGCGGTATCAAAGCCGTTATCTCGCGACACGAAACGGGCGCAGCTTTCATGGCCGAGGGGTATGCCCGGGAAACAGGTCGCCTGGGTGTGTGCTGCTCAACGGCAGGACCTGGCGCAACCAATCTGATAACGGGTGTGGCGTCTGCCTATGCAGACAACATTCCGATGCTTGTTATCTCAGCTCAGACGTCACTTGATCGGTTTGGACAGGGGTCTCTTCAGGAAAGCTCTTGCACCAGCATCAACACCATGGAGATGTTTGCCCGTTGCACACGTTACAACACGTTCGTCTCACACACCGCCCAACTTGAGACAAAGTTGCTTCAGGCTGTCAGCTATGCACTGGGAAACCAACCGGGCCCTTCGCACTTGGGCATTCCGCTGGATGTAATGAGACATCCTGTTTCTGAAGACTCAAGCCATCAAAATCTACGAGCTTTTACTCATCACGACGTTGCACCAAGCCCAGACGCAACCCAGCTGTTACTGAAAGAGCTGTCGTCGGCTTCAAAAGTAACCGTTGTATTAGGGGAGGGCTCTGCAGAGGCTGCGGATATTTTAATTAGCTTGGCGGAATCGAAACACTGGCAGATAGTGACCACGCCTCGCGGAAAAGGAATCGTCGATAGTTATCACCCGCTATATCGCGGGGTCTTTGGATTTGCCGGACATCAAAGTGCAGCGGAAGCCCTCAAAACCGCGAACGCGGATTTGGTACTTGTGGTTGGGTCTGCTCTGGATGAAGTATCAACCTCCGGATGGGATACAACAGCCATACTCTCTGACCGGTTAATACACATCTCAAGAAATCCTGAACACCTTACCCGATCCACAATGGCCCGGTTGGTCGTCCTGGGTTCGCCAAAGCTAACGCTCACGCCCATTGCAGACGCGCTTGGGATTGAAACCGGCGGAGGTTTTGTCTCTACGACAGAACATCACACACAATTACCCACACAGATACAGCTCGACAACCGGGAAGGTTGTGAGAACTTCAGCGGCAAGATAAAGCCCCAAGCTTTGATGACCTATATGAGCAGGGAGTGCCCTTCCAACGCCAGGGTGCTCATGGATAGCGGCAACAGCTTCCTCTGGGGCATTCACCATTGGAACATTCGCCGTAATGAGGATCAGGATCCTTCCAAAAAGTTCTTCCATATCGGTATTGGGTTTTCTTCAATGGGGTGGGCGATAGGGGCATCGGTCGGGGTAGCATCCGCCGTAAAGAGCGCCCCCGTCATATGCTTTACAGGTGACGGAAGCTATTTAATGGCTGGTCAGGAGATCACCACGGCATTGCAGGAGAATCTCAATCTGCTCATGGTCGTACTAAACGATTCCGCACTGGGAATGGTCAGGCACGGGCAAAGCCTCAGTGGCGGCGAGCCGATTGGTAACCGTTTACCGGTTATCCGATACGCAGATATGGCGGAAGCCATGGGGATAGAATCCTATCGTATCGAAACAATGGAACAACTGCTTTCCCTGGATCTTGGAGCAATCCTGCAGAGATCTGGTCCGTGTTTGCTGGATGTACTCGTTGACAGTAATGAAATTCCGCCCATGGGGTCCAGAATGAAGGTTTTAACGGGCGCCGTTTAAAGAGCACTGCATATGACTTCCAATTACGTCTACCACTCTAACTTTTGGCTGGAAGAGCCGGAAGATTCCAATCCATTCGCAGCCAGACAATGCTTTTGCTCAGGCTACGATGTCTATGGCGAAATCGTCCCCCAGGCTAGCTGGTTCGACTATCTACTGCTCATGTTCCGCGGTGAAAAGCCTGCTCCCGCGGAAACAAGATTGTTGGAAAAGCTTGCTATGGTATTGGCGAACCCAGGCCCCAGAGAAGCGAGTGTTCGGGCTGCCATGAATGCTGGAGTGGCTGGCACCAATCACAGCTCCGCTCTTATGGCAGCGCTGGCAGTGGGGGCGGGTCAGTATGGCGGTGCACAGGAAGTGGCTATTTCGGTCCGGCTCTGGCGTGAATGCGGTAGAGACATCCCAACATGGATTGAAAGGCTCTTCAGCCCAGAAGAGGATGAGAGGGCGGATATTTGGCTACCAATGGAACATGCCCCAGGGTTTGATCCCAACGGGAACTCCATTACAACGCCTCTTTGGCAAGCGCTGAACTATCTCGTTGACCTCGCTCCTGCTGATGGTGCTCTTCAGTGGTTGAAGAAGCACCGGGAAGAACTTGAGCTAGCCGTTGGCTATCCTCTTGCTTTGAGTGGCGTCGCCTCTGCGGCTTTTGTAGATCTGGACCTTAACGAAGATCAAGCCAGCATGTTGTACCTCATATTGAGGCTGCCCGGAGCAGCCGCCCACGCGATTGAACAAAAAGAAATGGGGTGGAAGAAGTTCCCATACTACGGGCCTGCTATCGAACTGGCAGATGACCCCGGCCCGGTATCTGCTGATTCCGACAGGGAGGATGGACAGTGAGTTTTGAGCATCTTTTTGATACTGAGGGCCGGTGGTTGACCTACAAAGGAAAGGCTTATTTATCCGATAGGGTGGTCATACATGGCAAAGACTTGCATAAAGAGTTGGGTGAAATGGATTGGATACATCTCTATCTCTACGCCATCTTAGGTAGAGATCCTGGTGAGAATGTTGCCAAACTGCTTAACTTTTATTGGGTTTCGACGAGCTACCCGGATGCATCCATTTGGCCAAACCATGTCACCGCCCTGGCAGGAACCGTTCGAACCACGCCATCACTGGCGCTGATGGCTGGCATGAGTGTTTCTGAAGCGTCTATATATGGCCGCAGACCGGAAGTTCGGGCTCTGGATTTTTTCTACCGGGCAGGGCAGTGGTGTGATGAAGGCGGCCAGCTAACAGATTTTGTCGATCAGGAGAAAGGAAAAGGGCGAATCCTGTACGGCTACGGCCGCCCGTTGGCAAAAACCGATGAGCGAATATCTTACACCCTCGACAAGGCCAGGGAGCTTGGGTTGGCGGATGGGCGCTATCTCCAAATGGCATTGGACGTGCACCAGCACCTTGACGAGAAACATGGATATTCGATGAATGTGGCGGCAGTTCACGCCGGTTTGGCTGCTGATATGGGACTAACGTGCCAGGAGTACCAGTTGTTCCTCACCCCATGTTTCGTGACAGGTATGGCTCCTTGTTACCAGGACACCAGAGACAAGCCTGAAGGTAGTTTCTTTCCTGTGCGCTGTGAGAATATCGTTTATGGTGGCCCGGCCAAACGTAAATGGCGGTCAGATTGAGCGATTCGCACCTTGAGGGAAACAGCTCTAGAAACGGTATTGGAGCTCCCCAACGACTTGTCGCCTTGGCATTGGAAAATCATTGGGGATTGCAGGGACGGGATCGGCGTAGGGACTAGGATCTCTGACGTCTTCGTCAAACAGATTCTTCACTGCCAAAGAGACTGTCCAGTCAGGCAACACATCAACGGCTCTTAGCGTTAAATCCACCGTTGTATAATCATCCACTGGGGAGCGGGGGTCGCTGGCCACTCGCTTCTGTCTGCCAACCCAATTGAGTTGTGTGACAAAATCCCAAACCGGGCTTACACTCCATTCCATGCGCCCATATAGCTGGTGGTTTGGCGCTTCGCCAACACTAGAATTGTTTCGTTCATCGGTCGACTTTTGATACGCATAGTTCGCCGTTAACTTTACTTCGTCGACCGGACTGTAGGTGAGTTCAACTTCACCGCCATGTCCTGTGCGGTCCTCAGAGTTCCGGTACTCCTGGGATACGGGGCCGGTGACAGCAATTGCTGTAATTAAATCCTCAATCTCGTAGTAGAAAAGGTTAATGCCATAGAACAACTGCGCACTCAGTTGATGAGAAACAGCGATCTCAAATGTATCAATCGTTTCCGCGCCTAAGTCTGTGTTTCCCATCGTGACGGGGTTGTTCGCGACGTAAAGTTCGTTCAGAGAGGGTGCACGGAATGCCCGTCCATATAGGAGCTTCGTGGTGACGGTATCGGTAGTTGCCCATATTAAAGCCGCTCGGGGATTTATTGCACTGCCGAAATCCGAATAATCATCGAAACGAATACCGCTTACCAATTGCCAGTTCTGGGCGAACTGCCACTCATCTTGCACAAAAACATAGTAGCTGAGGCGATTTTCTTCAGGCATCCAAACCTCAGTCGGGTCGCCGGAAACATCAACCACGCTACCCTTGGGACTAAAATCAGGGTTAAAGTTTTTTCTTTCGGTAACCTTATACAGATCAGCCCATAGGCCGCCGATGCCCGTTTGTATGCGATGGTTTGTAAAGCCGCGGTAGATGGCACTGAGGTCGAAACGAGCCTGATGTTCCTTGTACCCCGGGCTTCCAATCAGACCCTCCGGAAAAGCACCGTCAAAGGCTCCGGGTGGGTAGAGAACAATGTCGTTCTCAGGGTCCTGAGTTATATTGAAATAAGATACCCGTGCTTCAACGTCCAGCGAATCGGCAAGCTCCGGAAATCGATAGCTGAAATCAGCGTTAATCCGTCTGGAGGAGAACTCGCCTTCTGGATCCAAGGCCTGGGCAACACCCGGGCCAGTACCAAGGTTGCTGCGGTCTTGGAGACCTGCGCGGAATGTCCATTGGTCACCGCCAACCTCAAAGCGAGCATCCAACTGATCTACACCTGTATTAACGGGGCCGGGGGCTAAAGACGCCGATGTACCGAAGATCTCGTCAAGGTTAGTTTGAGCATCTCTCTCGACCGTTTCCCGCCAACCGTCGGTGGTTTGATATTCCATAATCAGGCTCAAGCCCAGGTCGCCTATCTGGTGGCCTGACTCCAACCAGCCTCCTCGGGTATCGAAACTCCCAACCCTCCCACCGACGGTTTGACCGTCCACGGATTCCGGACCTTTCGTAATGATATTGATGACACCGGAATAAGCATCGGCCCCATAAAGCGCAGAACCAGGGCCCCGGATAACTTCGATACGTTCAATCGCCTTGACCGGCATGCCACCCCAAGCATTGCTGCGGTTCCCGTACATCATTGTGGTAGCGGGTATTCCGTTGATCAGCATCAGCGCTTGAGGATTGTTGCTGGACGTAATGCCCCGAAACACATACTTGGGCGAGAAGGCCTGATCAGAGTGGTTCACATGAAGCCCAGGCACCGTTTCAAGCACCTGGTCCAAGTCCGTGGCGCCCATGGCCGCAATGTCGTTTGCATTAATCACCGACGTGATCGCAGCGGCCTTATCCAGAGGTGTTTCGGTTCCGGAGGCAATCGAGACAACGCGAATTTGGCCGAGCTCTTCCAGGGAAATGTCCCAAAGAGATTCATCTACCGCAACAACATGGGGGGAAACTGAATAGCAAATAACGGCGGCAACCACCCTGGAAACCACCTTGGGGCGTAGGGCTCTGCATAGTGGCGATAGACGTTGCTGCATGCGCAATCTCAGCACTTTACTCTTAATATTATTTGAAACGATTCAGTCAATGATTGCACTCCGGGACCCGCTACTGACAAACCCGACGGTTACCTGCCAGGGAAGGCACACTTTTTAGCCAAACAGCGACTAAAAATGCAAGCTGAATAGGAGTTTAGCTGCATTCATCGTATAAGCAAGTATAAGCGGCCCAGTGACTTAAGACACTACCACACCCGCATTACCTGGCAGGAGGAGGGGAGCAAGTAGCCACCGTTGAACATTTTATACTGCTATCAAATTTCGCACACATGACACGGCCATATTTCTCGCAACATTATGTAAACGAGAACCTAAGATGAGCCGTCAGCAAGTGTTATAGAAACGTTATGTGATGTGAGGAACCAAAACCGTTTGTTCGTCTCTGCGAATGGTTCGCCGCAAACTGCACGCTGCCAATGTAGTCCAGAAGATAGGTTGTCCAAATACTCCCGGTGTCGCGGAACCGGTAGCGGTTGTGGGCATTGATGACCTGGCGCTAGTCTGTCCAAGCGCTTTTCGGTGACTTGCCGCAGTTGCAGGGTCTTGCAGCTGAATAAATCAGCTCAGTAAATCCGGACGAGGTTTCGGTGCTGGCTTGTTCCAGTCTTTGCCAGCAAGTATGACGTTCCAGTAAAGCCATGGGAAAAAGCGACGTTTCATGTACCAGTTGATGCGCCGAGGCACTCTGGGGTCCAACGGAAAGCTTGGCACGATTTCGCCGTCGTAACGAAATTCTGCCAACATCACTTTACCGGATTCAGTGGTTAACGGACACGCGCCGTATCCGTCATACCGCGCTTCCTCTGCATTATGCCCCAAATCCCGTAACAAATTACTGACAACTACCGGAAATTGACGACGTACTGCTGCTGCCGTTTTTGCGTTCGGAGTATTGGTGCAATCGCCCAGCCCATAGATGTTTGCATGCTCGGTGTGACGCAGGGAGTGCTTATCGACGGTAACCCATCCAGCATCCCCGGACAGAGGGCTCGCTTTTATGAAGTCAGGCGCTGATTGCGGCGGGACCACATGCAACAGTTCAAAATCGGTTTCTACTCTACCGTCCTCTGTCTCAAACCATGCCTTTTTTGCGGGGCCATCGACGGCGGTCAGGTTGTGGCCAAAATGTTTGTGAATGCCATAGTCTGATACCACCTTCTCAAGAGCCTCTGCATAAGCTGGCACCCCGAACATTGCACCGCCCTGGTTATAGAAGTGCACATCGGCGGACTGTCCGCTTTTCTGCCAGTAGTCAGTACTAAGATACATGGCCTTCTGTGGCGCTCCAGCACATTTGATCGGCATGGCAGGTTGCGTAAACAGGGCCTTTCCGCCTGAAAACTCTTGTGTTAAGCGCCAAGTGCAAGGTCAAAGCGGTAATTGGAAGTAACACCATTATTGCCGAGCGTGTCTTCAAGACCCGAAACCGACTCCCAGTCCAGTTTCAACCCTGCAGCAACCACCAAATACTTGTAGGTGATTTTATCACCGGTTGCCAAAGTGACCTGATTCTCGTCCGGCTGAAATGATTCAACTGCATCCTTTATCCAGGTGGCTCTGTCGGGCATGTAGTCCCGTTCCTGCCGATGTGTTTCCTCTGCGGTCATCGCTCCGCCGCCAACCAAAGTCCAGCCAGGTTGGTAATAGTGGCTTTCACTGGGCTCGACAACGGCGACATCAAGGTCGCCGTGTCTGCGGAGTAACCCAGCGGCGACCGAAATCCCGGCTGCGCCACCACCGACGATAACCACTACATGATTGTGCGACTGGGGTTGATTGGACATCACGTGCACTCCTTTCGAGATTTGCGCTAATGCATTTTGAGGTTGACAGTTGCTCAGTCAATTATTACCTTTAGTTACAAGCTTAGATCATTTTTGTTGCATCGCAAGGATGAATTTTATGTTGTTCCGTCAAATGTTCGACAAAACGTCCAGCACCTATACTTACCTCATTGCGTCAGGCCGCGGGCGGGAAGCGGTGATTATTGATCCGGTAAAAGAGTCCACAGACGCTTACCTCGGGTTAATCGACCAACTTGATCTCAAACTGGTCCGGGCCATAGACACCCACACTCACGCTGATCACGTCACGGCTCTGGGCGCTCTGCGTGACGCCACCCAATGCGTCACCATCATGGGTGAATATACCAACGCGGAATGCGTGTCAGAGCATGTATCGGAAGGCGATCGGATTGATATCGACGGCATTCGGCTGGAAGCCATATACACGCCGGGCCACACGGATGAATCCTTCAGTTTTTACTGGAACCAGGGCGGCCAGCAGGCGGTCTTCACGGGCGATGTACTGCTGATTCGCGGCAGTGGCCGGACGGATTTCCAGGGCGGCGATCCGCGCAAAAGCTACGACTCCATTGTGAACAAGCTGTTCTGCTTGCCCGATGATACGTTGGTGTATCCGGCTCACGACTACAAAGGAATGTTGAGTTCTTCCATCTACGAGGAAAAACATTACAACCCGCGTCTGGCGGGCAAATCGGAAGCCGAGTACGCCCAGATTATGAACAACCTGGATTTGCCGGACCCCAAGCTGATGGATGTAGCCGTGCCGGCGAACCTGGCCTGTGGCAAGCAGTAGTGACGCTTCTGAAACAGATGCAGGGCTCGGGGGCAGCTCATCTGTCAGATGATGTGCTCGCGGGCGTCATCACTGCCATTCTGCTGGTCCCTCAGGGTATGGCTTATGCCATGCTTGCTGGATTACCGCCAGAAATGGGGCTGTATGCGTCAATCCTGCCACCCATTGTTTATGCGTTAATTGGCAGTAGTCGCACATTGGCGGTTGGTCCTGTGGCCGTGGCTGCATTGATGGTGGCCAACGCCTTGTCGACGCATTTTGGCAATGAGAGTAGTGAGGCGGCGCTTGCAGGTGCCATGATTCTGGCCGCAGAAACCGGCGCACTCCTGCTGCTGATGGGCATTTTCAGAGTCGGTACCCTGGTCAGTTTTATCAGCCATCCTGTGCTGTCTGGTTTTACCAGCGGCGCGGCGCTACTCATTGTGAGCAGTCAGCTCAAACACCTGAGCGGAATCCAACTTGAGCGCGGTGACCTGTTCGCAACGGTGGTTCCGTTTTTTCAGCGTATCGGTGACGTTCATGTCCCGACTCTGTTGTTTGGCTTGATATCGATTCTACTATTGCTGCTCGCGCGCAAACCAATGGCGCGATTTCTCGTTGCCCGCGGTATACCGCATAGCACGGCTGCCATTATTGGCAGGATGGCCCCGCTTGTTATTGTGATCGGATCGACCGTTGTGGCGGGTGTCAGCCAGGCAGAGGGGTATGGGCTCTCGGTTGTTGGCGCAATCCCCGGGGGACTGCCGGTCCCCGACCTTGATTTCCTGAGCGCTGAAGGTTGGGTTGCGCTACTACCATCCGCTGTTCTCATCGCACTGGTGGGGTATGTTGAGAGCGTATCGGTCGCCAAGGTTCTGGCCGCCCGACGGCGCCAGAAAATCGATGCCAATCGCGAGCTTACTGCGCTGGGCATGAGCAACATTGCTGCAGCAGTTGGCGGTGCGATGCCGGTCGCTGGTGGGTTTTCGCGCTCAGTTGTCAACTTCGATGCCGGTGCCCGCACACAGTTTGCTGCCATCGTGACGGCAACACTGGTTGCCGTGGTTGCAGCGTTTTTTACGGACTGGTTCTATTACCTGCCCAACGCTGTGCTGGCGGCCATCATCGTTGTTGCCGTAGTGCAGCTCGTTGATATTTCCGGCGCAGTGGCGATCTGGCGCTACGATCGCGCGGATGGCATAGCCTTGCTGGCTACCGGCCTGGCCGTGCCATTTCTGGGCATCGAATCCGGCCTGCTCATCGGTATCGGCCTATCACTTGTTTTATATCTGTGGCGAACCAGCCAACCGCACATGGCCATACTAGGACGAGTGCCGGATACCGACCATTTTCGCAACGTGAACCGCTATCGGGTCGATACCTTGCCCTCAGTTCTGATTATTCGAGTGGACGAGAATCTCTATTTTGCCAACGCCAACGCAGTGGAGACCTACCTCATGCAGAAAGTCGCGTGCAATGAAGATGTCCAGGATGTTGTATTGTTGATGTCGGCGGTTAACTACGTTGATTCCAGCGCACTGGAGATGCTTGAGCACCTTGAAACGGATTTTCGCGCAACCGGTGTATCCATGCACCTGGCCGAGGTAAAAGGTCCGGTTATGGATCGCCTGCACCATACGCGTCTCGGGAAAGCGCTGGCTGATAGCCGCATTCATTTATCAGCCAAACATGCGTGGGAAGCCCTCGGCGACGAAATACACGAGAGTTCGAATTGAGATGACATGGGGAGATTCAGTGGACTGGACTGCAAGTATTCAAGGCCTGATTGGGGGCGGATTTATCGGCCTGTCTGCCGTTTTTCTGATGGCGACGCTTGGTCGGGTTGCTGGCATAAGTGGCATCCTTGCCGGTCTTTTTCTGGATAAGCCCAACCGTGATGAGCTGGGTTGGCGATTGATGTTTCTGCTTGGTTTGGTGAGTGGTCCGGTACTATTGATGCTCGTTGGCGGCGTTGGCAACGTCGCCGACTCATCACAGGCTGTTATTGGCGCTCCATCCGGCGGTGTCCCTCTGATGCTGGTCGCAGGACTGCTTGTAGGCATCGGCACTGGTGTCGGTAGCGGCTGTACCAGTGGCCATGGCGTTTGCGGGCTTGCCAGGTTGTCGCAGCGTTCGCTGGTCGCGACATTGGTCTTTCTTCTGACAGCCATGGTCGTCGTTTTCCTGACACGGCATGTGATCGGAGGTGCCTCATGAAAGCCTTTTTTGGCTATATCGCCGGGTTACTTTTTGGCGTTGGGCTTGGGCTTGGTGGTATGACGGATCCCGCACGTGTTTTAGGGTTTCTGGACATCTTCGGGGCCTGGGATCCCACACTGCTATTCGTGCTGGGCGGTGCGGTAATAACGACATTTATCGGATATCGTGTGGTACTCCGTCAAGCCAAGCCGCTGTGGGGCAATAGCTTCCGATTACCAACTCGCCATGACCTGGACGGGAAGCTCGTCGTGGGAGCCGCATTGTTTGGAGCCGGCTGGGGACTTTCAGGCTATTGCCCGGGGCCGGCATTCGCATCGATCGGTAATCCCTCGTATCCGCTGATTGCCATGCTGTTGGCAATGATTGCAGGTTGGTGGGTCGCCAGGCGCTTCCCTTTTGTGCAATAGGCTCAACCCTCGAATCCTTGAAGGAGATACCCATGGATATTAAAAAAGTTGACGACCAATTCAGCATAATGGCGCAACCTGGTATTGACGACATTGAACAACTGGCAAACGCGGGTTTTCGCACGATTATTGCCAGCCGACCGAGAAATGAAACGGACGACCAGCCTGATACCGAAAGCTTGAAAAACAAGGCAGAGTCGCTCGGCATTACCTGGTACGAGATTCCGGTCGAACCGGGGAAGTACGCCCATGAAGACATCGAGGCTTTTGCCAGTGCCCTGCAATCATCCACGGACCCGGTACTTGGCTATTGTCGCACCGGTAAGCGCGCCATTCACTTGTGGGCCTATGCAAATGCGGCTTACTCTTCGGTCGCGGATCTACTTGGCAGAGCCAGCGCAGTCGGCTATGACCTGGAGCCATTGCGGAGTGATCTTGAGACTTATCGGGACCAAGTGGGTAAGAGTTGATAATGCCTTGGCTTTTTCGTCGTTTGTTATCCAAAGAGAAGGTGAAATGCAAGAATCAATCAGCGGTGATTAGAACCGCGATTTAATGCGGCGACAGCTACAGTGGTTGGGAGCCATGCCGGAGCAACGGGGATTTCAAATAGTTGAGATGCAGAGCGAAACAGATCAGAACGTTCAGGAGGGATGCGACTGGGCAGGAAAAAAATGTATCGCCAGATGGCCTGGATTATGGTCGCGCATTTAGAAAGGTGAGGGCGCGCTGCAATCCATCATTGGTAACAGCTCCAACGACATTTCCGAAAAGGTGGCCGCTAAAGGTTCCATCCCAAGCAAAACCAAGCCGGACGACATGCCAGCACCATGACATCATTCATTGTCTCGGTGCGTTTATGGGTTCCTGAAGTGAGTTTACTGACACTCTGTTGCCAAGTTGATCACGCTGACATCGCCATCATAAGGCGGGGTGTTGATTCCCGAGGTGTTGCTGGTAGTGTCCGGGTAAGGCACCTCGTAAACGTCGTTCGTCACCTGTCCTGCACGCAGCTTTCTAGCCAATATCTCGCGCTCCTGGTTAAAACTCGGAAGGGATTGCGGAACGAGATGCCAAGGCTCTCGTTCTTCCCGGCCAACTGTCGCAACGTATAGCCCTTCACCGGTATTCAGCGCATGGTTCGTACTCCAGACTCGAAGGAAACTCCGGTCGAAAACCCGGCCCTGCTGCCCTGGCTGAACCAGCCCCAGAGTTTGCGAGTCTGCGCCCCAGAACCAGGGCGAGAGAGGTGCGGTAGGATAATCTTTCTTCTTAACCGCTTTCAGATAAGCACTGACAACGCTCCCCCAATGAATCGGATCGGCCTCTAACCATCCAGCAGCTAACAAACAGGCACGAATTTGGTCGAGGTTGCGGGCCACGAAAATTGTGTTGATTGGTGCTTCAGGGTTGCCAAAGACTGAACTGGCCTGGTTGGAGTTTTCCTGTAACACTATTTGCGGAAACTCAGACTGAACCATTGGTCGGTTTGCCGGTTCAGGCTGCGCCGCTAAGGGGATCTTTCCCGCGTTTGTCATTTGCAACAAAGCCGCAAAGGCAGCAAAACCGCTAATAGCGCCAGCCAGCCTCAACGCTGGAGCAAGCTCGAACTTTTGCTCAAACCAACGCTCAGGAATCGGGTTCAGGTAGGTGGCTGCAATGCCCAGCAATAACCCCATCGAACCGACAAGATAACCGGCAACCACATCACTGAAATAATGGACTCCCAAGTAGATGCGGCTGAACCCGATCAAAAATGCCACTAGCAAGGCCAGAATCAGCAGATTGAGGCGTGTACGCCAAAGCCGGGCAGAACGCATCGCCAGATAAATGGCAAAACCATAAAACGCAACACTAATGCTGGCATGCCCGCTTGGAAACGAGAAACCTGCAGTGTCTATCAAGCCAGCAACTGGTCTGGGGCGATGAAACAACAGCTTGCTGAACAAGGTCAGCAGTTCACAGCTTCCAACCGAAACAATTAATGGAAAAATAAGCGCAGACTGCTCGCGGTACCAAAGCCAGAACATTGCAGTGAACATACCGCTAACCACCAGAGGCCAAAAGCCAAGTGACGTTACGGCGTAGAAAAACTGGTTAAAAAATGGTGTTTGAATGCTGGCCAAAAGTGAATTCACGCGAAGGTCGATTGCGGTAACCGCATCGCCTGTAACTACGTCTTCTGCCAACCCTGCGAAAACGAAAAGAACATAGAGTCCACAGACGCCCGTAAGCGTGACTGGCAAGCCCTTCCAACTATCGCGGCTGAAGCGCCGTTTGATTATGCGGGTGGCCTTGGGGAAGCGTCGGGCCAGGTTCACAACTTCCGGATTTTGATGAATTGCGGCGACCACTGATTGAACAATTGACCGGAGAAACTGAAAGCCACTGGGTCCATAGCGCATCAGAGACCAGCGCAGTCCATAAAGGAGAACCAACACGATGACCAGAATCAGCGCCATGACGCCAACACGAGAGAGCCAGGCCTGGGCAAGGGACAAGGACTGCGAAAACAGATAGCCTGGCAAGATCCATTGGACACTCCAGCCTACGGCACCGGCCAGGTTCCAGATCATGAAAGAACGTCGTTCCATACCAGCCATCCCAGCAATGAATGGCATGATCTCCTTTACTGAAGGTACGAAACGCCCCAGAAACACACTTTTTCCACCGTGGTTATGAAAAAACCTCTCAGCTTTTCCCATGTGTTCTGCCTTCAGAAACCAACGGTCCTGACGCAACCAGTTTCGCCCATATCGACGCCCCAGAAAGTAGTTCAGGTTGTCCCCAAGCGTGGCGCCCGCGATAGCGAAGAACAGCAGATCGCCAAGGTCGAAAACCCCTTGTCCAGCCAGCATTCCCATCAACAACAGCAATGCTGAGCCGGGAACCAGAAGGCCGAGGAGAAACGCCGTTTCCGCCAGTGCCGCGAGCAAGGCAAACCAGTAGCCCCATACTCCAGCACTTTGAGCCAGAGACAGGGCTGCCTGAGTAATCGAATCCATCATGGTAGGGCTCAGATTGAGGGTCTGTGACAACTAATTGATTGTATGGCCGTCACTATAAGGCATTTTCCGTAACCGCTTCATCTCTGCGCATGGCATTTCCATTCGCAATCCAGGTGTATTAATCAAAAAACTGCCGCCTCGTAAGACGGCAGTTTGGTTTCTTGCGGCGGTTAGCCTTCGTTATCTTCACCCGATTCGCCATCATCCTGATCACCCGGAATCACCGTGCCGGTGTCAGCGGTGACCATGCGTTCGGTTACCACTCCCGCGGCGTCGGCGACCTTGAGTTCGATGGCCAACTTGTCGTCTTCATGCTCGAATTCTGCGCCAAGCACCTTGTTCCCCTGGGCTTCGGCTTCCGAGATCGCTTTCAAGAGGGAAAACTTGGCGCCCTGGATGGCAGAAAACTCCTGCGCCTCTTCGGCACCGCTGTCGCCGTCCTTCTCTTGGGCATCAGACGTGCTGGCGAGAATCTCTCCGGTCATTGGGTCAATGCGATGATCGACCTCGTTAGAGCCCTTCTGGGTCGTTACTTCGTACCAAGTGCTGTCATTTTTCACCTCAAATTCAGCACCCGTCACGATGCCCTGGCCAGCCTTCCCAGCCGTGCGAACCGCGTCGGCCAGTGTTAATTTGGCGGTAGAGATCGCTTGAACGTGCGCCGCGTCCTCTCGGCCGCTCTCGGCGTGTGCAAACATTGCGCCTAATCCGCCAAGGGCGATGGTTCCAACAAGGGTGACCATCATAAGACGGGAAAAACGGGATTTCGGTTGAATTTTCATTGGTCTTACCTTTGGTTGTCAGACAGCGACCATCGCTGCCATGACTCCTAATCTAGAGGCCGATCCTGCCAGCCTGCTGTCTTGGAGGTTAAAATCCTGTTACTTCAAAGTTGACCTATCTACGAGCGCAAATGTGTCAACGTTACTCCATTCGGAATTCTTTCCTTTATGCACTTCAGTCGTTTGAGTTTTGTCACCCACGAGAACCAGCCCGAATGAGATTACACGGGTTTAATGGCTACGACAGGCCACTGAATACCATCAACTCCAGACTACTGTTATCGCAACGATAATCTAAGGTGACATACCATGATCTATACGCTGAAGACTCTTGGTGCCCGCACCGCTTTTTTACTCGTTATCATGGCCGGCCTGGCGTTCGGTTTCATTGCAGCAGCGATGAGCATCCTTATTGGTGCGCTGCTATTTATCGGTGTCCGGTTGGTTCAGGCGCCAGACGACTTGGCCACAAAAAGTGACGCCAGAGTTGTCAATGACCTAAGCTGAAGTCGCATAAAAGCTGGAGGAGAGCCCCCATCCATGAAAATTCTAGTCATTGAGGACGACCCAACAACCGCTGACTATATTGTTAATGGTCTCCGACAGGAGGGGCACATCGTGGATCAGGTCGCCAATGGGCGTGAGGCTCTGGGGCAGTCAATGAACGCTGGCTATGATGCGCTTGTTATTGACCGGATGTTGCCGGGCCTTGACGGACTGTCATTGGTCAAGGCGCTGCGCGCAGCGAAGGTGACAACACCGGCAATCTTTCTCACCACGGTTGGCGGCGTTGACGACCGCATCGAGGGGTTGCAGTCGGGTGGCGATGACTATCTTGTCAAGCCATTTGTATTCGGCGAACTCCTGGCCCGCATTCAGGCCCTGGCACGACGTCCGGCAACCATCATCCAGGAAAGCGTCTTATCTGCCGACAATCTGAGCATGGACCCAGGTCGCCGCAAGGTGACTCGCGCTGGCCGGGAAATCGACCTGCTGCCCCGCGAATTTGCACTGCTTGAACATCTTTTGCGTCGCAAGGGGCGGGTCCAGACGCGCACTATGCTTCTCGAAGCGCTCTGGGACATCAGTTTCGACCCGCAAACCAACGTGGTAGAAACTCATATCAGTCGGCTACGCGCCAAGATCGACAAACCGTTTGAGAAAGAACTGATAGAAACAGTCCGCGGCGCCGGATATCGGATTAATGACTAACATTACGCGCCTAGCTAGAATCCGACACCTTTTGCGGTCGTCGCAGGTCAGGCTGGCGCTTGGACTCGTTGCCGTTTTTGTGATCGTAAACTTCGCAAGCCTTGGGTTTGCGTGGGTGCAACTTCTCAATAAATCGGAAGACCAGATCAACCTCAATCTCGAGCAACAGATTGCCCGATTCAGCAAGACAGACAACCCCGGCACTTTCGGCGCCCTGGTAGAGACAGAAGCTGCAGACGTCGATCCTAAGCAGCGCGTCGTCATCTTTGTCGCACCCGATGGACGAAGCTTTGGCAACGCCCGCGCCGAGATGCGTGGCGGTGAGATTGACCTTAAAGAACGCGATGCAGGCAGAGAACTAAGCGATGATGGCTACTCGTTTCGCTCCAAGGCCATGGCGGCGGGTGTCTTAATTGTCGGCGAGAGCCGCGCACCGATTAGTGACATGCAGGAAACGTTCTTCGGGTTGCTCTCCCTCGCCATCTTCCCAACCCTGCTGATTTCGCTCGGAGCCGGTGTCTGGATGGCTTTGATTTCCGCACGTCGGGTGCGCCATATAGAATCCACGCTTGCGCAACTGACGCGGGGCGATCTGTCCGCGCGAGTTCCAAGCGCTGACCAGAACGATGACCTGTCCCGGATTGGTGCGGGTATTAACCGAATGGGGGCGTCGCAAGAAGCCTCAATGTCTGCGCTGCGCCAGGTATCGACCGACATCGCTCATGATCTAAAGACACCGATACAGCGAATTTTTGTACTTCTTAAAAACCTTCGCGACGGGCTTGCCAAGGGCACTCCCGAAGCCGATCTGGCCGACCGGGCCCTCACGGAAACCGAGCGAGCAGCTACCGTATTTCAATCGCTACTGATGATTGCTCAGATCGAAGGGGGAAGTGCGAAATCGCGCTTCGATGCAATAGATCTTACACAGATCGTGTCAATGTTCGTTGAAATCTATGAACCAGCCGCTGAAGACAGCGGTCATAGCCTGGTTAAGACTTTATTGCCTGAAACGCCTGTCATAGTGCACGGAGACAAGACACTTCTTGGCCAACTAATTGCGAACCTAATAGAAAATGCGCTGCGGCATACACCCGCTGGCTCAAGCATTTCGCTTGGGATAGAGTTGAACCCGCAGGAAATTATGCTGAGAGTTGCCGATAATGGACCAGGCATTCCAGAAGGGGAGCGTGACAACGTATTGCGACGCCTTTACCGCCTGGAGCGTTCGCGTACAACGACCGGTAATGGTCTAGGGCTATCTCATGCTCTCGCGATCGCGGAGCTACACGAAGCCCGCCTGAGGTTGCTCGACAATAGCCCTGGATTGTGTGTTGAGGTTGCCTTACCTCGCTCTGCTGGCGACCAGCAGCAGTCAATTTGACACTTTCTAAATAAATCCCATTCATACTAACTCTGTACCTGGCAGAGCACTTTGGGCTGGGGGCAGGTTAGGAAGAGCTGGCTTTGAGAGAGTGCTCAGGGAAGTGCCAATTCTGGAAGGCTGCTGAAGAAGAGGGAGCGACCGCAATGAATTTGAGGTCACGGATCTGATTCAAAGTTTGTCGTTCCAGAGTAAAGGCCATTGTGATCGAACCCAAAATCTGAAATGTGGGGCGGAATACGACTCGATTCTATGGAATGGTTTGGTGATTAAAGTTTCACCTGAAATTCGCGTGGCTGTAAAAACAAGCAGATAGGAAACACTTCAAGTTAGAGTAAATTTTTCCTTAAAGCTAACTCGTAAATTCTGTAAAAAATTAAAGCTAAATCGGAAATTTTTTTCGATTAAAAAGTCGCAGCATCAGACAGTTACGCTGCGTTCTTCAATAAGCTTAGTTTAAGGGGTATCAAATGCAAGAAGCCCCGTCAGTGAAGCCTGACGGGGCGGAAAAGGAAGGATTCGTCAATTTAAGTTGGTTGAATTTTCAGCCTTCAAATGAGGAACTGGTAGGGCCGATTTAATGCGATAAATTCCAGCCTTCGATCAGAGCCTCGTAATCTGGCTCATCTTCGGTCGCGCCAATTTCATCTAAGTTTACATAGAGGCCAGACCGACCATATCCGACGTCCGTGACTACTAGCGCTTGTTGAAATTGCTGAGCCCGTTCGTTCAGCTGGGCAAAAAGCAACTCTCTTCCTGAGGTTGCAAGCTCCTCATCATAGAGGAATATGATGTTCTCATATCGTTTCGAGGGAGCAGGCAAAGACAAAGAATAGCTTTTGAGCAGGTCTCTCAATTTTCGTTTTGCCCTGAAATCTGCAAGCCAAGTTACGTTTTTCTTGTGGGGCATATTGTTGGCCATTATGCAGCTTCCGAGACTGAGGCTGATTGGATAATTCCAATCGTGTGACCTCCAGGTAGAGCTTCGAGCAAAATTGTTGGATTGGCGTTCAGCCATCGGTCCCATAATTCCCTCGTTGGCACACCAAGAATTACAGACTCCCTTCTCGCAATCTGATATTTTCGAAGGAATTCGCGAATAGTTTCAAAAGAGAACATCACCCCAGGCCCAAACCATTTTTCACTTGGTATCACGCCCTTTCTTCCCAGATGATTCAATACGTTTTCAGGAACACCGAGTACCTGCATTGCTGTCAGCCTGTCTAAAAACCGTGCGCTGTCTTCTTGTTCAAATTTGGAGTGACACAGATCTACCAAGTCTTCTCGGTTGACCCTAATCCAGGAAAGAGGGCGACCGGAGCCGCTGAGGTCAAATAGCAATTCACCTGCATAGCACCAGGCAACACAATCGATGAAGTTAAAACCAAATTTCTCGGCAATATTCGCCGCGTCCGTAAGTGACAAAGCATCATCAAAAGTAACGTAGTTTCCTAACGCCCCAGAGAAAAGGCAATCAAGCGCCTGATTGACCTGATGCAAACTGAAGACTCGATCTCTCAAGATTTGATTTGAGGAGACACACTCAATTACCCCCTGTGCGACAAGCTGGTTCAGCTCAGAGAGCGTTATACCGAGCGCTCTAGATAAGAATTCGCCATCTGCGATATCTGTTGGGCGAATGCTCTCAAAGTGCCTGTGATGCTTCTTCGGGATAACCAACTCGGGCTGGTCGCTGAGCGAAACGACCTCTTTAGGTTTGAAGTGGCAGTCACTGGAAGAAATAGGGCACCAGATAGACGATATGTTTTCATACCGCAGTTGTGCCACCACGTCTTCTAGAACCCCTTCTGTGCTGACCGGTGATTGCGTGGCAAAGGCCTCGTTGTATGAACGATCGCAGACTAAACGATACGCGCTTTCCATCAACTCGAAATGAATTGCAGCTCGATATGGAAAAGTCATCCTAGGCCAGAAAGAGTGCCCTGAGGGGAAAGCCGAATACAGGTAGCCCCGGTATAGAGCGTCGAGGTCAACGACCTGTTTTTGGGCTCGCGCAAGGACATCCAGATTTTCACAATCCGCCATACTGCGTGTTCCCCAGTTGTACCCGCAAGATTCACACCCACTGAGCAGACCCTGATTCCACCTCAGGGGTGATTGACAGGCGGGACACTGATCTAAAAAGGGCGCGACGTGTTTCGAGCAAACGACCTTGTGAGCGACTTGCCACTTGAATTTATGGTATCCGTCTTCCGCGACGCAGAACTCACAAATTCTGGGCGATCTAACCACGTGATCGGCAATGATGTGACGACCATCTCCAAGTTCGTGTTTTCTCCGCAGTGCCATGAAATGCCCACTAAGCGTGTGGGCCGGAACAGCGAGGGCTTCTTCCAGTGACTGGACCCAACGATCCATTGTGGAGGACTGATCCGTTGCTCCTTGGGTTTGTCAACAACGGTGAGTTTTGACCGTTTTTTATCAGTTTAGATTG
>TARA_R100000687_G_scaffold80779_1_pt1 | contig 20759 bp, 21 predicted proteins | sample TARA_R100000687 | Tara Oceans TARA_R100000687 (sample SAMEA2622685) | marine metagenome | biome: marine biome (ENVO:00000447); feature: mesopelagic zone (ENVO:00000213); material: "saline water (ENVO:00002010), including plankton (ENVO:xxxxxxxx)" | depth 600 m
TTTCCTGAACGACAAACTGGACCTGACCCAGGCCGAGGCTATCGCTGACCTGATTGAAAGCAGTTCGGAGCAAGCAGCACGCTGCGCCGTGCGATCCCTGCAGGGTGTATTTTCCCGCAGAATCGACGCCCTGGTTGAAGCTGTTACCCACCTAAGGATTTATGTCGAGGCAGCGATCGATTTCCCGGAAGAGGAAATCGATTTCCTGGCGGATGGCAAAGTGGCGAACGACCTGCAGGTTATTATTCAGGACCTGGATATTATTCTTGCGGAAGCCCAGCAGGGCACCATTCTGCGAGATGGTATGAAGGTGGTGATTGCCGGCCGTCCCAACGCTGGCAAGTCCAGCCTGCTCAATGCCCTGGCGGGACGGGAAGCGGCCATTGTGACCGCGGTTGAAGGCACCACCCGGGATGTGTTGCGCGAACACATCCATATTGATGGCATGCCCCTGCACATCATCGATACCGCCGGCCTGCGGGACAGCCCCGACGAAGTGGAACAGATCGGGATTGCCAGGGCCTGGGACGAGATTCGTCAGGCCGACCGTATATTGTTGATGGTGGATGCGACCACCACACCGGAAACCGAACCTCATCAACTGTGGCCAGACTTCATCGACCAGTTACCGCCGGGCGCCCCCCTGACCGTCATCCGTAACAAAGTGGACCTGACTGACGAGCCTGCGGGTATCGAGCAACTGGACAACAGTGCCGCGCCGGTGGTCCGCATTGCGGCCAAGTCAGCAGACGGTCTGGAAGTGCTGCGCGATCATCTGAAGCAGTGCATGGGATTTGCCAGTACCACCGAAGGTGGCTTTATCGCCCGGCGTCGCCACTTGGATGCCCTTGAGCGTGCTCGCGTTTCCCTACTGCAGGGTGAGGACCAGTTGCAGGGCTACGGCGCCGGTGAACTGTTGGCAGAGGACCTTCGTGCCGCCCAGGATTCTCTTGGAGAGATCACAGGCGCAATGACGCCCGATGACTTACTGGGAAAAATCTTCAGCAGTTTCTGCATCGGGAAGTGAACCTCATTCTTAAGTGGTAAAGTCCCGTGAAACCTATCAAAACATATCAAAATAACTTGTTGTTTTGTAAGGTCAAAAATCACTTTTGCCTCAGAAATCTTTTTCTCGCGTTTTCTTCTAGTTTGCTCCGTTTCACTATAAATTGATCCCGATTTGCTCCAAGGTTAGAATTCGGGAGCAATGGGATCAAAATAGGAGCAAACATGAAGGTATCTGTTAACAAGAGGAACCCCAACTCGAAGGGGCTACAGCAGCTTCGCCTGGTGTACTACTACGGTGTGGTCGAAGGGGGGGACGGAAAGAAGCGGCCTAAGCGGGATTACGAGCCTCTTGAGCTGTACGTGTATCACAACCCCAAGACTCAGGCTGAACGGCAACACAACAAGGAAATGATGCGCCAGGCCGAAGCTGCAAGATCTGCACGCCTTGTTGAATCACATGCCAATAAATTCCAGCTTGAAGATCGAGTGAAACTGGCCTCAAGCTTCTTTGACTACTATGACCAATTAACCTCGACCAAAGAGTCTGGAAGCGCTTCTAATTATTCAATCTGGATCTCGGCAGGTAAGCACCTCAGAAACTACCACGGCAGAGCTGAGCTCACCTTTGAGGAGATTGATAAGCCGTTCCTGGAAGGGTTCCGCAAGTACCTACTGGAGGAAAAGCTCACCAAATCGAAAACCCGGCTCGCCAAAAATACTGCATCGAGCTACTTCAATAAAGTTCGGGCTGCTCTGAATGAAGCATATCGAGAGGGCATGATCAGGGACAACCCGGTTCAACGGGTGAAAAGTGTCAAGGCAGAAAACACTAAGCGAACCTACCTCTCTCTGGATGAGGTTCGTGCGCTGACAAAAGCAGAGTGTCGCTACGATGTCCTGAAACGCGCTTTTTTGTTCAGTTGCACTACCGGTCTCCGCTGGAGTGACATCAATAAACTCACATGGCGTGAAATTGAGGAGTTTGAGCCCGGCCACTATCGAATCATTTTTGACCAGCAAAAGCTCAAGAACGGTGGAAACTCCCTTGTGTATCTGGACCTTCCAGACTCGGCTGTAAAGCTGTTGGATATAGATCAAAAGGGCGAACCAGACGACCGAGTTTTCGTCGGCCTCAAATACAATAGCTACTTCAACGTGGCGCTGCTGCAATGGGCAATGAGAGCTGGTATAACAAAACACGTTACTTTCCACGCTGGACGACACACTTTCGCCGTTGCGCAGCTCAACCGGGGAGTAGACATATACTCACTCTCTAGGCTTCTTGGACACAGTGAATTACGTACTACCGAAATATACGCTGACATTCTTGAGAGTCGCCGCGTAATGGCCATGAGAAGCTTTCCAGATATATTCAAAGAGCGTGAAAGTGAGGACAATAGATGCTCCCGCTGCGGGCAGGCAGTCCCCATGGCTATCGCTTAGGCGCATTACGTCCAGGACGGCGAGAGTTCTTCATAAACTGCTCAACGTCGTTCTGCACATCCTTCTGAGATTTGATGCGGTTGGCCTCAATCCAATCCAAAAGGTCCGAGCGTTTAATCAATACACGATTCCCCCCCGGCTTTGTAAAGCTGATTCGTTTCTCATGAGTCAGCTTGTAGATATAGCTCCGCTTTGAACCGATCAAAGCTGCCGCCTCCTCGACAGTAAGATACTCCTTTCCAGAAGGAGGGAGGTTCACGTTACTGGTGTCGTTCGACGCTGTTCCCGAAACGAAATCAGCCAAGATTTTTTTGATTTCTGCCAATTCATTCATCACATACGATAACTGTTCTGCTTCAGACATCATTCACCCACATTGTCTTTGATTCGCTTTGATGGGTTTATGATGAAGGAGAGGGATGCGAAACGACGGGTCTGCTTTTGCCCATTTTGGGCGGTTTGAGCCGAATTGAGAAATTTTTCTGGAAAGTGCCTACGTCAATTCAATTGGCAGATTTTCCACATTTCCCTGTCACCAATAGTTGTAAATTATTATTTGTTTAAAACTACTTGAAAGAACTACTTGCAGGCTTCCGAAGCAATGAACTTCTATTTCAAAATCAATCGGTTATGGGTGATTTATCACCTCCAAGCGTGGCGCTAGTGTCGTAAAGGTGTGGCGCTAGTGACGTAGCTGGCGTGGCGCTAGTGTCGTGGATAACTTGCGAAAAACTGCCAGACCCCTTGATTTCACAGGCCTGGCTACTGTGTGGCGCTAGTGACGTGGATAACATCAGTTATGAACAGGGTTATCCACCATGGGGCGAATTCGACTTAACCAGAATGCCGTCCATAGGGGCTGTAATTATCATAATTACCGTAATCGAAGTAGGCTAACTAGGACTTTGAATGAGGAGATGCAAACGAAGAAGGATTCGCCCCGAGGCTTTTGTTTACTTAGGGGCGATATGAGGGTTCGTCTTGGTAATTATCAGTTTATCGCTTTGAAATAGCGTGCTGTTGAAAATCTCATGATGGAAAATAGACGCTAATATAGCGGCATTTTCCAGCTTTCGACGGAAGTCTCTCCGCTCCTTCGTTTCACTGCTGAACTGAAGCTTCAGGGCGTCAAGCGGGATTTCAATTTGCTTTCTGCGCGACATCGAGTGGACTCGCCAATTCCACCAACAGTAGAAATCGATGGCGAGCGGGTTTTTAGTCAAAGCTTTGATCGCGTGGGCGGAAACTGGCACAGCATTGCTCAAAATGCTTTGATAGAACTCTTCATCCAGACGGATCGTTGATGACCAACTCGAATTTTTACCAGGGCGCATTGAGATAAGCGCCTTACGGGAGACAAGGACATTCTCAATTTCTACCCCGTTTCCCACCACTCTCTCTATCTGAAAGGTAGAGCGAGCCAAACGATTGACCTGTTCAAGCAGTAGAGCTGCATATCGACCACTATTGCTTAGCCCAAGGCTTTTCAGGAACTGGCTTTGGCTTGTATCAATCGCTAGCTCAGGACTCCTCTGTCGCTTGGCTTGTGTGGTTAACCATGCCAACAAAAGCCTTACCAGTCCCCCTGCGGGAACACGCTCGCTGGACAATACCGACACTTTGACATTGCCGTTGGTGCGCTGAAACAGGTTCTTATCTGTATTGGCCGCCGGCAATGGACTAAGCTGGCAAAACAATTGTGGCATGAACCATGTCTCAGGGTTCAGCTCTTGATTTTCTGCCTGTTCAATAAGATTTTGATGGTAGGCAGTAAATGGCTTGCCACCCATCAATCCACCTTCCGACGCTCAAGCCAATCCTCTACGTCGGCGCGCTTCCAGCGGACCGCTTTTGTGGTTACAGCAATCGGTTTTGGAAAATCAGCGTTCTTATCTGCCCGAATGCGGCTCAGCGTCGGATTGGAAATGCGTAAAAGTCGTTGGACATCACGTACCGTTAAAAGCACGTCCGTCTCAACGTCATGCTCTCGATCTTTCTTTTGGGATTTCATAAAAATAGCTCCTTTGATTTCTCTAGGAGCTATTTTCGGTTTAACTACCTTTAACCGAAGAACGCGCTTTTTACCATTTTGGGCGCATAAGGCAGTTTTTCAGTATTTTTATCGTTAGGTTCCCGGCCCTCCAGGATTCACTTCTATTTTGTCCATTGCCTCCCGACGCTTTGCGTCCACGTCTATGTCATCCACTCGATCCATCGCTCGCTGGTCAGCAGGCAAACGGTCCCCGTCGATATTGAAGACACTGCCAGAGCCTGTGAGGGCGTCCATAGATATATTGGCTCCACTGGGAAACTGACCGTTCTGCTGAAGAATAGCCAGCCACTCATCGAGATTAACCTCATCCCAATTGATTTGAGAGATCTGCTCAAAGGGAATGCCTCCACAACTCGGATTCTTAGGGGTTCCGAAGTCCTGACCAAACTGAGGCCGTACCTGCTCCTGAATGATTCGAGACAGTGGTGAGTTGAAGCAGCAATACGCTTTACGCTTCTCGATGCAGGCCCCGAGAACCTCTTCCTTACAGTATGAGCCGACGTAAGTGCAGCTATCCGTCGCCCGTTTGGTGTTCATTTCCAGCTCTTCCTGTTCGCAGGCATAGACCATTTGAATTACGGCCACAGCGACCACATACACCGTGTAGACCGTCATCGCCGCACCCAGCATGGAAGCGGCTTGGTTCGCCATTTCAGTCATTGCCTCCTCAGCAGCTCTATCTGCCGTAGCAGTAGCTGCCGCCTCGGTCGCGCCATCCTGGGCCAAGTTGCCCATCACGTCCTGCAACATACCCTTAGCCTGCTCTTTCAGCTTTTCTATGAGTTGGTTCTTCAGCTCCTCGATGGGCGACCATATCTCCTCAACGGCACCGGAGATGTTATCCATGTAATTTGTGAACGGCTGAGACACCTCCGTCCAAGCGTTCATGACGGGCTCACGAAGAGTTTGGTACGAGCTTTTGATGATATTGGTGTCCTCAAGCGCCAAGACTGCACCATCAAGCTTCGGAACCTGGCGAATCATCATCAGGTAATCAGACATGCTCACGTTAGAGGGTTTTTCACAGCAGTCCGAAACTCCGCCAACGGCAATCTTACACTCACCAGCCTCACCACCGAAGGCGGTGCAGGTCACGTTCTCTTCACCAGTTGCGTTGCCATCTTCATCCTGGCCGGTGCAGCTCATGTCCTGAGTCATAAACTGAGCAGCGTTGAGCAACGCTGAGGCTTTGGCGAAGTTCGCGGTCTGGTCGGTGGATTGTGTCGGGTCGAGGCAGTCGTCCCCCATGCAGCGGATAGCGCCCCCACATTGATACTCGGTGTTTTTCTCAATGGTGTCGATGTCCACACTACTCCCGCAGTCCCACGTCTCCTCTTTGACATAGCACACGCCAGAGTTACCCTGGGCACCACCAACACACTCCGAGCTGATAAAGCCGCACTGAGGGTTTTCTTCGTACTGCTGGCACGTATTTAGGTTGCCACCTTCGTTGACCGGGCACTGCTCCTCACCGTTGACATCGGTGTAGCACTCCATATCCCCTTTGTAGAAATCGAAGTCGGCATCTACAGCGACTTTCTTGCAAAGGTTGGGGATACCTGGGATGGGAGAAGGCATCAGGCTGTCCTCGCAGATTTTGATGCCATTCGTGTAGGTGCAGCCTTCCGCGTCACGCGGATCGTCCACGCAGGTCAGGCTCCCCTCTGCAAAGCCGTCCACCACGCCAGTAGCAGATTCGATGCAGCTATCCGGTGACCACTCATCTTTGATGATGGCTTTAGAGGGGTCGTACTTAATGCGGACCTTCCCGAAGCCTTCCCCCTCGCCGGAGACGGATACGCGAATTTTGAAGCGAATCACCGAGTCTTCCGGCGCGTTACGGAAGTAACTGGTCAGGTCGAGATTAGGATTTTGGTCCCAGCTTGTACTCAGCTCACACTTACCTGCGGTCTCGGGAGGAAAATTGTTATTGGGACCAGACCAAACCTTTACTTCTTGACCTGGCTCACCAATCCATATCTGCATGTAGTCATCCCACTTGGCACGGATCAACGTGGCCTGAGTAATGGCAGCAGGGTTGACGACTTTGATTTCCGTGAATTCCTCGTAAATCGAGCAGCTACCACTCCAGTAGTTGTCTCCCACCTTGCCGATCCACACGTCAGAACATCCCCCACCAGCCCCATCACATGGGGAAATGTTGTATGGACCGTCATGGTGCTTAACCACTGCCGCTTCATAGTCGTGGATAACCTCACAGGTGGCGCTTTTGTCGGTCACACGGTCGCAGGTTTCGTACTCCGGGTTATGTACCGACATGGTGATTTCATCGAAGGTTGTTTCGGCGGAACAGTCACCGAAGCCCTCAGCAATCACGTCAATGTTTTCGTATGTGGCGTTGGTGAGCCCCAACATAGGGTCGGAACTGAAATCCGGGCGACTCTGGTTTGAGGAATCCACCAGAACCTTATACGCCGCTCCTGAGATGGAAGGAGTATCACCGTATGCATCTTCCCAGAGCGAATCTTTAGCCTCGCTCCCAGTCTCCCCCATACCCTCTTCAGAGTCATAGATACCCTGCAGTTGGTCTATGTCCGGTGCTAGACCATCCGAGAAGTACTCGCTTTGCACCGAGGCATTGGAGGGGTTACTTCCAGGATAAAGGCTTTGAACGCTGAATTGGGTGCCGCCCTGATATTGTAGATTGCCGTTTTCATCCTTGGTGGGCACAGTGATCTGCCCGTTCTGGACCTTCGCTGGGGTGTTCTTGGCTTCGTTACCTAGCTCAATACCCAGATTCTGACCTTCACGACCGAGCTGACTTAAAAAGTCCTGGCTATCAACTTCAGGTGACTCTTGAGCCACGCCGTGAAGCGGCATCAGAGTCGTGGTGACAGTTAAAAGGTAGGCAATGGCTCTCATCAAGCCTGGTGAATTTCGCATAATGACCTCTCCGAAAACCTTTTCGTGAGATCATATCGAGCATCAGGCGCTACCAGCGGATGTGTAATTTACCGTTTCGGGCGCATAGCGCTAAATTGCCCAAATTTTCTTTCACATGTGAAAGTTTTTCAAAGATCGCGAAAGTTAGCTCAAGCTGGCTCGGCGAATACTTCAACCGCTAGCATCGCCCTGCCATTCGCATTCTGAGGCTGAAAACAGTGCGGGCAGTGTATTCCCGTTGCCTGATTCACAGAAGTGAAAAAGTCACTCCCACAGACGCCGCAATACTCAAACATCGCGTCCCCAGAGCGCATCTCCGACGCTAAGCACCAAGCATCCGAAATTGTGAACATCTGAAATGCCTCCTTGCCCATCGGCGAGCTGACAGGCGCAATCTCAGTGTTTGCTGCACGATACATCCGGTATGCGCGATTCAGTGCCGAAATGCAGGTCGAGGATTCAATGGTGCTTCCACCTATCTGTCGATAAAACCCCATCAGAAGCGAAGCATGGAGCTTGGAAAGCTGATTCGTTACCAAAGAAGCGCCACTTTTGATGGTGTTGGAGGTTCTGTTTTTGCCGACCTCCATCCCATCATCTTCCAGATCTCGGTAAATCCTGCGTACCTGTTTATCTGTCAACCCAGTCTCCAGAATGATAATGCGGGTTACGTATCCCATGAGAGCCATCTCACGTGCTTGAACCCACAGGTGTAGCGGGTTGTTACGGGTATTCATACGTTGCCTCCCACCGACAAGCACTGCTGATACTTCATGAAGAACGCCTGCCTACGCTTACGAAGGTCTGCTGAGGGCAACAGACCTTCGACGATCTCCGAACTAAATCTGAGAGTGCAGGCTGTACAAATTTCTGTAACCAGTTGACGGATTTGATTGTCGGTGGCCTCGGCCACAGCATTTGCCAGTGAATGGCTAACACCAAATGCGGTTGCGGCCATTAGAGAGTCTCGGCGAGCTAAGTTTCTGAGCGTCAGCCAGTACGTCACGTCAAACTCTCGCTCCACACCCTCCATTCCTGCGAAACCAGGTGGAATAGCACGCTCGTATTCACGATACAGAAAATCACATACGTCCGGTTCCGGCGTGTGCAACTGAAAGCTTAAAACTACGCCTGAAGCCAACTTGGACAATTCATGAGATGGCGTGACAGCTAAGGCCACAACCGTACTTTGTGGTAGTGAAAACTGCTCTCTGGCCACGCTGGGAGCATGGCGGCAGAGAGTTGCCAGCAGGTTCCAAAGGGTGAGATCCAACTCAAACACATTTTTGTCTGGGCGCTGCTCAGTAATCTGAGCAGCCTGGTTATCCAGATCGGACATTGAAAGTAGAGGTGACATTGTTACGCCTCCTCTGCGAATCGCTTCTTGTAAGATTTTGGCAGATACAGAGTAAGTGCAACCCCACCGGCAACAGACAGCGCAAAATAGGCTAAATCACCTGAAGTCAGCAACTGTCCAATAACAAAGTAGATGAACCCTACAAGCACAAACCAAAGACATTTTTCAGCAAACATAACTACTCCTCAATCAAAGCAAAGCATTGCAAAACATATCAATATAAATAACACGAGATCCGGGATATGCAAGGGGTTTTACTGTGTTTTTTTACAGTATCATTTTATGGTTCTATGAACAGAATATTGAGCGACTTGCATTTATAGAGATCAGGGGTAGGATTTAAATTAGGGTAATTTTTATCGGAAAATAGGCTATGAAACTATTAATCTTCGTCCTTTCAACTTTGTTCGTTAGTTACAATCTTGCAGGCATCGGCGGTTTGATATTATCGCTAATTCCGCTCGCATCAATTTTGAGCTTTATTGTGAGTAGAACGAATGCGCAATCAGGTTGCAACGAACATTCATTTCAGAAGGTTCGCTCTTCAGTTTGGGATGACAGCCAAATAGACAGGATTCCGTTCTCATCACCAGATGGTTCAGGATCGCAATTTGAAAAATGGGACGGTCAACCTTGGACAGGGCAATAGAAGAGAGCTGAATGAATCCAGCTCTCAGGAGGTAGTCAGTTTATTCTTATTTCCATCGGTCCTCTGGGGGACCTCCACGAAAACTCCATATTCGGGTCGGAACGGTGACTAAAAATTGCATACACAATTAATTCCATCCCCGTAATTCCGTGCTTCTTTGCCAATTGATTTATATCCGACCTCTCAACCACTAATGTACACTTTCCAGGATAAACCCGCACACGCGGCTTATTATGATGGGAGCTTCCTTTTAACTTCCCTTCAACAAAAGACCTGAGAAGAATGGCTTTTTCAGCATCTGTCATATTGTACTTCTCCTAGTTACCATTCCGAACAGCCATGTATCGGCTTACTGGCATTAAGTACCCACCGGCCTGCTCTCGCCCGGCTCCAGCAGAAGCCTCGATAATGTCTGCGGCTTTGTTTGCCAGCTCTGGGTCACCGCCGAACTCACTTTGAAGTTGCTGCCTGTATTCGGCTTCACGCCCGTCACTTGCGCCCAATAGCGACGACGCAAACAGTTGCGCACCGGCTTCAGACTGAAGGCCATGCTCATTAACAGCCGTTTGGGCTGCCAGCTCACGGAACTCGTCACCATATTGCTCAACAAAACGCTGTGCGTGCTCCGCACCTTCCTCCGATGCACTGGCAAACGCTGCCGCAAAGAACATCCCACGTTCCCTAATAGACATGTCTTTAGCAGCTTCCGACAAATCACTTTCTCCAGTAATCCACTCTTTGGCCGCTGTGTATCCGCTGACCCCGGCACCGATAATCGAACGCCCTAGGTCTGCGGCTCCAGTCGCGATATGACCCGCTACGCCGTACTCATCCTGGATGTACTGATCCCCACGGTTTGAATCAGCGATAAACTGGTCGCGTTCTTGGGGAGTCATGGCCGCGAGGTGCTCCATCGAACCTGCAAAATCATCCGAGAAACCGCCTGCTCCAGCACTGACCCCGCCAACTACTTGGTCGAAGAATCGGCCAATACCCTCGGTAGTAGAGAAGATACTCGCCGAGGTAGATGGCTCGACTTCCGACGCCATAATTTGACTTCTCAGAGCACCGAGCCGCTCTCCCCGGTAGTCGTCTCTGTTTTCAGAGTCTGCCGCTTCTACGTGGCTTAGGTTTTGCTCATGACGCTGAAGCACTGCGTCCTCCCCAAGCACGCCTGCCCTTGCCTGATTCCTTTGTTCGTTTGACATGCTCTGGGGTTCTTGAAGCTCTCGCGCACCTCTACCATTCGTTATCGCTGGAGAGACATCAAAAAGATCTTGCTGAGCGTTGAAATCTTTCGCGGATGTCGCGCTACCCGTAGCACTTGCGATGGTTTCGGCAGCAATAGCCTGTTCCGATGCTTTACCTGAGTTAAGAAGCGCATAGAGCTGACCACCTGCGGTCGCTCTTGCTGAATCCATCCCCAACGCTTCATAAAACTGGGATTTCTCAGCCGCAAGTTGGCGTGTTTCGGGTGAAGCCATCCGCATCCCATCTCTTAGCTGTGAATGAGCTTCAGGACTGCTGGTTACTGTCTCCGCCAGGGCCCTCATATCCATTGCACTCGTCGTTCCAATACTCGATTGAGCGCTGGCGAGACGCTGATAAGTATTTTGTGCTGTTATGGCTTGGGTCGCGGATTCAGAAAACTGCTCACGCTGCTCCTCTCCAAGAGAGTTCGTAAAGCGCTGACCACTCTGCGTATTGACCTGACGAGCTATATCCCTAGTCAAAGCTGCTGAATCGCTGTCAGTGAAACCAACATTCTTGGCAAGCCGGTCCATATCGCCTGTAAGCTGCTGACGTTGATCGGTGGAGGTAGAAGTTGCCGAACCAGAAATTCCTCCTTTGACATCGACTGGTGCTGCCTTCGCTATTGCCATTCCAGCAGGGCCAGCCAACAGGGCTCCCGCAACCTGCCCGGCATCAACGTTCGCACTGGCTTGCATACCAATCGCCCCAGCAATGGCATCTGTATGGCTCTCATTCAAACCATATTGTCGAGCGTAATCCTGAGCTTGGCCGTAAATCGCCTGTGCCTGTGAAGAGTCAGATGCACGAAGGGATTGCCCAAGCCCTTGTAAACGAGCGTAGCTTTGTTCAGCAGAGGCCCCAGAGAAAACCGAATTAGAAAGCTGGGATGCAAATGACTGTGTTGCCTGGGCTGACGATGCCTGGGAGGAACTAACCGCACTACTGAGCATGTTCCCGACATTAACTTTGTCTACCATGCTCTCAGAACCGGTAAGTTGAAGCCCTCGGAAGTCGTCAAATTGAGATTTCGGCATCATGTCCAACGCCGCTGAGGGCTTAATGGCGTCGGGAGTAGAAATTTTCTCGTTGATATGGTCACCGCCATTCAAACGGCCTGCGAGAGAAGTCATTGCGTAAGTGGAGCCGGTTACAACGAACAGAGTAATCACTGGAGTGGCCGCAGCCAACATGCCTCCCGTTGCAAGCCAATTAGATGTTATCTGGTATGCCTCGCTTATCCCGTGGAAAGTGGAAAACGGATCGTTCTCCAGGGCACTCAACGCACCTGTAGCGGACATATGAATATAGAGGTTAATAATTGACAAAACCGGCATCCAGAGCTGAATCCATGCGAGTGTCACCAAATACTTTCCGACCAAGCCGATACCGAACCGGCCCATCAACATAAAGAATGCAGCCAGAGGTGTTACGGCATAAACGAAACCCTCGAAAAACGTCATCATCGGGCGAACGATAGTCATAAACATTGATTGTTCAGCAGCCCATTGAGTATTCCTTTGCTGGATAGCTTGGTTCAGCATGATTGCCGACGAGAAATCCCGCATATCCTGATACTTTCCCTGGGCAGCATCTTCATATATCGGCTTAAGCACGGTTGTTAGTATGTAGTCCTGAGCATTAGATCCCGTCATACCAAGACTCGCTAATGCATCATAAAGGCGATTTGACACACCGACTCCAGCGACATCGCCACTAGCGTCTCTCATTCCCCGCTCGATGGCTTCATGAACCAAATAGTTGCCTTTAACTTCATTGAGTGCGTTGCTAAGCGCAACAAACCCATCAGAACAAGTGTAATCCTGGGGAGAGCCACCAAGATAAAGCCGAGTTCCATATAAGTCTGATTCAAAACGAAGTGCCTGCATTGCAGGGGCGGTAAACAAGTCTTGGATTGACGCTTGATGCAAATCAATTTTTGTTAGCGTGCATTCTCGTATGTAGTTGTGAATTGAAAGCTCGACGTTAACACCCTCTCCACCAACAGCGTTGTCCATTGCTTTAAATACAACCGGGTTAACGGCGGCATCTTGAAGCTGATTTATCAGGTGAAGGGAGTCGGCAAATCGATTCTGTGTCGATCCCGGTGAAATAAATGAATACCCCTGCTCAAACAGGCTTGTAACTGAATATCCGACATTTGAGACAACCGAACCAACCGCTGCTGGCCCCACTGGGACATTATCAACGACCCGAACTTCGCCAGAGTACGCATCTTCAATAAGGACCGTCGTGGATGGTCCAAATGCCATAGCATAGAAAATCCATGCCACCAAAATAGTGCCAATCTGTATTTCCTTGGCTCCATTCATAATCGATTGGAAGAAAACTATTAAGACACCGATAAGCAGCCCTACCGATGCCATCTGTGTGAAATCGCCAGTTCCGGTGATCATGGAAACAGCTATCAAGACCTGCTCCAAGAATGCCGAATCACCGACAGAGTGTATGGTCCACATTGGGAAATCTCCTGTTAAAAACTCCCCCTCATACTAAATACTCCTATCACTAGACCACGCACGTGTTCTTGCCCATTTTGGGCGCAAAGCCAAATTTAGGGTAAGTTTGTACCGTCAGTACAAACCATTGTTTTTTATGAATTAACCAAAGTTTTTGGGTTGCGTTTTCTTAAAGTCGTGAGACACTTTTTAAAGATAACGGAGGATAAACCCATGAAACGATACATCGAGATTGCAGCTTCTGCTGCTGTAGTTCTGTCATTGGCAGGTTGTGCAACCACCGGGTCATCCGACCCCGCAACCTATGAACCGGCTAAATCCCGTGCGTACAACCTCGCTCAGGCCGGGGGTATCACGGAAGCGCGGGATACGGAGAGAAAGCACCTTTCAGAAAACGAGCTTTACAAGGTCGCTTCCAATGCCGACATCCTCATGTGGGATCGAGGAGCAAATTGGAGCGGGGGAGAAGCACTGGGAGCCAGCCTCTTGTTTGCAGCCCTGGAGCCAACGTCGAACTTCGCGAAAGACTCTTTGTTCGGCTGGATGCCTTCCAGCATGGCGACAGATGCCGTGCAGGCCCGTGCGAAGATGTCAGAAGTGACTACCTCCGCAATGAAAAAGGCCCTCGGTAGCCTTGGCTATACGTTTGAAGCCACGCTAGAGAACTACGACCAAAAAGCAGTGTTTGGGGGCGGAAGCGCTTTTCTGTTCAGTCAGATAACTATTATCGACCAGGATAAGGGATGCCCAGCACCAGATTCTGTCGATCACTACTCAAAGACATGCTATGTCTCCTCTCAGATCATAGAGCCAAGTCAAGGCTTTGAACCTGCGTTCCTGGGAGGTAGTCAGGCCTGGTCGTTCAAAACTGACGGCGTGAAGGCCTCATCTGTGAAACTGAATTTCCCGGCAGGGGTGACCGTGGACAGAGTGTCCATCATCGGCGCAATCAGCGAGAATCTGCCCGATTGGGCCTACATGTTTACCCCTCAAACCGATGACACTCCTCCCATGGTCGTAAACAAGGGGAAACCCTTGTACTTTGTGGAGCCGGTTAGTAATGATGGTAAGAATTCGCCCAACACACAAAGCGACTGATTGGAACGATGACCTTCAGAAACTTTCACATGTGAAAGTTTCTGAAGGCATCCGATAGCAAGAAAGCGAGGTTTGCAGTCATGGCAAGAACACTAGATCAGTTCCTAGAGCAGGAGAAGCCCGAAGTTGTGGCCGAGGCCAAACGAAAGGCATTGGAAATTCTCGCCACTTTGGATCAACAATCTACAAAAGAACGGGAGCGTGAAGACAATTCCGTAAACGCCCCTCCTCAGAAATAGCAAAGGGCCAGACAAGCTGGCCCTTTGTTGGTGTTTAACTACAACCTTCATCTTCAATAACAATATACCGCTCGGGATCATCATAAATCTTGATCGCTTGGTAATACGTCATTGAAGTGAGATCGGTATCTACGCTCGGCTCAAGTTCTGAAGCAGGCGGCCTCTGATCGTAGACATCAATTTCGAACACTCGTGTTCTGTCAATACATAGCTCCACACGGAACGCCCGATCTTTTGATTTCCAATAGTAGTACCCAGACGCCTCACTAGAACAAAATGGACTGTAAAGGGCAACTGGGTCTTTACCATGAACGTGGATAAAGTCTTCACTTTCCGGTATTGGAAAAGGGTCTACTCCACCATTGCGATAAAATATCTCTGAAATCATAATTACTTTCTCCTTACGATAGGTTGTTAAATAATACCAATCTAAGTGGCTCTATAAAGAAGCCGAAATTTCCCAATAAGAGCAATTTCGACCGTTTCATAGAGTGTTTACCGTGGTGCATATCCCGATTCAGCAAGACCCTTCTGCAACGCAGATAAAGCCTCTCTCATCAAATACGCCTCGTCATCGTCAACAGCATTAATCCTCACTTCTTGCCAACCAACTCGCTTTACAAGCTGCGCTAAAGCCAAAGCCTGCGCATCGGACAGCTCAGTAAGGACGGATACTGTATTATCCATAAGGACCTCCTATGAGAAGGAGGGAAGCCCCCAAGGGCTTCCCCAGGGGCTTCATTAATTCACCGCACCGTAGTGAGATTTCGCGTAAGCAAGATCGAGCGTAAAGGTAATCTCAATCCGGTCCACGACGAGATCGAACTTACGGGCGTGTTCCAGCAGATTAGACCGGAACACTGATTCGGCGTCGTCATGCGACGTTGCGTTAACCGTCTCAGCGACCAGCTCACCTTTTCCGTTGTCGTAACAGACGTCGGTGTAGTACACACGTCCGCACACATCGAACTGGTGATTCTCTGGTTGATTTTTAATTTGTCCCAGCATGTCTTTTCTCCAAGAGTAAAAAGCCGGGACTTCGCCCTACCGGGCTTAGTACCCGGCTGGGTGGTTTAGTGCTTACCGAGGACCGGCAAGTGATTTGTTGCAGTGGAGCGCAGGTCGAATGACCTCACCATCAATGATGCGGCCAGTGATGAATCCGACAGGGGGATTCTGCTCTGATTGCTCCGGTTCAATAACGTCTCCAGAAATTGGCGACGAGGTTTGACTGACGACCCGTACGGGCCGCGCTTTGAATATTGATCGAACGATGACGTTAAGAGTGCGAGCTACCAGCGAGGCACCAAACGCAATAACGCCAACTGTGACAATCATGACCAAAACGAATGTGGAAAAGTACATATAGAGCTCCAAACAATAGTTGATTGAAAGGGGCTCATCCGTGACCGGGAAGCCCCGGTTACGGGTTTAAATGATTTATCGGGAACGCGAAAACCAATCTGAAACTGGCTCAAACTTGTCGCCCGACTTCATTATCTCGATGAAGTCATCCTCGTTGTCACATCGGGCCAAACCGAAATAGCTTTTCGTAAATCGGCCATCAAGGCACCGAAGGACCGTGAAGTGGAGATTTCCTTTTGACTCACAGTGAGCCATGACAATCCCTCTGCGTTGATACACATGGGAATCATTCAAAGGAAGCACCAAGCCGTTGACTTCGAGTTTTTTCATCTTGCACCTCAAATAGTTTTGAGGGGTCTCCCAGTACAGGGATACCCCTGTCTGGGATGATGGTTAAACTTGCTGTTTGTTTGAGGAGGCCAGCTACCTCTCTATTTCCGGCGGTTCCGGAAATTGAAGATAGGTTATCGGACAATGGCCGTGAGGCACGAAGCTACTTTTTCCCTTTTTGGGCGCAAAGAGGTTTTTTGTCTACTTGGGCCTGGGAGGTTCGCCTGGTCTGCCTAACAGCTCCCATAGAAGTCTGAAGGCATAGAAATGATCCCGTAGGGTTGTGCTGCTCAGATGGCTCTGCCGCGCATAGTACCTGTGGATATGTGCTCTACCCACCTGATTAGGCTGGCTTACGCCTTGCTCATGGGCCGCAATATCTGACAGTGCAGCAATCAGCCGTTTCACCATCGCCCGTCTGGCTGTCTTGCCACCATGGCGAACATACACATGTGCTCGCTCTCTTACCCATTTTTCCATCGCTTACCCCAAGTATGAGTTTGTAACGTCAATACGCCCGTGTCCCAACTCCCGCGCCACTTCAGCTCGAACCTCCTGATCAAGTGTCTTGGCCTGGGCAACTGAAATCCCCAGCTCCTTGGACAGGTATTCATGATGAGCCCGACCGTGGGCGACACCAGCGCGAATAGGGCTATCGGCTCCTATAAGGACCCTGTATCGCTCCTGGGCATAGTGGTGACGTTCACCATGGAAATTCACGGGGTGACGCCCAATCTCCCGATATGCCTCTTGTCGAAATTCTCTGTATGTCTGGTTGTCTGGGATCATACTGCGGCCATCCTGGATGGCCGCTGCTCTCTGAAGAGCGGTTATCTGAGCATTAGAGGTAATCGGCACCATACGCTGGCGACCACCTTTGGTGCCGTCCTTGATGGCAACAGCCCCTTCTTTCTCTGCCTGTGTCAGCGCCCGAGTCGCATCAAGCTTGGCCGACTCCTCGAATCGCAGGCCAAAGTTGCGCTGCACCTCCAGCAGCGCTCCCAGCCGTTCTGAGACAGCCCCTATAGCTGCCTGGTGGGCCGCTTCCGAAACGCTCCGGTCGCTCGATGCGATCCCTGAACGCTTGGGAAGCCCGCCCTCAGCGACAGGCGCTACTCTGACTTGTCGGTCGCCACGAGCAATCTCCATCACCCGGTTTACTGCCGACAGGTAGTTCTGAGCTGTGGAGGGAGAAATCTCGCCACGCTCAAACCTATCGTTCAGATGGGCCGCATAGGCCACCAGATGGGCCTTCTCGATGTCTCGCATGTCCTTTATGCCCTGTTCGGTCTTGATCCAGGATGAAAAAACGCTCCAACGATCATGGATCGTTGCAATTGAAGCAAAGCTTCTCATCCCCTCTTTGAGCGCGTTGAGACCCGCCCGCGTCATATCACGGCTCTTAAGGCCATAGTTTCTGGCATCCGGATTGGATCGTTCTGAGCGCATAGTGCTATTCCTTCTTGTTCTGGTTCTGGCCTGCCCGAAAATCGTTGGTAAGTGATAAACGCGATTTTTTTAATCAGCTTCGCGTGCTGAGGCCAAATCAGGGTTCTTGCCCTGGCAAAGGGTGGATAAACCGAGCACCCACGGTCATTTACATACGATCAACACTGCTATGGAGCGGGCTGCTCTCGCCACTGGCTGGTCTGTTCCGTTGGAACAAACTGCCAGCAGCTCCGGCTGGTGAAGTCGCTTTTCTTGGAAAGTTAGCGCGTAGCGCTCGCCGCCTTGCGCGGCTGTGTTCGCGCACATTCGTGCGCGGGGCGAAAGCCTTGAGCCATTGAGGCACAAGGCTTTCGGCGGGGTTTGCTACCCCGTCTCTGTTTTCGCCGTTGGCGACAGAGACGGGGAGGGGAATGGTGCAAGCTCGGCATATGCCAGGCTCACATGGTTGAGGCAGAGGTGGTCCTCTGGAATTTGGCTGCTCATGATCGAGTGCCAGGTACGCCACAAATTCAAGAGAACAGTAGCGAGGAGGGGCATTTGCCAACTGCAAGCAGCGGCAACGATGACGATCTAGCGTCAGGGGTTCACGAATGGGGATGAAGTTCATCAGGGGTTCCTCCGAAGGGTTACAGACGGAGGAATGCCCATGGGGGACAGTCCCCCAGAGGGTTGGTTAGATAAAGGCAAGAGCCTTGTTTACATAAACTGCTGTTTTCGGCCAGCTACCATTTACGTCATTAATATTAATAGGTTTTTTGGCTCGGTCAAGCCCCAAAAGAAGGTCTCGTAAAAGGCTGTTATGAGACCCATATCCCGTCATTCCTACATTGCCCACCGTTCAAACGGTGCCTGAGTCTCATAAAGTCGCTTTTCGAGACCCGAATTTCAGCCTCTCACCAAATATAGAGAAGAGGCGGATTAAAGGGTCTCGAAAAGTAGCTTTTGGAGCAAATAGACAGGGATCCTCCCCGCCAAAGGCATGGCAGGGCACGATTACGAGCTGGGTTCAGGTGGGTATCCAAAAAGACAGTGACATATCACTATCAAAGTCGGTCTTGGCGACCTCTGATATTTTGAGCCCAGCTCTCAAGAGCAGCGATTTCGTTCTCAATTTGGTCTGGTGACGGTAATCGAGGATTTAGTTCGCCGGGTTGGCTATGCAGCAGTTGAGAACATCGACCATAAGCATCACGCATGTCATGGCAATCTTGTTCTTGAAGAACAGTGAGACGGATTAACCCATCTGTTTGTACCTTTTTCGCCAGTCGCTTGATAACCGGCGAAACTACGTCTTCGACGGCACGTTCCCAAGCCTCGCGCAATTGTTCGGAGAATGAACGGACTTCCCGTCGCCAGTTTGCCTGGTCCCCCCGATCATGATGAATCCTTACGTTACCCAAATGACGCCGCATCTGGGTAACAACTTTATCGATAGGTAAGACATTGGCAGGTGGTTCTGTATTACAGAATCCGGCAGCATTAGCTCCACGACTCACCACTCGATATGCAATTGGTACGGCAGCATGATCTCTGGTCTCTCGGCAGGCTTCCTCCAATAGTACCAAAAAGGCAATATCATGCGTGAAAACCACCACTTGGCGGTTCAGGCTCTCTATGGCGAGTCTTTCAGCAACCCTGTCTCGGTGAATGTGGTCAAGAGATGAGACGGGATCGTCAAAGACGATTCCCGATGGTGTATCCAAGGTGGACAGCTCGCTCAGGAAAGCCGCCAAAGCAACACACCGGTGCTCGCCCTCACTCAATATTTTTCCAACAGGCTCATCAGGGTTGCTCATCATGCGAACATGGAACAAAGGAATGCCAGCAGAAGAGCGAGCATGCTTCAGTTCAACAGCATGTTGCTCAGCTATACCTAATCGAGCTACCTCCTGAGCAAAGCGCGCACGAAGCCTATTCGTAACAAGTCGTTCAGCGATCTCGGTGCTGAAGGTGGTAATTTTGTTGGTCGCTGTGGTTTTCTGCACCTTTTTGAGGCCGCTGACAGCTTTCAACCGTTTAATCTGTTCCAACACATCGGCTTTCACTGTGCCGAGCCATTGACGGGCAGCCAGCTCACTATGTTCAGCCACCAAAGCCTTTCTCTCAGGAGACTCTTTCTCGGCCACAAATCCAGCAGCCCGTTTCTCCAGGCCTTCAGAATGTGCAGCCATCTCCGCATCTGGGACTTCCGCCTGAGTTGCCTTGATGGCAACGCCTTTCAGGCCAACCGTCTTAAGAACCGAGCGTAGCCTCCAAGAGTTCTGAACGGCGCATCGCTTTACAGTATTTGCCAGCTCTTCATCGCCTAGATTGTCCCTAATTACGGAAGCTATTGCCTGAACGTCCTGCATAGAAATGTAAGTTGCCTCCAAAGCTGACCGAGCGGCCTGGTAGGCTTTCCGAGCTTCGTCTTCACGCTTTTTACTTTCATCTAGGACAAACGATTCAAACTTATTGAGTCGCTCTGATGCTTCAGGGCCTAGCTCCTGATGACAGAGAACACAACGGGCATCTTCATCGGTGACAGGAAAATCCTTGTCAGGATACGCTCCCTGAGAGGAGTATGTGCGAGCAGCTTCCCACAAAGAGCGCCACACATCCGAGCCAACCTGGGGAAGGGGCTCATCAGAAAACAAATCCGCAGAAACAAGAGCTGCCGCAGCCCGTGATCTCTCATAGGTCTCATACAACTGCTTAAAACTGGTGACGTTCTCGTCACTAACAGCCTTCGCAAGCTTGTTGAGACGGTCCCTTGCTTTGTCGATCTGTGTTTTTTGCCCTTGAAGCTGCCTGGCAACTCGAACAGGATCATTTGCAAGATCGGCGGCAAGGGTTTTTAAGCGGGCTTCTTCCGATTCCGATAATCCCGCTAAACCCTCCACAGTTGCATCTGCCGTCTTGCCGGACAAGCCAGATAGAAGTTTTCCGACTTCTGTATCTGGTGCGCAGTCAGGACTATTTAGGATGGCCGGTGTTTGTCTCTCAATAACTCGGATCTCATCATCCAACTTACTCTTCAGTGTTTTACACGTTTCGGCCAGTGATGCCATTACGCGCAACGGTAAGGGGGTATAAGCTAAATCATTAGGGGTATACGGATTTAATGGTTGATGGGGCACCTTCACCCCATCAA
>TARA_R100000687_G_scaffold537_3_pt1 | contig 20516 bp, 19 predicted proteins | sample TARA_R100000687 | Tara Oceans TARA_R100000687 (sample SAMEA2622685) | marine metagenome | biome: marine biome (ENVO:00000447); feature: mesopelagic zone (ENVO:00000213); material: "saline water (ENVO:00002010), including plankton (ENVO:xxxxxxxx)" | depth 600 m
TACAGCTAGCAGTAAGGTAACGCTGACGGCAATAGCGATAACAGTCAGCAGAACACTGGCACGCCTGTTCATTAAGCTTTTTATGGCCAGGCGGATCATGGTTGAGCTCCTGCCTGATTGAGCTCATTAAGCTCAACATGCTTATCAAAGTAGGATGACAATGCAGCGTCATGAGTGACAAAAATAACTGTGGTGTTATTTTGGCTACTGAGCTCAAGCAACAATTGAATAAACGTATCCCGATGCTCGGCATCGAGTGCTGAGGTTGGTTCATCCGCTATAAGAAGCTTAGGAGCACCCAACAAGGCGCGTGCCGCGGCAACACGTTGCTGCTGACCAACACTCAGAGTATGAGCCGGTTGCTCAATTTGTGCGGAATTTAACCCTAAGCGCTGCAGCATCTCATTTGCTGTCGCTTCAGTAGAGCTGCCTTGTTCTGCGATACGTTGCCGCCTTTTTTTGGAAAATTGACAGGCGAGCAGCGCATTATCTAGAGCCGATAAATAGGGCAGCAAATTGAATTGCTGAAAAATATAACCAATGTTGTCGGCACGATAACGGTCACGCTGTCTGCCGGACAAACTGGAAAAAGCGGTTTCAAATAGATTTAAAGAGCCACTTTGTGGGGTATTAATGCCGGCCAACAGCGATAGCAGTGTTGATTTACCACTACCGCTGGGGCCGCGCAGCAGCACCGTCTCACCTTGTTTTATCTGCCAGGCAGGAATATCCAGGGTGGGCTGTTGTCCAGACCATGAAAAGAGTAACTTTTCTATGCTGACAGCATGCATTATGTCGGTGCTATGGTTCACTCTAAATTAAGATTTTTTTGCGCGCTCAAAAGAAGACACAATTTCTTCTTTTGCGGCAGCTGCGTCAGCCCAGCCGTCAACTTTAACCCACTTGCCTTTTTCAAGCTCTTTGTAACGCTCGAAGAAGTGAGTGATTTGTGCTTTGAGTAGCTCTGGCAAGTCATCAATGTCGTTGATGTGGTCGTATTCTTTGGTCAGTTTACTCACCGGAACAGCAATGACTTTTGCGTCTTCACCCGACTCGTCCGTCATTTTCAATACGCCAACAGGACGGCATTTGATGACAGAACCTGCCTGCAGAGGGTATGGAGTAGGCACTAACACATCAACCGGGTCGCCATCTAATGACAAGGTTTCGTTAACAAAACCGTAGTTCGCCGGATAGAACATGGGTGTCGACATAAAGCGATCAACCCAAAGTGTACCAGTGTCTTTATCGACTTCGTATTTGATCGGATCAGCGTTTGCCGGGATCTCGATAATAACGTTAACTTCTTCAGGCATATTGGCGCCTGCGGTGACGTTTCCTAAGCTCATAGTACTTCCTGCTGTATGTATAAAATAAAAGTTACTGCGCGATTATAACGGTTGGACCTTTTCACGCAATATCGATATCAGTCTAATAAGGTTTTGGGTGCTTACTGTGGTACTCCATACACATATCCACTTCGTTTGCGGACCCCATAACCACGGATACCCGTTGGTGAATATGTTCCGGCACAATCTCCATTAAACGACGATAACCGTCAGTCGCTTTACCGCCGGCTTTTTCAACCAGCATAGACATTGGCGCAACTTCATATAAAAGGCGCAGTTTAAAAGGTTTGTCGGGGTTACGGGCATCCCAGGGGTAAGTGAACAATCCGCCGCGTGAAATCACACGGTGTACGTCGGAGACCATAGCGGCGTTCCAGCGCATATTAAAATTCTTGCCGCGAGGACCTTCTTCACCGTCGAGTAAATCAGTAATATAGGCGCGAATAGGATCGGCCCAGTGACGGCGGTTCGACATATTAATCGCGAACTCTTTGGTGTCTTTCGGAATTTCTGCTTTTTCGTGGGTCAGTAAAAACTCACCAACGGTTTGATCCAGAGTGTAAATGCGCACTGCTTTGCCTGTGGTCATAACCAACATGGTCGCCGGTCCATACAAAACATAGCCTGCTGCTACCTGAGCTTTGCCGGGCTGCAAAAACATGTTCTCGCTGGTTTCTTCGCCTTCGGGCTTGCGCAGAATAGAAAAAATGGTACCAACACCACCATTTATATCGATGTTAGAACTGCCATCCAACGGGTCAAAGGCAACCAAATAATGTCCTGAATTTGGGCTTTCGACAATGGAGTCTTCTTCTTCAGAAGCAATGGCATGTACGTTAGGTGATTCCAGCAACAGAGTTTTTAACAGCTGATTTGCAACAACATCGAGTTTTTTCTGTGTCTCGCCCTGAATGTTTTCATCCAGTGTTGAGCCTAATACACCGGCTAACGCGCCCTGGTGCAGACGGAAAGAGATTTCCTTGGCCGCAATTTGAATGGTGTTAATAACAGAGATAAGCGACTCGCTGGTTTGATCCGCTCTCAGTGTTGGTAATAAACGTTTCATGAAAGTTCCTGCAGCTCTGGTTGTTGGATGCTTACAAATGTATGTTCAGAGAGCGCAAATGATACCTTATTTTTTGGTAAAAATCCTGCTTGTCAGCGACGACGGTGGTACACTTTCGATATTTTTTAAACGAACGGGTTTGGATAACGCATGCACATTCATATCGTCGGGATTTGCGGTACTTTCATGGGGGGCGTCGCCGCTATAGCGCAACAATTGGGACACCGTGTTACCGGGTCTGACGCTCAAGTCTATCCGCCTATGAGTACGCAACTGGAAAATCTCGGCATTGAATTAATGCAGGGGTATTCGCAGAACAACTTAAAGCCGCGCCCCGATATGGTGGTTATTGGTAACGCGCTAAGCCGCGGTAACGATGAAGTAGAAGCAGTCCTACGCGAGCGCATTCCCTACGTTTCTGGTGCGCAGTGGCTGCACGATAATGTGTTGACTCAACGCTGGGTGCTGGCGGTTGCCGGCACCCATGGAAAAACTACGACAGCCAGTATGCTGAGCTGGGTTTTACAAGAGAACGGCTTTGAACCCGGTTTTATGATTGGTGGCGTACCGGGGAATTTCCCTGTGAGTGCACGCCTAACCGATTCCAACTTTTTTGTCATTGAAGCCGACGAGTACGATACGGCCTTCTTCGATAAGCGTTCTAAATTTGTTCATTACGCTCCGGATACTTTGATTCTGAATAACCTTGAGTTCGATCATGCGGATATCTTCCCTGACTTAGCTTCTATTCAGCGACAATTTGCGCATTTACTGCGGGTGGTTCCCGATACCGGACAGGTGATTTTACCCGGCGATGATGCCGCTCTGGAAGCGGTCATTGAGCAAGGTTGCTGGAGCCCGGTCGTACGTGTCGGAGAGCAAGGCGAATGGCAGGCTAAACTGCTTAAAGCTGATGGGACTGAGTTTGAAGTACATTATCAGGGCAAGTGTATCGCACGGGTTAACTGGAACATCCTGGGGACCCATAATGTAAATAACGCCATGATGGCCATTATTGCTGCAGCTCATGTTGGTATTAAAGCAGAGCAAAGCGCACAGGCTCTTACCTTATTTAAAAGCCCGAAACGGCGCATGGAGTTATTGGGTGAATACGGCGGTATAAAGGTTTTTGATGATTTTGCCCATCACCCCAGTGCAATCAAAACAACCGTATCTGGCTTGCGACAGCATCAACCAAAGAGCCGCATTATTGCCGTACTGGAGCCCAGATCAAATACCATGAAAATGGGGGTTCACAGCGATACTCTGGCTGATTCGTTAGCCGATGCCGACGACATATTTGTACTGCAGCCAGAAGGGCTGAAGTGGCGCTTAGCTGAAAAAATGCCGAATGCTCATGTGTTTGAATCTACAGATGATTTGCTGGCAGGGTTGTTGACCGAAGCGCAAGCGGGGGACTCTGTACTGATTATGAGTAACGGCAGTTTCGATGGCTTGCATCAACGTTTTCTTAAAGCGCTGCAAGAACTGGATGACACAGGAGCCGAGTCATGAAAAACGACAATAGAATCACTGTTGCGATAACCGGTGCCTCGGGTGCCCCTTATGTCCTGCGTTTGCTACAATGCCTGCTTGATCAAGATCAACAGGTACTGTTGTTGATCTCAAGTGCCGCGCGAGTAGTGCTGGCCACAGAGCAGAATATGCAAATTCCGGCAGCCCCTGAGAAAGCAGCTTCTATGCTGTGTGAGCACTTTTCGGTAGATGCTGAAAAGCTCAAAGTCTACGGCAAAGAAGAGTGGTTTTCGCCGGTCGCATCTGGTTCAGCGGCGCCTGCTAAAATGGTGGTTTGTCCCTGTTCAACCAGTACTTTGTCAGCCATTGCCCATGGCAGTAGCAATACGCTGATCGAGCGAGCTGCCGATGTCGTAATGAAAGAGCGTGGGCAACTTATTTTGGTGCCGAGAGAGTCGCCGCTTTCAACTATTCATTTACAGAATATGCTGCAACTCAGTCAGCAGGGCGTGACCATAATGCCGGCAGCGCCTGGCTTTTATCATCAACCCGAAAGTATTGATGATTTAATTGATTTTATGGTGGCCAGAATTTTAGACCACCTGGGCCTTAAGCAGCGTTTAGTTAGCCGCTGGGGCTATGGAAAGGAGTCATAAAGAGGTTTATGAAAGCTTTAGAAATTGAAGACTTACGCAAAACATACCGCGGTGGCTTTGAAGCCCTGAAAGGTATTAATTTGGTGGTCGAAGAGGGCGATTTCTATGCTTTGCTAGGTCCTAATGGTGCCGGCAAGTCGACCACTATTGGTATTATTTCTTCGCTGGTTAATAAGACGTCAGGCAAGGTAAAGGTATTTGGTTATGACCTGGATACACAACTTACTGACTTAAAACGTCAAATTGGCCTGGTACCTCAGGAGTTTAACTTCAACCAATTTGAAACAGTGCATCAGATAGTGGTGAATCAAGCGGGCTATTACGGTGTGCCTCGTTCGCTAGCGAAAGAACGCTCAGAGAAATACCTTAAACAACTTGGGTTGTGGGATAAGCGTAATGAACCATCGCGGTCGCTTTCCGGCGGTATGAAGCGACGCCTTATGATTGCCCGGGCGTTATTGCACGAACCGAAACTGTTGATTCTTGATGAGCCGACAGCGGGTGTCGATATTGAGCTTAGACGTTCAATGTGGGATTACCTGACAAAAATAAATCAACAAGGCATTACCATCATTTTGACCACGCATTATTTAGAAGAGGCGGAAACTCTGTGTCGTAATATCGGCATCATTGATAGTGGTCGTATTATTGAAGACACCTCAATGAAGCGTTTGCTGGCGCAGTTAAGTCGGGAGACCTTTGTGCTGGACCTGGCCCCTGGCCATAACGGCGCTGAGATTAAAGACTTCAACCACCTCTGGAAAGACGAACATACGTTAGAAGTTGAGGTAGATAAGGATGCCGGACTGAATGCGGTATTCGAGCAGCTTTCAGCACAAAAGGTAAAAGTCTTATCGATGCGTAATAAAGCGAACCGTTTAGAGGAGCTGTTTGTGTCTATGGTAGAACAAGGGCGTCAGCAGGAGGCCGCGAAATGAGTCATTCCGCCGCTAACTTTATCGCGTTAAAAACCATCTGGATTAAAGAGTGCACCCGTTTTCTCCGTATTTGGATACAAACTCTGGTACCGCCTGCTATCACTATGACTCTGTATTTTGTCATTTTCGGTAGCATTGTAGGTGAACGAATTGGTGACATGAGTGGCGTGGGTTATATGGAGTTTATTGTGCCCGGGCTTATCATGATGTCAGTCATTACTAACTCCTATTCTAATGTCGCATCGTCATTCTTTAGTGCTAAATTTCAGCGCAACATTGAAGAAATGCTGGTGTCGCCGGTACCTACTGCCGTTATTATTGCCGGTTATGTCGGTGGTGGTATGGCAAGGGCGATGATTGTTGCCGTTATTGTCACCTGCGTATCCTTCTTATTTGCCGATATCCAGATCGCCCATATTGGTTATGTCATCTTAACCGTGGTCTTAACCTCGACCTTATTCTGTCTCGGCGGACTAATTAACGCGGTTTACGGTAAGACTTTTGACGATATTTCTATTGTGCCAACGTTCGTTTTAACGCCTCTTACCTATTTAGGCGGCGTGTTTTATTCAGTCAGCTTGTTACCTGAGTTTTGGCAAAAGGTTTCTATGGCAAACCCTGTTCTTTATATGGTTAACGGTTTTCGTTACGGCTTTTTAGGACAGTCTGATGTAAGCATTGGCCTGGCTATAGGAGTCTTAGTTGGTTTTAATATTCTGTTTTTCGCGGCGGCTTATTATATTCTGGATAAAGGCATAGGAATTCGCTCCTGATGCAGCAGGCAAGACCAGTTTCGACGAATCAAAACGGGCCGCACGAAGATACCGAAGCGGTGGTTCGTCGTCATTTGCAAAGCGAGTTTCTGAAGCCGATTCAGGAGCATAACCAGCAGGCGTTTGATGAAATTAACGCACAAGTTGAAAGCTGGGGCGGGCCAATTATTCTCGACTCCTGCTGTGGTGTTGGAGAAAGCACCGCGAAACTGGCAGAGCTTAATCCTCACGCAATGGTTATTGGTGTCGATAAATCGGCGCACCGGGTAGAACGGCACAGTCACTACCAGAGCGGCGAGAATGGTCAGCGCTACTGGGTTGTGCGGGCTGACTTGAATGACTTCTGGCGACTGGCTAACCAGGCAAATTGGCAGCCACAGCAGCATTGCATTTTATATCCTAACCCCTGGCCTAAATCTGCTCACTTATCGCGTCGCTGGCACGGTAGTCCAGTATGGAAAGACGTTGTTGCGCTGGGTGGTCAACTGCAGATGCGTTCAAACTGGAGCCTGTACTTGCTTGAAGTGGCTCAGGCCCTTAAGGTGAGCGGATACCATGCCGATATTTCGTTATTGGCAGACAACGCAGACCCGATAACACCGTTTGAACGTAAATATAAAAACAGCGGCCAGGCGTTATGGCAACTGCATGCGAACCTATCTAAGGAGTCTTGATTGAGCCCCAAAAATGACATAGCGGAAGTCAGCCAGGAATCTCTGTATCGTATATTTACCATACCAGAGGCACCGGACTCGACGCTGGGTAAAATCGAAAAGCACCTTTCAGAAAACCTGATGGGGTTTCTGGGTGAGCACATTGTCGCCCGTGAGAAGCCGTTGCAGGAAATTGAAAGGGACTTCGATAAATCACAGATCCCGGAAGAGCCTCAGTTTGTTTCTGACCATACCGAGTTTCTGCTGGATAAGTTGGTTGCACATTCTGTGCATACAGCATCGCCTCGCTTTATTGGTCACATGACATCGGCCCTGCCGTATTTCCTTTTGCCATTGGCCAAACTGATGGTCGGGCTCAATCAGAACCTGGTAAAAATTGAAACCTCCAAGGCCTTTACACCTTTAGAGCGTAACGTTATCGGCATGCTGCATCATTTGGTGTATCAACAGGATGCGCCGTTCTATAACCGCTGGATGCACAGTGCTCAGCATTCTTTGGGGGCGTTTTGTTCGGGTGGAACCATCGCCAATATGACGGCGCTTTGGGTAGCCCGTAACCGCTTATTGCAGGCTGACGGTGACTTTGCCGGTATTGCAGCCGATGGCCTGGCTGCCGGTCTTCAGCATTATGGCTACTCTAAGCTAACGGTGGTGGTGTCTGAGCGAGGGCACTATTCGCTGAGCAAAGCAGCTGATGTACTGGGTATTGGTCGTAAGAATTTAGTCTCAGTGGCGACAGACAGTGATAACCGCATTCGTATAGATGAGTTGCGAAAGACCTGTGAACAGATTGCAAAAGAGGGCGGCAAGGTGCTGGCGCTGGTTGGTGTTGCAGGTACAACGGAAACGGGGCACATTGATCCGCTGGACGATATGGCAACGGTTGCGGAAGAAGTGGATGCTCACTTTCATGTTGATGCTGCCTGGGGTGGGGCAACGTTATTGTCTGAACAGCACCGTCCGTTACTGGCGGGTATTGAACGGGCTGACAGTGTCACTATTGATGCTCACAAACAAATGTATGTGCCTATGGGTGCGGGTTTGGTGTTGTTTAAGAATCCGTCTTTGGTCAAATCTATAGAACACCATGCGGAATACATTATTCGTCAGGGCTCTAAGGATTTGGGTTCGCATTCAATGGAAGGTTCGCGAGCGGGTATGGCCATGATGGTATTTTCGGCCATGCACGTTATTGGGCGCCGGGGTTATGAATTACTGATTAATAACAGCATTGATAAAGCGCGTTATTTCTCAAAGCTCATTGCAGAGCAGGACGATTTTGAAGTGATTACAGAGCCGGAGCTTTGTATTTTAACGTACCGTTTTGTTCCGGCTAAAGTGAAAGCGGCTCTGGAAAAAGCTACGCCTGAGCAGCTGGCGCGGCTGACTCCTCATTTGAATGCCCTGACCCGCTATATTCAAAAACGTCAGCGGGAAAGTGGCCAATCTTTTGTGTCGCGTACAAAGCTAACGCCAGGCCAATATCACCATGAGCCAACAGTGGTGTTTCGTGTGGTTCTGGCTAATCCATTAACAACGGATGAAATGCTGCAGGAAGTTTTGAATGAGCAGCGTCAAATTGCCTCAAAAGCGACCAGTTTGCGGGGCGCACTGCATACCGAAATGCGTGAACTCGGTATGCTTACCTAGCGCTGGTGTTGGAAACCCTTAGGTTGTCAATCAGGCGCGTTTTCCCCATAAAGGCGGCTGCCAGGACCACCCACTCAGGGTCTTCTGCTGTCGCTTCCTGCAAGTCTTTTGCATTACGAATACTAAAGTAGTCAGGTACAAAGCCTGCTTGACTTAAATCTTCTTCGGCTGCTTTTTCCAGTTCAGAAAAGTTAGTGCTTACACCCAGTTCAGCTTTGGTCTTTTGAAGAGTCCGGTAAAGTGCGGCCGCTTGTTGCTTCTGTTCAGGCGATAAATAACCGTTGCGCGAGCTCATCGCTAAGCCACTGGTTTCGCGCTGAGTTGGTGCGCCCAGAACTTCAACGGGTAAGCTTAAGTCCTGTGTCATTAAACGAATGACCTGTAACTGCTGATAGTCTTTTTCGCCAAATACGGCTAACTGCGGCTGTACCATATTAAAGAGTTTGCAGACAATGGTCGCGACTCCGGTGAAATGCCCCGGGCGACTGGCTCCGCATAAAATGTCACTAATACCCGGTACTTCAATACGAGTCTGTTTGTCCAGGCCTCTGGGGTAAACGTCACTGACCTGTGGCGTAAATACGGCAGAAACACCCAGGGCATCCAATGCCTGGCAGTCGGCTTCTAAAGTGCGCGGATAGCTGTCGAGATCTTCGTTTGCTCCAAATTGCATAGGGTTCACAAAAATACTAACGACAACGTTATCGCAACGCTCCAGCGCTGTTTTTACCAAATGAAGGTGTCCATCGTGTAAGTTACCCATGGTCGGTACCAGAGCAACTTCTGATTGTTGCTGGCGCCACTTCCGAAGCTCAGCCAGTGACTTTAGTACCCTCATTTATAGCTGTGCTCTGAAGTTGGGAATTCGCCTGACCGTACCTGCTCTGCAAATGAGCGAAAGGCATCGGCAAGAGAGCCGCCCTGGCCTAAGAAGTCTTTAGCGAACTTAGGCAAATAGTCGCTGTTCATGCCCAGCATATCGTGCATTACCAGAATTTGTCCGTCGGTATCGGCACCTGCACCAATACCAATGGTTGGAATGGATAACTGCTCAGTAATGCGCTTACCAAGTGAAGCCGGAACGCACTCCAGAACAAGCAACTGAGCCCCCGCTTTTTCAAGCAATAGTGCCTGATTGAGCGTATCGTCAGCTTGCTGTTGCTCCTTACCCTGCACTTTATAGCCACCCAGAACATTCACCGACTGTGGCAATAATCCCAGATGTGCGCAGACGGGAATGCCGCGAGTTTTTAAGCCTTCAATGGTCTCGACTAACCACTGTCCGCCTTCTAACTTAACCATGTTTGCGCCGGCCTGCATTAAGCGGCCGGCAACCTCGTAGGCTTGCTCAGGTGTGCTGTAAGTCATGAAAGGCATATCGGCTATAACAAAGGCGTCGCTGGCGCCACGACGAACGCACTGCGTATGGTAGACCATATCGTCGGTGGTAACCGGTACAGTTGAATCCCGGCCCTGTACGACATTACCCAGGGAGTCACCGACCAGAATAAAGTCCACGCCCTGTTCGGTCATAAGTTTGGCAAAGCTAGAATCGTATGCAGTCAGGGAGCTTATTTTGGTCCCTTCTTTCTTCATTTTCTGTAACGTTGCAATGCTGGTTTTGGTTGTTGCCATAACGCACCTTCAGCAGTATTAGATTATGATGTCAGACGAACAGATTATCACGTCTAAGCCGTCTTCGGTAAGTGCCTCTGCCTGTTGCTTAACGGTATTTCCGTTCGGAAGAATCTTGTCCGGCGCTATTTCGGCTAAAGGGAAAAGAACAAAGTTACGTTCGTATAAGCCTGGGTGGGGCACTTTCAATTGCTCGGAATGATGCTGTTGCTCACCAAACAGAAGCAAATCAAGATCCAGCGTGCGTTCTCCCCAATGTCGGACACGCTTACGACCAAACGCATCTTCAATGTCGTGCAAGGCCTGCAGAAGTTCGGCTGCTGTTAATTCTGTCGTTACCGAGCAAACGGCATTAACGTAGTCTGGCTGATCCTGAGGGCCCATTGGCTTGCTACCGTAAAGAGACGAGTAGGCTAATAATTGCCAGCGTGAGTCCTCGCTCAGAGCCTGTAATGCCGACAGAAGGTTGTCTGTCGGCTGGCCCAGATTACTACCTAGTGCAATAAAGGCCTTATGTGGCGTCATTGCCTTTATTTTCCTGAGGTTTGCGGCGCGGTCCACGGCGTCTGCGCGGTTTGCGGCGGCCGCTTCCGGGGCCTGGCTTTGAAGCTTTTAGTTGAGCCGGGTTGTCCTGTGCTTTGCTCCAGTGAGCCGCAAGTTCAGACAGTTTTTTGTCACCGCTTTCGGCAAATGAACGCAGTAAAAGAAAGTCGTAAGCAGCACGGAAGCGCTTGTGCTCCAGCACCTTCATGGCACGGACGCCTTTAGTTACATTCAGCCTGCGCTGTAACTGCCAGATATCTCGCGCTGGCAGGCTAAAACGCTTAGGCAGTGATACGCGCTGTGACTGTCTGTGAATAACGTCAGCCGCTGCAACATTGAGGGCATCCATTGGCGGCAGACCGCCTTCGTTTTCAAGTTGTTCACGACGAGCCTGCAGCGGCCACCATAAGAGCACCGCAATTAAATATGCGGGCGTTATGCGCTGCTCTTCGGCAATGCGTTTATCGGTGTCTCTAAAGGCTTTCAGCATCATTTGGTAAGGTGCGGCCTGCTCATCGGCTAAATAATCTTTCAGCATTGGGAAGAGCTGTTGGAACAGGCCAAACTCTACCATCATAAGAAAGTTTGCTTCCGCTTTACCCGACATGAACATCTTCAGAAATTCGTCAAATAAACGAGCCGGAGGAATGTTAATCAACAAGGGAGCAAGCTCTTTTAGCGGACCGCTGACCGAGTTATCCATCTGCATATTGAGCTTGGTGGCAAAGCGCACCGCGCGAAGCATTCGTACCGGGTCTTCCCGGTAACGCACTTCCGGGTCGCCAATCATGCGTAATATACCGGCATTAATGTCACTAACGCCGTTAGCAAAATCGTAAATTGCGAAATCGGCAATATTGTAATAGAGCGCGTTGGCAGTAAAGTCACGACGTTCCGCGTCTTCTTCTATAGTGCCGTAAACGTTGTCGCGCACCAACTGACCGTGCTCATCTTGATCCGCTGTCCGGTTCTTTTTATTTTCTTCCTGGGGGCTGTCGCCATGATGGCCGCGAAAAGTTGCAACTTCTATGACCTCACGCCCGAACACCACATGAGCCAGACGAAACCGACGCCCAATTAAGCGACAGTTGCGAAACAAAGACTTTATCTGCTCAGGTGTGGCATTAGTGGTAACGTCAAAATCTTTTGGCTCCAGGCCGAGCAGGATGTCGCGGATACAGCCGCCAACAAGATAGGCTTCAAAACCGCTGTTGTGCAGGCGGTAAAGAACCTTTATGGCGTTCTTACTGATATCGTTACGAGATACGGGGTGTTTATCCCTGGAGATAATTTGTAATTTGAGTAAACGGCTGGAGTCCTGCTCCGCCGCTTTACTGGAAAAGGCGCGCTTTGCCAGTGCTTTAATTCGCTTAATAATGGTGGTTCTCCCTTACCATTTTTTTATTCAGAGTTAGTAGCTGTTTGGATATTGTACCGTTAACAACCCAAGATATGCCACTTTTTGCGCCAACTTTGCAGCGCCTCCTGCAAAATGTCGTTCACTGAGCCTGTATGCAACTCTGGCTCAAGCTGAATCCCCAAATAGTCGAGCGCCGTCAGCAGGTTATTGCTGGCATAGCGTGACTCGATTGAGGGCGCATGATTTTGCTTACTCAGCTTAAGACCCTTGTCATTAGTTACCAGAGGCAAATGCATCATTCTGGGCTGCTTACCGGTAAAGTATTGCCATAAAGTAAGCTGCCAATAGCTGGGTGTGATTAAGTCACTCCCCCTGACAATGTCGGTAACCCCTTGCTCAATATCATCAACCACAACGGCCAGCTGGTAAGCATACAAACCATCCCGACGTTTCAACACGAAGTCTTCGCTAACAGAGGACGAGTCGTCCGAAAGTAAGCCTTGGGCTCGGTCATTAAACTCAGTTATGGGGGCGTTATTTACAAAGCGCAGAGCATAAGGCGGTGTCCGCGGTTGACGATTGCGGCAGTATCCATCGTAATGGTCATTACGAGCCCGAATAGCCCGGCGACTGCAGTCACACTGGTAGAGAAGTTCAGCTTTTTGTAACTGATCTAACTGAGATTGATAAGTTGAGTCACGCTGGCTTTGGTACAAAACGGAGCCGTCCCATTCTAAACCATGGGACTCCAACTGCGTTAAAATGGTATCGGCCGCGCCGGGAATCGCTCTTGGTTTATCGACATCTTCGATGCGAACCAACCATTCTCCCTGGTGGGCTTTGGCATCTAAGTAACTACCGACGGCAGCCACTAATGAACCCAGATGCAAAGGCCCTGAAGGTGTCGGCGCAAAACGGCCACGATACATGAGCCGTTAGGCTCCGGTCATTTGTTTCTCTTTGATTTCAGCCAGCGTTTTACAGTCGACACATTGGTCAGCTGTAGGACGAGCTTCTAAACGGCGAATACCAATTTCAATGCCGCAAGAGTCGCAAAAGCCAAAGTCGTCTTCTTCAATTTTCTGTAACGTTTTTTCAATCTTCTTGATCAATTTACGTTCGCGGTCACGAGTACGTAATTCGATACTGAATTCTTCTTCCTGAGCAGCACGGTCTACCGGATCAGGAAAGTTCGCCGCTTCATCTTTCATGTGATGCACGGTGCGATCAACTTCCTGACGTAATTGACGACGCCATTCTTCCAGAATACGACGAAAATGCGAGCGCTGCGCATCGTTCATGTATTCTTCGCCCTGTTTCTCCTGATACGGCTCTAAGCCGGCCATCGCCAGGATGCCATGGGTTTTCTTATCCTTGCCTTGAGGCATCATGGATCTCCTACATTCTCTATTAAAGAGTGCTTTAAAAGCGTGCGTTTAAAAAAAGGACGCTACGTATACCAGAAAGGATTGGTATTGGCAACGTTATTAGCATCAATTTTATTGCTTAAAATCCCCACTGTGCTGAGTTTCAAAGGGTTACGGGAACTGGTCTCTCCAGTTTAATTTCCTGCGGCGTGATAACACATTTCACGGCGTAGAACTCGACGCCTTCAGACTCTGCTTGTTTACAGAGTTCAGCGTACTTAGGATCAATATGCTTTGCTGGTGTAACCGATTCGATTCCCTGGTGCATCACCATATAAAGTTGTATGGCGCGATGACCGTCTCTGGTCATTTGCATGAGTTCATTGAGGTGTTTGTGAGCCCTTTGGCTAACGGCGTCCGGGAAGTAACCGCACTTATCATCGGCTAAGGTGACGCTTTTCACTTCAATAAAACATTCCTGACGGTTTGCATCTATTCCCCACCAGTCGATACGACTTTTTTCCCTGCCATAGCGCTGTTCGGGCTTTAGCTCCTGCCACTGACTAAGTTCAGGCACAAGGTTCGCCTGCAATAATTCGCCAGCCATACGATTGGCGTGTTGCGTATTGACCACAATCATCTCGGCTTTGCTGTTTTGAGCTAGCTCCCAGGTGAGTGAGTATTTACGTTTAGGGTTGTCGGAAACACTACACCAGGCTTTAAAGCCTGGCTGGGCACAACCTGTCATAGCGCCAGTGTTCGGGCAGTGTGCGGTGACGATCTCACCCCGGCCAAAATCTATGTCAGCCAGAAACCGCTTGTACCTTTTTTGTAAAACTCCCTGGCGCAGGGGCTTGTTAAATTGCATCAGAGGCCTCATAACTCTAAAGTATAAACAGACAGCAAATTATCGGGAGAGGTACAGAATGTCCAGCGCACTCGCAATCTATTTAACTCAGGAAGCCCCCGCAAGTTATTGGAATCCAAAATCAAACTTAGTGTTTGGTGACAACAAAGCACAAATCATCTTAGTTGATGATGAAGCTGAAAACTTGCGACGTATCCAGAAAGCAGGCCGGACTCTGGACAACACCGGAGCAGTAACTATTGAAGCTGCTGGCAATGACTGGAGCCTGGAGCGTCAGTGGGCGTTGTCACAAGGGTTTACTTCAACCCTGTCGACCAACCAGGTTATCTGGAATAAAACCGATGAGCCTGCAGTTAAAGAGCTTGATGCCATGCGTGAAGCGACTCGCTTCAGCCGTGAACTGACTAACTTGTCAGCGGAAGAAATTTACCCTGAAAGCCTGGCGAAACGGGTAACTGAGCACTTTAAAGCTTTGGCTCCAGATGCTGTCAGCGCGGAATTTATAAAAGGTGAAGCACTGAAAGATGCCGGCTGGATGGGAATTTATACGGTAGGTCGTGCCAGTCAGCACGAACCGGGTTTACTGGTATTGGATTACAACCCAACCGGCGATGAGAATGCGCCAGTAGAAACCGCGTTGATAGGTAAGGGTATTACCTACGACAGTGGTGGTTACAGCATTAAGCCCAGCGAAGGCATGTTATCTATGAAGTGCGACATGGGGGGAGCCGCCACAGTATCCGGCGCATTGTCACTGGCAATACGCCGTGGTTTAAATAAGCGGGTGAAGCTGCTGCTCTGCTGCGCTGAAAACATGATTGATGGTCGTGCTTACAAGTTGGGCGACATTATTCACTATAAAAACGGCCTGACCGTTGAAGTTGTGAATACCGATGCAGAAGGTCGACTGGTGCTGGCCGATGGCTTACAAGCCGCGGGAGAGTTTGGCGCTAAGCAGATCATCGATGCGGCAACTCTGACCGGGGCTGCGCAAATGGCAGTCGGTAATGAGTACAATGCATTATTTAGTGTGGATGAGCCTGCGGCCACTAAAGCTCTGGCCAATGCCGATAAAGAAAACGAGCTGTTGTGGCGTTTGCCTCTGGCACCTTGGCACAGCGAGAACTGTCCGTCGCCTTTTGCTGATACGGCTAACAGCCGTCCACAAAAAGGTGGTGGTGCCGGTGGTGCAAGTAATGCAGCTGGCTTTTTACTGCGTTTCGCTCCGAATAAAGGCAAGGGTTGGCTGCACTTTGACTTAGCGGGTGCTTATCAAAAATCAGCGACCTCTATGTGGGCGACAGGTGCAACCGCTGCCGGTGTGCGTACCATAGCCGCAACCGTACAAGGTGATTAATTTGGCATGACCTTGCCAATTGAAAGCGTGCTGCCGGAGTTGGCAAAAGCCTTTCCGGCAGCACGTGTCGTTATTGAGGCACCGCCCGGTGCCGGTAAATCAACACAACTTCCGCTATTTCTGTTGCAGCAGGGTGTTGGCGATGACGGTCTTATTGTCATGCTTCAGCCCCGGCGTGTTGCTGCGCTGAATATTGCTCATTATTTGGCTAAGCAGTTGGGCGAGCCGGTGGGTGAGCAGGTCGGTTACACGGTGCGCGGCGATAGCAAGCGCAGTAAGGCAACTCAGTTACTTATTATTACGGAAGGCGTGTTGGTGCGATGGTTACAGGATGACCCTGAACTTAGCGGCATTGGCACCCTGATTTTCGATGAATTTCACGAACGCAATTTGCACAGCGACTTAAGTCTGGCGTTGGTTATTGATGCCCTGCCATTGCGCCCGGATTTGAATCTGCTGATTATGTCAGCCACCTTACCGGCAGAAAGCCTTAAGGTCTGGTTAGAAAACTACTGCGAGAAAGTTCAGGTTCTGCGCAGCGAAGGCCGCAGTTACCCGGTTGAACACCATTACCGTCCTCCGTCTCATGTCACCCAGTGGCTGACTGAATTGCCCAAAGTGGTTGTTGAGGCCTTTGCTGTCGCTGAAAAAGGCGTTTTGGTTTTCCTGCCCGGTGTCTATGAAATACAAAAAGTGGCAGGCGAACTAAGCCAACGACTCCAGCCGGCAACACTCATTTTACCCCTGCATGGCCGTATCCCGCTGCAACAACAGCGGCAGGTATTAAAGGCGACGGACGAGAAGCGCATTATTCTGGCAACCAATATTGCTGAAACCAGCTTAACGCTGGATGGTATTGATGTGGTTGTTGATAGTGGCCGCGAGCGGCGGGCTCAATATCTGCCTCAATACGGTTTAAGTCAGTTGGTGACTCAACGTATTGCCAAAGCTTCGGCGACACAACGTGCTGGTCGTGCGGGCCGTCAGCAGGCAGGACAATGTTTTCGCTTGTGGTCGCGCTCCGATGAGCATGGTTTTGCAGAGTACGCACCGCCGGATGTCGCGACACAGGATTTATCGGCCTTAATGCTGGACGTTCTGCGCTGGGGCACTCAGGTGAAGCAGCTGGCCTGGTTTTCTCAGCCTGAACCGGGACATTGCGCTGCAGCTATCGACTTTTTAACCAGTACTGGCCTATTGGAGCATGGGCAGTTAACGAGCAAAGCTCGGCAACTGGAAGTCGGCGGCTCTGATCCCAGAGTCTTACTCGTGGCTAATGCCGCGAAACAGTTGTCTGAGAAACAACAGGCAGCTATGGCTTGCACTCTGGCAACCATTGAAGAGCCTCAAAGCAGTATTAAATCGGTTGACTTGGCGGAGCGAACCCGGGCGCATTTCCAGCAGCGTAATCAGTTTGCTTTGTGGCAGCAGCGCTGGCGTTATTGGCTTAATTACTTTGGGCTCACGGATTCGTCCGGGTGCCATGAAAAGATTGGTGATGACGGGCTTAGCGAAGCTTTGCTGCAGGGTTACCCCGACCGGTTGGCAAAGTTTGATGCTACCCGAGGTGACTTTCAATTAGCCTGTGGCGGACGGGTCACTGGCGACAGTAGCCGCCTTAAGCAGCCGTCCTGGGCCGTTATTTTTGACGTGACCTTCAATGAGCAAAGTAACTTGGGGCGCAGTCGCTGCCTGTTACCAATTGACGACATCATGCCACTTTTAAAAAAGGCCGGGATTGCACCGCAAGTTAGCCAGACAAGCGAGTGGTTCGGTGAAAAGCAACAGCTGCGGCAGATAACTCGTGAAAAGTTAGGCGCTATAGTGCTGAGCGAGAAAGTCAGTAATGCCCCTGTAAATGACGAACAAAGGGCTCAAGCTTTCTGTTTGTGGCTGCGAGAGAATGGCCTGGACAGGCTGAACTGGAGCAGGCGGTCACAGCAGCTACAGCGACGAATACACTGGCTACAACAAGTTGGTGGAGAACTGCTCTCTTATGACATGACCACAGAGGGCTTACTGAGCACCCTGGAGCAATGGGCTGTACCGTACTGGACGAGCGTTCGGTCTTTGAAACAGCTGCAACAGTGGGACCCTTATGAGGCTTTATGCTATTTTCTCGACTACTCAGAACTGCAACGTCTGAATTCGGCTTGTCCTGAATGGTGGCACACTCCGACAGAACGTAAAGTGTTTATAAATTATCTGGACGACACCCCCCGGGTTGAGGTCAAATTGCAGGAAATGTTTGGTGTTTCTGAGTCACCCAAAATTATCGATAATCGACAAGTTGTAACCGTTGATCTTCTTTCGCCGGCTGGCCGGTTGTTGCAGCGCACCAATGACCTTTCCAGCTTTTGGCAGAACGCTTACGCCGATGTGCGTAAAGAGATGCGTGGCCGCTATCCTAAGCACCCGTGGCCTGAAGACCCATTGAATGCAACCGCAACGTTTAAAACCAAAAGGCAGCAGCAGTGATTAAAAGTCGGTGGTTTCAATACCTTTTCTGGACAAGTTTTAAGATAGGGCTGGTACTTATCGCTGTAATTGGTCTTTACGCGATTTACCTCGATGCCAGCTTATCCCGTCATTTTAGTAATGAGCGCTATCAGGCTCCGGCGTTGGTTTATGCTGGTGAGGTGACACTAGAAAAAAATCACCCTATGCGTTTACAAAGGTTAGTCGATATTCTGGAGCGGGTGGGTTACCAGCGCAACACTAACACTGAACAGTCGGGGTATTATTCGGTCGGCGAAAGCAATGTCATGGTGCACCGTCGGCCTTTTGATTTTTCTGACGGGCCGCAAATGGCTCAACGAGTGCAGGTAAACTTCCGGGGCGAGCGCATTGAGTCGTTGAAAAGCTGGCCTAGTGGTCGGGAGTTAGAAAGATTACGACTGGAACCTGAATTGATAGGGCGTATTAGCACGTTGAGTAAAGAAGATCGTTTGTTAGTTGGTCTGGAGGTGGTTCCTAACTTACTCATTGAAACTTTGCTGAAAGTTGAAGACCAGGAGTTTTATCATCACCAGGGAGTGTCCCCCTGGTCTATTCTGCGGGCACTGGTTGCTAACCTTAAAGCAGGCAGAACGGTACAGGGCGGCTCAACGCTTACTCAGCAACTGGTTAAGAATATCTATCTGACCAGAGAACAAACACTGTGGCGTAAGTTTCATGAAGCCATGATGTCGCTGGTGATTGATTACCGCTTTGATAAAAACACAATTTTAGAGACCTATCTGAACGAGGTTTATTTTGGTCAGGATGGCAGCAACGCCATTCATGGCATTGGACTTGCCAGTCAATTTTATTTTGGTAAACAGGTTCAGGAGCTTAGTCCGAGCGAGATTGCGTTAATGGTGGGGATGATAAAGGGACCTTCCTATTACGACCCAAGGCGCTTCCCTGAGCGCGCTCGCGAGCGCCGTGACACGGTGCTTAAGGTCATGTTTGAGAATGACTTAGTCGGTAAAGACAACTTTGTTGCTGCTGTTGAACAAAAGCTCGATGTTAAAGAGAGTCGACGTTTGGTCGAGCACCCATACCCACATTATATGGATCTGGTGCGGCGTGAAATGAAACGCATTGTTTTACCGGAAGACTGGCAGGACACCGGATTAAAGATCTTTACTCACCTTCAGGTAGACACCCAAAACGCAGTGCAACGTTCCTTGGCAAAAAAGCTGATGGCAGATGGCGAGGATGAGAAATTAGAAGGCGCTATGGTGGTAGCTGACTATCGTCGTGGGACGGTTACTGCGCTGGCCGGGGGACGTTTGAGTCAGGCAATAGGTTATAACCGCGCGTTGTTGGCCTTAAGGCCCATTGGCTCCTTAATGAAACCAGTTATTTATGCTGCTGCTATGCAGGACTCCAACATAGGTTTAAATACGCCGGTGGCTGATGAGCCTGTTACCCTGTCCGATAAGAACGGCAAAGAATGGCAGCCGCTGAATTATGATGAAGAATTTAGTGGCAGCTTACTGCTTTATGATGCGCTTGTTCAGTCGCGGAATTTGCCCGCGGTCAGGGTTGGTATGGAAGTGGGTATAGACCAGTTAGTGCGGTACTTACGTGAGTTAGGCGTGACAACACCGTTACAGGCCTACCCATCATTGACGCTGGGCTCTGCTTCGCTATCTCCCATGGCTGTCGCGCGAATATACAGCGCGTTAATGAACGATGGCCATTACCAGCCTTTAACAGCGGTCTCCTCAATTACTACTCATCAGGGAGAGGTCTTATACCGTCGTCAGACACCTGAACAGAAGAAGGTATTTGACCAAAGCGTTTCCTATTTGACGCGTTATGGCTTGCACGGCGTGGTCGCTGAAGGCACCGCCAGCCGGCTTCAAAGTGCACTGGCCGGACAGATTGTTGGTGGCAAAACAGGCACCACGAATGACTACCGTGACAGTTGGTTTGTGGCTGTTGATGGAGAGCAAGTTGTGACTGTCTGGTTAGGGCGGGACGATAACCAACCCGTTGGTTTAACGGGAAGCAGCGGAGCACTGAAAGTTGCCGCCGACTTCTATGGGTATCTGCCTCCGTTGAGCATGGCGCTGGACGTACCCGAACCTTTGCTTATGCAGAATTTTCACCCAACTACGGGACAGAGAATTCCGGAGGATTGTAATAATGGTCGTAAATTACCGGCAGAGGAAGTCAGACTCCCCGAGGATATTACCTGTGACGGTAATATCCTCGAGAAAAACTGGTGGGAACGTTTGTTCGGTGGCTAATCAGCTGATACTAAAGCAATTTAGCGAAAGCTTTTTCAGCGGCATCTAAGGTCTGCTGAATA
>TARA_R100000687_G_scaffold17938_1_pt1 | contig 19842 bp, 26 predicted proteins | sample TARA_R100000687 | Tara Oceans TARA_R100000687 (sample SAMEA2622685) | marine metagenome | biome: marine biome (ENVO:00000447); feature: mesopelagic zone (ENVO:00000213); material: "saline water (ENVO:00002010), including plankton (ENVO:xxxxxxxx)" | depth 600 m
TGTGGCTATTTCATCACCGGCCATTAGCAGGTTCAGTTCGCGGCTCAGATAAATAATTACTACTGCCGTCAGTGTAACGAAAGGTAATAGCTGCTTTAATTCCTGATAACCGACGACGGTTAAACTCCCCATCAACCAGCGGATAATTTGAAATGAATCAGCAACATTGCTGAGATATTGAATAAACAGAATCAGACTGGAAAAGAAGAAACTGATAGCCACACCGGTTAACAATAAGGTTTCGCCGGAAAAGCCAAAACGAAACCGACTGATACTGTAAACAAAACTGATGGCTATCAAGGCACCGGCAAAGGCGCTGAGGCTGGTGGCACTTAATCCAAATATCGTAAAACTGATGCCCGCATAGACACTGATCGCTGCGCCTAATGAGGCGCCGCTGGCAACGCCGAGGGTAAATGGTGTGGCCAGCGGATTACGAAACATTGCCTGAAATACCATGCCGCATAATGCCAGTCCACAGCCTGCGGTAAATGCAAATAACACCCTTGGGATCCGCAACTCATGGATAATCATTTGCTGGATTTCTGTCGAACCAGCCGCTGCAAAATCTACCCACGGACTGATAATTACCACCAGAACGGTAAACAGACTTAATGCGATGAGTTTACGTTTTATGCTCATGATTCATCTGCCACAGCAATCAACCGCTCATGATGTGGATGTTTGGCAAACACAAACGCTTGCTGGTAAAGCTGGTGTAAGCGCTCGGCATCTAAAAACTGTTCAGCAGGACCATGCCACAGACATTTACCTTCCAGTAAGGCCAATACATGTTTGCTGTGCTGCGCGGCATGATTGATATCGTGAGTCACTTCGATAATCGTCTTCTGCAGTTGCTGATTCAGTTTGCGGATCAATTGATGTACAGCAACCTGGTGATGGGGATCCAGAAAGGCAGTTGGTTCATCCAACATCAAAACCGGCGTATCCTGCGCCAGGGCGGCGGCAATCATTACCCGTTGGCACTCTCCACCACTCAGAGTCGACATTCTACGCAAGCGAAAAGGGTGGCTGTCGGTAATAGTGAGCGCATTTTCTACGGCTTCCTGATCCTGCGATTGCCACTCTGAAAAGACATGGTGATAACTGTATCTTGCCATCCGAACAAATTCTTCAACATTGAAGCTCAGGTGGCTACCCCCGGTTTGAGGCACATAACTGATGAGTTGGGCGAGTTTTTTATGGCTGTAATGTGAGAGCGTTTCTCCATCAACGGATATTTTTCCCCCGGATGCAGGCAGAAGCGCTAATAAGGTTTTCAAAAACGTGCTTTTTCCAGAGCCGTTAGGTCCCACAATACACAGGTAATCGCCACGGGCAATATCGCAATTGATGTCTTCAATCAGTGTTTTATCGCCGATTTTTACCGAAATATTGCTGCAGCTAATCATTTTGAGATGAATCCCAATCCAGTTGTGGATGAAATATCCGAGCGAGATCCTCTGCCAGTTGGATGATTCGGGGGCCGGGTATTACGGCATAATCAGCTTGAATAATATGTAACTGTTTATTGCTGATAGCATCCATTTTATCCAGCCTCTGCCATTGCTGCCTTAGCTTGGTGAGATCGGGTGAATACACTTCTTCGCCAGGAAAAATATCGACAATAATTTGAGGGTTAAGCCGTAACAGGCCCTCTGTGGAAACCGCCGGCACTTTTATATTTGGTCCGTGAAAGACATTTTTTGCACCAACAAAAGACAATAAATCATTATAAAAATCCTGTTGTCCGGCGATATATACCTTATCCAGAAAATCTGTATGTGAACTATGGGCTATTGCCAGCAAAACAGTTGGTTCAGGCTGATCTCGGACTTTCTGTTTAATTGCTTCTAGCCGATTATCAAACTCGCTGACCAGGTGTCTGGCCGATGACACTTTATTAACTGCGGAGCCAATATCGATAATGCTGTTTCGAATGCCGTTCAGACTTGAGTTATCGATACTTAGCGTTTGTATCCCCAGTTGCTGCAGTTGCCTATTTAAGCTTTGTTGACGTTCCAGCAGGATAACTATATCGGCCTTCAAGCGAACAATCTGCTCCAGATTGGGATCCAGATAACCACCAACTTTGGGCAGTTTTTTCACTTGATTGGGGTATTGACAGTAGTCGGTTACCGCTACGACTTTATCACCCGCATCCAGTGCAAACAGCGTTTCAGTAATGCTGGGAGCAAGACTGATGACCCGCTGAGGAGAGGATATTTCCGACCCATTAGTTTCCAACTGCGGTTTTTCAGGCTGCAGCCAGACGAAAATAAATATCGCAATAAACAGCAGAATCGGCCAAAAACGTGCCATTTTGGCTTTCCTGTAATCAAAACAGCCTATTATACTGCCTGATGTTAATAGCGATAGGTGAAGTAAATGAAGCAGATAATGCCCGAAGCAGAGTGTTTATTTACTCTGCAGGCGATTGATGAAAGTCTTGAACAACTGGCCATGCAGTTGAACAGGGATTATCTCGACAAAAATCCTGTGCTGCTTTGCGTAATGAACGGTGCGGTGATGACCATGGGGCATTTATTACCGAAACTGCAGTTTACGCTTGAAACAGACTATATTCATGCGACACGTTACGGTGATAAAACAGTGGGCGGCGAACTGAATTGGCGGGCCAAGCCTAATATTGATCTCAATAACAGGCATGTGTTGTTAGTGGATGATATTTACGATGAGGGCATTACCTTAGCTGCCTTGCGTAACTTTTGTCAGCAGGCTGGCGCGACTTCTGTAAAAGCAGTGGTATTGGCAGATAAACAACACAGCAATAAATATGGCGTTCAACCGGAATATATTGGCTTACAAATTCCTGATCGCTATGTTTTCGGTTTCGGTATGGATTACAAAGGCTATTTACGTAATGCGCCTGGCATCTTTGCCGTCAAGGAGAATGCATCATGATTGGATTAATTGGAGGCAGTGGGTTAAGCCAGCTGGAGGGATTGGTCCTGGAACAGCAAATGCAGCGGGAAACGCCTTTTGGAGAGCCTTCCGCACCATTAATGATTGGTCGTTATGCCAACAAAACGGTGGCTTTTCTGCCCAGACATGGCGAACATCATACGATTCCACCACATCTAATTAATTATCGGGCGAATATCTGGGCGTTTCATCAGTTAGGGGTAGAACAAATACTTGCTGTTGCTTCGGTGGGTGGTATTACGGAGCCCTATATGCCGGGAACAATCGCATTACCAGACCAGTTGATTGATTACAGTTGGGGGCGGGATTCCAGTTTTGCCAGTGAGGATTTTTCAGCCGATAAGCATATTGATTTTACCTACCCATTTGATGAAACACTGCGTCAGCAAATACTGCTTGCGGCTAATAGTGAAGAAATGACAGTTATCGATGGCGGAACTTATGCGGTAACACAGGGACCGAGACTGGAAACAGCGGCAGAGATCCAGAGATTAAAAAATGATGGTGCTGACATGGTGGGCATGACCGCCATGCCAGAAGCAGCGCTGGCACGGGAATTAAATATTGCCTATGCCAGCATTGCTGTTGTGGCTAATCAGGCCGCTGGTTTAAGTTCACACCCACTGACGATAGAAGCCATACTGGATACCATGGAAGAGTCGATGGGGCAGGTAAGGCGATTATTGAAAGGTGTTATTCCGCTGTTGTAGCTTCACCTTCAGACGGCAGGGAATAGGTTTCTGGCTCGGTCATATTGCTGAGCACTTGATCCGGTGTTGCTACCGGTATCAGTTGCAGAATAGCGCCAAACCGCGGGTGATCGAAATAATGCACCTGCTTGCTACGGATACGGCGCAATTCCACTAAACGTGGTTGATGCAAAGTATGATATGAATCACTTTCCACTGAGCGCACACCATCCTGTAACCATAGATCCAGGCTCGCGTGTAAATAGGTAGCGATATGAAAACGTACTTGTCCTTGAACCCGATCAGAGTCTATCGCCACAGCTTGTGCCCGACTGCGACTGCCAACAGCCTGTTGCCAGGTTTGATGGCTGATGACCCGATAACCGGCTGAATTACGCAGCCGTTGTGAAATATCTGTCAGGTTTTTATTACCGGCTGGCTGAATGACTTTGTTGGCCATTCCCACTTTCAGAGGGGCAGGGTCTTGCAAGGTAAACACCGGCGACTGTTCGTTATCGGATGGATTGAGTACTTCAAAAACGATCAGTTCAACGTGATACCACTGTTGAGCATGTGCTAAGGCTCCAAAACTCATTAAAGCGACAAAAAGCAGGCTACGAATTAGACTCAAAGATTTCATATAAAACGGTTCCGAATGATCATGTTGTCTATTGTCTAACGCTGACCCCAAAATGTCCAAGATCTAAGGGCTTATTGATTGTTCATAGCCACCACTGCTGATGGCAAATCTAGTCCCAGCTCTTTGGGGTGTGGCTATGAACAATCAATCGGCCCTAATAATTCTCTTTGCTGGTATCATCCAGTGAACATTAAAAGTCGCAATGGAGCAGAGTAATGGAAGGTTTTTCGCTATTTGTTATCGTGGTGCTGGTACTGGCCATTGTCCTTGTTTTAATGGGCGTCAAGTCAGTAGACCAGGGCTGGGAATATACGGTCGAACGGTTTGGCCGCTATACCAAAACTTTGCGTCCAGGTTTGAATCTGATTGTACCGGTGATTGATAAGGTTGGCGCACGCATCAACATGATGGAACAGGTTTTGGATGTTCCTTCTCAGGGTATTATCACCAAGGATAATGCGATGGTACGCGTTGATGGTGTGGTGTTTTATCAGGTGATCCATGCTGCAAAAGCAGCCTATGAAGTCAGTGGTCTGGATAATGCCATTCTGAATTTAACCATGACCAATGTGCGGACAGTGATGGGGTCAATGGATTTGGATGAGTTGCTATCCAAACGTGATGAAATCAATACACGCCTGCTAACAGTTGTCGATGATGCAACAACCCCATGGGGCATAAAAGTTACCCGGATTGAAATTAAGGATATCGAACCACCTGCTGATCTGATTGAGGCCATGGGCCGTCAGATGAAAGCGGAGCGGATTAAGCGTGCCAATATTCTCGAAGCTGAAGGACATCGTCAATCTGAAATTTTGCGGGCAGAGGGTGAGAAACAGGCTGCAGTACTGGATGCTGAAGGTCGTCGTGAAGCGGCTTTTCGAGATGCGGAAGCACGTGAGCGCCTGGCAGAGGCAGAAGCCAAAGCTACTACCATGGTTTCTGAAGCGATTGCTCAGGGTGATGTGCAGGCAGTAAACTATTTCGTTGCCCAAAAATATATTGAAGCGCTTAAAGACATGGCCAGTGCCGATAATCACAAAATCATTATGATGCCGCTGGAAGCTGGAAGTGTTATCGGTTCACTGGCAGGTATTACCGAACTGGCTAAAGAAGCCTTCGTACGTAAAGAGAACTGATATGCCTTTCATTATCGACTTCTGGCACTGGTGGGTATTAGCGGTAGTGTTGATTACACTGGAAATTATTCTGCCCAGTTTTTTTGCTTTGTGGCTGGGAATCGCGGCCTTTCTCACCGGTCTGGTGTTGCTGCTGTTTCCTGAGATTAACTGGCAGTTTCAATGGTTGATGTTTGCGATATTGTCGGTCCTCAGTATTGTGTTGTGGCGCCGCTATTACACTAAACATCCCATCGCCACGGATGAACCTTTATTAAACCGGCGCGGCGAACAACATGTTGGCCGTATTATCACCTTGACTAACCCTATTGTGAATGGACAGGGGAAAGTCATTCTCGACGATTCAACCTGGAAAGTGCACGGGCCCGATTGTCCTACGGGAACTCGAGTCCAGGTCACAGCGGTGGATAACGTCATTCTCAAAGTTGAAATTATTGGTTAACAATGGCTTTAGTGATCGATTTGATGCGTCATGGAGAACCCCAGGGCGGAATGCGCTATCGTGGGCAACTGGATGATCCTTTAAGTGAGTTAGGGTGGAAGCAGATGCGCTGTGCAACTGAAAATAAACAGCCCTGGCAAAAAATAGTCAGTTCCACATTAATTCGTTGCGCTGATTTTGCCAAAGAACTTTCTGATAAACATGCAATTTCATTGCAATGTGATGCGGGATTTATAGAAATCGGCTTTGGTGACTGGGAAGGTAAAACGGCCAATGAATTGGAGCAACAGAACAAAAAAGAGTTTTATGCCTTTTATGATGACCCGATAAATAACACACCAGCCAATGCCGAACCATTATTAGCGTTTCAGCGGCGTATTCATAAAGCCTGGCAAACCCTGGTGCAATCGCATACCGATAATCATATTTTGCTGATTGCTCATGCAGGGGTTATTCGCGTTATTCTCGCCGAGGTGTTAGCGATGCCGCTTGAGGCAATGTTTCGCATTCAAGTGCCTTACGCCGCCATTAGTCGCGTTGTTATTCACAATGAAGGCCCAAGGCTTTACCCCCAGTTACAGTTTCATGCAGCAAGCTTATGACAGCGTTTTTTAATACCGGTTTGACTCAGCAGCAGTTTCTCGATGAATACTGGCAAAAGAAACCGTTAGTGATTCGTCAGGCATTTCCGCTGCCCGTCAGTGATCTGACGCAAGAGGATTTAGCGGCGTTTGCAGGTGAAATAGAAATCGAATCACGCTTGATTCAAGAGTTTGGTGAGAGGCCCTGGCAGCTGCAACATGGTCCTTTTGATGAAGATGATTTTGCCGCTTTACCGGAAACTCACTGGACGTTACTGGTCCAGGATATGGATAAACATTATCCACCGTTACAGAAGCTGTTAATAGCCTTTGATTTTATTGCCGACTGGCGTCGGGATGATGTAATGATTAGTTACGCACCGGAGGGAGGTTCAGTTGGACCGCATACCGATAGCTACGATGTATTTTTACTGCAGGCGCAGGGAACCAGACATTGGCAGATCAGTGATAAACCGTTAGCCAATGCAGTTTTCAGAGATGATGCCGATTTACGTATATTGCAGCAGTTTTCAGCGGATCAGCAATGGGATTTGCATCCTGGAGATATGCTCTATTTACCACCGCACTATGCTCATCATGGAGTGGCATTAAATCCATGCCTGACGTTTTCAGTAGGTTTTAGGGCCCCATCACAGTTACAGTTGCTCGATGCCTTCAGTCATACACTGCAAGAGCAGGATATTGCAGAACAACTTTATGCTGATGCCGATATAAGCACAGTGTCTTCCTCAACGGAAATTGATGACAGTGCAGTAAAGCGGTTTCAGGATTTATTGCTGAAAACCATCAATGAAAACTCTGGCTTTATGGCTTTAGCGGCAGGGCGCCTGGTCACGGAAACCAAATCGACCTTACAGGAGCTGGCCGACGAATTTATCACCGATAAACCGACGCTGGTGGAACTGGATGGACGGTTTAACAACGGCGAGTATTTGCAACGCAATGGGTATTTGCGCTTTGCCTGGCATAATGATGCTGCTACGGCATATTTATTTGTTGCTGGTGAAGCTTATTTTGTTGAGTTGGCTGCAGGGGAAACGCTGTCATGGCTAACCACCAAATCTCAACTCGACCAAAAGGACTGGCAGCAATTACGCAAATACCCAGCATTATCTGATGTCTGTTGCGAATTGGTTGCAGAAGGTGCTTTCTATTGGCCGAAAGATTTTATTTAAAGCTTATTTTGAATAGCGCCTGAATTCCGTGTGGTGACATTTCGGGCAAGGAGGGATTCGACCTGTTTTCTTGAAGTGCATTTGTGTACCGCATGAATCACAGAATAAAGTGCCTATACCGGTAATTTCTCCAGTGTGATATTGCTGTGCCATTTGCGCCTGACTGGCCAGCTGGCCGAGTTCAAGGCGGGTGCGGTCTGCGACAGAGGCAAATAATTCATATAGTCGCGCTTCAACGAGCTGCAAATCAAAATTAAACCAGGTGGAAAATTCCTTGCCTGTTGTTTCCAGATATTCCGCAGCATCATGTAAATCGCGCTCAACATAATAGGCAATTTTGTCGGCTTCTTCTGCGGTGACTTCCCGTAACTCTATAGCGCGTAATTTTGCCAGTTCAATGCGTTGTTTCAGGGTAGGAACAGCATTGGTTTCAGATTCCTCAAAAAAATGCTGAATACGTTCCATCATTTTGTCATAGGCTGCTGTGAACTTTTCTTCGAAGTTATTTTCTGACATGACTTAACCCTTTATCTGATGCGGTTTTTAGGTTAACTTAGCACAAATTAATCCAATGGAGGAAACCGTTTTGATCACCACACGCAAGCTATTGTTTGGCGGATTTTTATTTTGTTTCAGCTTATTTGTGGCTGCTCTCTATATGCAGCATGTAATGGAATTGGAGCCTTGTCCGCTGTGCATTTTGCAACGTGTATTGGTAATGGTTACCGGGATATTTTTTCTGATAGCAGCGATACATAATCCTGCCAAAACAGGTACTAAAATTTATGCGGGTCTGATTGGTTTAACGGCATTACTCGGTGCGGCCGTTTCAGCACGACATGTCTGGTTGCAGAGTTTGCCTGCCGATCAGGTACCCAGTTGCGGCCCCGGAATGGGTTTTATTATGGAAAACTTTCCGTTGACCGATGCGTTGTCCATGGTGCTGAGCGGTTCAGGAGAATGTGCGGAAATATCCTGGACATTTCTGACCCTCAGTATACCTGCCTGGACGTTGCTGACCTTTGTGGGGATGTTAGGTTTGGCAATTGCAGCTGCCTGGCGACAGCATTAAAAACGGAGTTTAACAACAACTTTTAGTGACAGCAGTTGTTACTTTTAGCGGTTAGCGGGCGCGATAAACAATGCGGCCTTTGCTTAAATCGTACGGGGTCAGCTGCACAGTCACTTTATCTCCGGTCAGAATGCGGATGTAGTTTTTACGCATTTTTCCCGAAATATGTGCTGTAACAACATGTCCATTTTCCAGTTCAACACGGAAAGTGGTATTGGGCATGGTGTCAATGACAGTGCCTTCGAATTCAATATGATCTTCTTTTGCCATACAGGTCTGATTTTACCTAACTATTAAAAGATCCATTTTGCCGTAATATTACTGATTATTCAAAGCTTTTTTATCAAACTCGCGCCATTGGCCATCAAATTGCTGTAATGCAGAGAAATGGCTCTTGTATCGCATTTTAGGACTATCACCAATCCAGTAGCCTAAATACAACCAGGATAAATTCTGTTGTTGCGCTAATTCAATCTGTTTGAGAATAGCAAGGGTACCTAAACTTCTGTCCGAATAATCAGGGTCAAAAAACGTATAGAACGCTGAAGCAGCGTCGTTTACAAAATCGGTAATCGCTACAGCCAGCAGTTTTTCCGGTGTCCTGAATTCTATAAATGCCGTATCACTCCAACTGCTGGTGAGGAACTGAAGATAGGTGTCTTTGCTTGGATTATCCATTCCCCCGCCAGCATGGCGATGCGCCAGGTAGCGTTGATAAAGATCATAGTGTTCATCATCAAACACTGCGGGCCGGATGCTTAGACTGACGTCATCATTTTTTTTCAGGCAGCGTCGTTGGCTGCGGTTAGGACGGAAATGGTTAACCGATATTCTGACCGGAACACAGGCATTGCATGATTGACAAAATGGACGATAAACATGTTCTCCACTGCGGCGGAATCCGTGCTGAATCAATTGGCTGTATAAGGCATTTGTCAGCGGCCGCATTGGGTCGGGATAAATATTTCGCGCCTGCCGGTCTTCAAGATATGAGCAGGCATGCGGACGATCCTGGTAAAAATCAAGGCTCATAGGAAAAAGGAAGTGTTGTGGTTTGCCAATAGCCAGTCTGGCCGGGCAGTGCGCAAAGCATTTGTACTTGTTGCACAAAAATTTCTCTTGGCAGAGTGACTGCGCCAAGACGAGATAGGTGTTCGGAATATACCTGACAATCAATCAAAGGATAACCCCATTGTTTTAGCTGCTGAGCCAGAGCTACTAAAGCAATTTTTGAGGCATTGGTTTTAAAGCTGAACATGGATTCACCAAAAAACATCTTCCCAATTGCGACACCGTAAACTCCTCCAACGAGCTCTCCCTGCTGCCAGCATTCCACACTGTGAGCATATCCGGCATGGTGCAGTTCCATATAAGCCGAAATCATTTCATTATGGATCCAGGTTTCATGTTGCTCAACAGGCAACTTTAATAGTCTGGGCGCAGCACAGGCATGCATAACCCCTTTAAAATCCTGATCAAATGTAATATCGAATGGTTTTTGTCGTAATACTTTTTTTAAGCTTTTGCTGATATGCATTTTATCGGTATTAAATACCATTCGCGGATCAGGGCTCCACCATAAAATCGGATCATATGCGTTAAACCAGGGGAAAATGCCATGACGATAGGCATTGAGAAGGCGGGTGATGGATAAATCTCCACCGGCCGCTAGCAAACCATGGGATGTCGCCTGATCGACTGGTGGAAAAGGGCTATCCTCAGGAGTTGCTAACCAGCTTATAGCCATTAATCATTTAGCTGGAGATTTAACTCTTTAGCCCAGTAAAGTGCATCCAGATACGCAGATAATAAGGCATCAGAACTCGCCACTGAATAATCAATTGCAGACCAATTACCGCGCTCATAATTCAGTACCTGATTCAGAGCATTACCTGCCGGGCCTTCTTTGTGTAAAAGCGCTGAGTGCAGTTCTTCGCTTAATGGCAGGTCCTGCAACAGTACTTCAAGCGGTTTATCCATTAACGCATCGAGTGTGGAAAACAAACCCGCGGCGAAAAATACATCGGCATGGCCTTTATAATGTTTCGCCAGTAATTCACACATCCGCCCTCTAATCATCGCGGTGGTACGAAGTTCATTGGGTTTATCATCGAGTCCGGAGAGGCATAACAGACTTGCCCATGTTTTAATTTTGTTCTGACCCAGCATCACGATCGCCTGACGGGTACTGCCAACTTCACGGGGAAGGCCAAAAAAAGCTGAGTTAATCAGACGCAGCAATTTATAACTTAATGCCACATCCTGATTAATAATTTCCGCCAGTTCATCAACCTCTACTTCAGGATCCTGCAACTTGACCAGAAGCTCCATCAGCGTTTGTGCAGCAGGAGCGATTTTCTTATCAATACTGTTATCGGGCAGAGTGTAGAAAAATCCCTGAAGTAAATCGATATCATGTAACTGACAGAGACTGAACTGTGAGAAGGCATTGACGTTTAAAGCACACAACACGGGATGTTGCTGGCGCCATTTTGGCAGATTTTCAGATATCTCATTTTCAGAGAACTCTTCCAGATCAATTAACAGGGTCTGACCATTACCGACATTACTCTTGGCATTTTCCGCATAACTGACATGTGAACTGGCCGGTTTCGTTATTGAACGATCATTGGCTTCAATGATCAGATCAATTCCAGGCATTTCATACTCAAAAAGTGCTTTTTGCCATGATCCGGGAATGGTTAATAAGGTTTTTTGATTATGATTTATCGCCTTTAATATGGCTGAAAGCTGCGATAGAAAATCAGGTACGGGCGCGTCTTCACCCAGAGGATTTCCTTCGGTATCAAGAAATGTCAGGTGATAACTGTCGACATCAAGTTTTTTGGAAATAAACAACGGCTGGCGGTGAATGAGACCGTTAAAGTTTTTTAATGAGTCGTATGCCGTATAGATTTCCGTCATGTAAATCCGCTCTAATATTGTTTGGTTCGGTTAATATTTTTCTCGCCCAGCAAATGCATGAGACAGTGTACCACTGTCAACATACTCAAGTTCACCCCCCAATGGTATACCATGTGCCAACCGTGTTACATGTATGTCTCTTGAACGCGCTATTTCACTAATATAATGCGCTGTAGCCTGGCCTTCAACCGTTGGATTGGTTGCCAGAATGACTTCAGTAACGATTTTCTGATCAAAGCGCTCAATGAGATCGGGGATGCCTAATGCTTCAGGCCCTATACCATCTAATGGTGATAAATGACCGGTCAGCACGAAATACTGTCCTTGATAATGCGTTGCCTGTTCAATAGCAATCACATCACTGGGCATTTCCACAATACACAGTTGATCTTCACGACGTGAACTGTCGTTACAGCGACTGCAAATATCTTCTTCACTTAAAATACGACAGCGCTGACAATGTTTTACATTAGTCAGCGCTTTGCTCAGCATTTCTGCAAGATGTTCTCCACCGCTGCGATCGCGTTCCAGTAAATGAAACGTCATTCGCTGAGCTGATTTTGGCCCCACGCCGGGTAAACAGCGTAAAGCCTGGATCAATTGATCAATGCTGGGACCGAGAGTAGCCATATTTGAATTAGAAAGGTAATTTCATGCCTGGAGGCATCATGCCGGCCATGCGTTCCTGGGTGGTTTTCTCGACTTGTTTTACTGCATCATTAAGAGCTGCTGCAATCAAATCTTCCAGCATCTCTTTATCATCCTGAAACAGGCTGTCTTCAATGCTCACACGTTTAACATCGTGTTTGCCGGTCATGATGATTTTCACCATGCCGCCACCAGCCTGGCCAGTGACTTCGACGTTGGCCAGTTCTTCCTGAGCCTTTTGCATATTGGCCTGCATTTCCTGGGCCTGTTTCATCAGATTACCTAATCCACCTTTCATAGGAGATCCTCTTTAAAGTTATAAGGGTTTAATTGTTGTATCGATTATACGGGCATTAAATGCATTTTTGATCTGTTCAACCACAGGATCATTGTGAATGGCATCAACTGCGTTTTGTTGAAGTTCTGCGGCCTGTTGTGCACGCTCAGCAGCTAATGTCGGGACATTTTCCGTATCAGTTGTTTCGGTGAACACTAATGTGACTTCAAACTGTAGCTGTTTACTGACAGCTGCTTGCAGTTTTGCAACCGATTTATCATTTGCTAGATGCTGTAATTCAGATGCGACGGAAAGATAAATTTTATTTTTATCCGAGCGGAGATAGGCACAGTGATCCGCCAATTGCCTGGCAAATGCGGACAGTTTTAATTGTGCAATCAACGCGGTCCAGTTTGCTGTGGTCAAATTGAGCAGCTGTGATGCATCGTCAGAGTTAGAATGTGCAGTTTCTTTGGGCTGAACTTCGGTTGAAGTATTAGTGACCACTATCGAATGCGATTCAGGCTCGACCGGCGGTGGTTCCTTTACCTCAAGTTTTGCTGGTGCACTTGGCGGTGGTTCTGCGGACTCAGGCTCAGCTTTTGTAGAATGGGTAACCGTTGAACCTGATGGAGGAGAATACGTTGCAGCTGGTTCAACGGATGAACTTACCGCTGCCGAAACAGGCGCTGATTCACTATTGGCTTGCGACTTTTTTACGGGGGGCTGCCCCGCGTTAAAAGTTACTGCCTGAGGTTGAAAACTCAACATCCGCAACAAGGTCATTTCAAAACCGCTACGTGGGTCAGCTGCATAAGGCATATCGCGCTTGCCATGCAAGGCAATCTGGTAAAGCAGTTGTACTGTTTCAGCGGAGAAAACATTGGCTAAATTCTGTAATGCCGCATCATCCTGTTGATCTAGTGATTCTGTGTCGGCAATTAATTGAATTGTAGCAATGCGTTGCAGACTGGTCATCAAACCATCCAGTACCACCACAAAGTCACGGCCTAAAGAGGCCAATTCATCAATATATATCAAGAGTGATTTGGCATCTTTAGCAGCTAACGCTTCAAGCAATTGGACTAATTGCTGTTGGGAAACACTGCCCAGCATCTGACTGACAATTTCCGTTGTCACTTTGCCGCCGGAAAAGGCTATTGCCTGATCCAGCAGGCTCAGAGCATCCCGCATACTGCCATCAGCAGCAAAGGCAATCTGATTTAAAGCCTCGGCTTCAAAATCTATATTTTCTTGCTGCAGAATAAACGCCAGATGATCGGAAATTTGTTTAATATCTAATCGACGCAGATTAAATTGCAGGCAACGAGATAAAATCGTGACTGGTAACTTCTGCGGATCCGTTGTAGCAAACAGGAATTTGACGTGAGGAGGGGGTTCTTCCAGTGTTTTTAGTAACGCATTAAAACTGCTGGTGGACAGCATATGGACTTCGTCGATCAAATAAACTTTGTAGCGTCCGCGACTGGGCGCATATTGAACATTATCCAGCAGCTCACGGGTATCATCGACCTTGGTACGTGACGCGGCATCAACTTCAATCAAATCAACAAAACGACCGTTGTCGACTTCAACACAGCTATTACACTCGCCACAGGGAGTAGAGCTGATGCCTTGTTCACAATTGAGAGATTTGGCAAATATTCTAGCCAATGTGGTTTTACCCACTCCGCGGGTGCCGGCAAACAAAAAAGCATGATGTAAGCGGTCTTGGTCAAGACCATTGATCAGCGCACGTAATACGTGCTGCTGGCCGACAACTTCGGCAAATTTTTTGGGGCGCCACTTGCGGGCCAGTACCAGATAACTCATGCAGCTTGTCAGATACCCAATGTGGTATAAGGGTGGTGACCCAAACCAGCCCAATCTCGGCGCCCGAGTCCGATGGCTGCGCTGCTCCCTTCCGGGCCTGACGTGGTAACCAACATATCGTCGCGAGGAGACCGGCTGGGCCACCATAGAGTTGGCTATTCTATGCTTTTTTTGATTTGAGTGCCATGCATAGCGGTAATAAAAATAAAGAAATTTATTATTGTCTGTTCATTCAGACAGTTCGGCCAAGGGGAAGCAAAAACTGGGTTCAATAAGATGAAGCTGGTTTCTGTATTCTGAAAATGCTTAATATCCATGCGCAAGATCAACCATTACTTTTAAAAATCCGATAAAGCGATGGGTGGAGAATGACCAATGGAGATCAACAAGCCGTAGTGTAAGAAATTAATTTGGCGGAGAACGAGGGATTCGAACCCTCGATAGGCTATTAACCTATACACACTTTCCAGGCGTGCGCCTTCAACCACTCGGCCAGTTCTCCTTAAGGGTGCGAAAGCTTATCTCAGTTCGCGTTTTCTGGCAATGCTGTTGAGTCTTCTATCGGGGTTTCATCCGAGTTGGACTCAATCTGTTTCATCGGTTTATTTTTATTGCGTTGATTGTTTTGTCTGGCGTATTGCGCCAAACCTTTCAGCACTAAATCAGGTTCGTGGATTAGTGGCTGGGGCATGAGTGGAATTAATTCCTCAGCATCACCTCCGGTAATTAAAAATCGAACCTCATCTGTGAAATTCTGTTGCAGATCATTGATGAGATTTTCCAGGGTAGCCGTAACCATGTACAACGTACCCGCCTGAATAGCGCTATGAGTGTTGGTTGCCAATAAGTTAAATTCATTTTCTTGTGTCACATTGCTGAGCGCATCGGTGTTATCGGTCAACATTTTTTTCATCAGTGACAATCCGGGGACAATCAAACCGCCCTGATGCTGTCCTTTTTCAGTCACGATATCCACGGTGATAGCTGTGCCACAATCAATGATGCAGGTAACCTGTCGTGCATGCTGGCGACCGGCGACAATGGCTAACCAGCGATCCACACCCAGTGTTTCAGGTTGTTCGTAAGCATTGGTCACACCAAACCTTCTTTTCTCACTTTGCACAAATACCGGTGTCAGTTTCCATTGTTTGTCGATCCATTCGGTCAGTTGTGCGGCAATCTTGTCGCCGGCAACGTTACTGACAAAAACAGCCTCGATATCTTCAAGTGATTTCCACGCTTTATTCAAAGCTGCTTTGATACCGGTCTTTGGCCTGCTGAAATGTTGTGAGTCCGCCAACACCTTGGACTTTATCGTGGTCCATTTAATCTGACTGTTTCCAATATCGACTAATAAGATCATGAGGCAAACCTGATACTGAGATGGCTGTTAGATAAGTATGCTACTTGCTGGTCACGCATGTACCGTAATTCACCTTGTTCGTTGATACCACAGGCGAGAGCGGTAAATTGTCCGTTTTCGCTGATGATATTGATAGCCTGATTATGCAGGGCATCATATTGTGGCCATAATGGCAGAAAGTCACTAAGACCACGATGAGAAAAGAGTTCTAGGGTTTCAATCATATTTTGAATTATTTTGGCTGCCAGCCGATTGCGACATGGGAGCGGATTACAAAGTTGCTCAAGGCTGATAACGGGCTGAGGGATGGCAGTATGTAAATTATCCGGTAGTGAAAGGTTCAAGCCGATACCGATGGTAACGTAGTTTTGGCTTCCGTAACGTGATTCTACAAGAATTCCTGCAAGTTTACGTCGCTTATATAAAACATCATTGGGCCATTTTAATTGCAAACCTTCTATTCCCTCTGTCCGAAGGGTATTTATCAAGGCGATGCCGATGGCAATGCTCAGGCCATTACGGACATCTTCAATGTTTAATGACCGCATTAAAGAAAGATAAATATTGCCACTGGCGGGTGAAACCCACTGACCACCACGACGACCACGGCCAGCGGTCTGCATTTCTGCAAGACATACTGCTGTGCCCGAGATACCCGTTTGGGCTTTTTTCCAGAGAATATCGTTGGTTGAAGTCACCTCAGAAAAAACCTGAAGGCTGTCAAGTTGAGAGATAATTTCGGGATTCAGTGCTGCACGGATAATGTTTTCGTCAAGTGCGACGTATGGGGATAAACTCAAAATAGGGCTTCGTAGTCAGTAACGACTATAGTGTAGCGTCAAATACCTTTTTGTTGCCAGTATTTACGAGTTAAGAAGAATGAAAATTTTTTCAGACTTTGATATCAAGCAGGGAGCCAAGTGTATCAGAGCTGATTTGCAGAGCTTTTGCTGAAGCCTGTACCTGTAGCTTGTCGCTATTTATCTCGACCATAGGCGTGACGAAGTCACCACCTTTAGTTGATTCACTTGCCACAGCGAAAGCATTTTTGTTCAAGCTTTGCATGCCATTTTGAATGCCTTGATACGCTGATTGAATGGCAGGAATGGTACTCATAGGTAACTCCAATAAATAGTCACGGATATTGGAACATTATCAATATATTAAGTCTGTGATTTTTTTCGCAATTTTGCAGAGGCACGAACATATAAATTCGCTGCTACAAAAAAACTGCTGCTGAATATCACTTCCAGTAATGGATACCAGATAATAGCATCTCTGCTATATAACTCGCCGATTCCATGAGCAATGTAAAACAACATCAAAAAACTGGCCCAGGCATGAGTATAGGTTTTTCCATACAGAACACCTCTCATTGGAAATAATAATGGCACCACGCCTATGATCAGCCACGCCGCGACAGGAAAGTTTTCACTGTGTTCTGCGATTAAAATCCAAAGCAGTAAGCTGATCATCAGTCCAAAAAAACTGATTAACGAAATAATTCTGAGTGAGTGCACAAACTTCATCTGGCAAGCCTAACGGCAAGCTCAGCAACCCGCAACCCTAGCGCCTGACACAGATCAATTTCTTCCTGACTCATAGTCCGTTTATTTTCTGCTCCGGCAAAATGGCTGGCACCATAGGGTGTGCCGCCAGTTTGCGTGGTCATCAAAGCGGCTTCTGTATAAGGTAAGCCGGCAATCACCATACCGTGATGTAATAACGGCAGCATCATGGATAACAAGGTGGTTTCCTGACCTCCATGCAGACTTCCAGTGGAGGTAAATACAGCAGCAGGCTTGCCATTCAGGGTGCCGGATAACCAATCATCACTGGTACCATCGATAAAATATTTAAGTGCAGCTGCCATATTGCCAAAACGGGTAGGGCTACCCAGAATAAGCCCTGCACATTCCTGCAAGTCAGCCGATGTGGCATAAAGGTGACCGGAGGCGGGAATCTCTTGTTCGGTTTTTTCACAAACGGTGGAAACCCTGGGCACCGTTCTAATTCTTGCCGTGCAATGAGTATGTTTTTCCACACCACGCGCAATTTGTTCAGCCATAGCTTTGACCTGCCCGGACTGGCTGTAATAAAGGATCAAAATCTCATTCATAGTGGGGTCTCAGAGAATATTCAGCACCGCTTCAGGTGGTCTGCCAATAATGGCTTGATTGTTTTTAATGACGATGGGGCGTTCAATCAGTTTCGGGTTGTCACACATGGCTCTGATGAGTTCTTGATCAGATAAATCTTTATTATCTAACTGTAATTCCTTGTATAGCGTTTCTTTAGTACGTAACAACTGTCTTGGTTGCATATCAAGCTGCTGCAGGATATCGGATAATTCTTCCGCTGTCGGGGGAGTCTTAAGATATTCCACAATCTCAATATCCTGCTGCTGATTTTCCAGTAAAAGCAGGGTTTCGCGTGATTTACTACAGCGAGGGTTATGATAAATTCGGATTTTATTCATGAAGGTGGATCCAGTAATTTTTCCAAAGCAGTAAGATGAATTTCAGTGGGGCGAACCGTGCCCCAGCTGGCACAACCAGGACACAGCCAGTGCATGGTTTTGCCTGAGAAACCACAGTTTTTGCAGGTGTAACGATCACCTTTTTCTACCATGGTTCTGGTAATGCGCTCAATCAAAGGGATAAGCGCAATTTGATTGTTTTCACCCAGTTTAATCAAGGTATGCAAACCTTCTACTGAGGGATGGTGATGTAATTGTTCGTAAAGCATTTGCTGGGCGGCTTTATTGTTTTCCAGTTCAGCCACGATATGGGTCAACATAATACGGGCAGAAGTCAGATGTGGATGACGGCTGATAAGCTGGGTTAACTGGTTGCGTAATGCCGGTAAATCTCCCAATTGCTGATATGCTTCATGCCAGAAAGGTAAAGCTTCTGACAAAAATTTAGGATTTTGCTGTTCGATAGTCTGCAACGCACTAAGCGCTTTTCTGGGCTGCTTTATACTCAAAAACAGTCGGGCTTCCAGCAGGCTGGCTCTCACGCAATTTTCATCATGATACAAGGCTTGCTTGAGCATATTAAATGCTTCGTGGCGATCGTGGTCGGTATATTGTTCGGCAAGTTCACAATAAAACTGAGCAATTAAGGGTTTCACCTGTGCAGTTTTACTGGCATCAATCTGTTTGCCCATTTCAATTGCCTGCGCCCATTTTTTTTCCTGTTGGTATATGCGCATTAATTGCTTTGCTGCTTCCGGATGAGGCTGCGGTTGCTGCAGTAATTCAAGAAACAGGTGTTCTGCACGATCCAATACACCCGCATGCATATAATCCAGGCCCAGTTCCACCATGGCTTGCAGACGTTGTTCGCCGTGCAGACTTGGTCGGGCTATCAAGTTCTGATGAATACGAATGGCGCGTTCGGTTTCGCCACGGCGACGGAAAAGGTTCGCCAGAGCCAAATGGGTTTCGACCGTTTCACTATTTACTTCTAGAAGTCCGATAAAGACATCAATTGCTTTATCGGGCTGTTCATTGAGAAGATAATTCAAGCCTTTGAAATATTCCGGATTAAAGGCTTTAGCATGTCTTTGTGGCTGTTTTTTATAATGCCGCATGGCCAGAAACCAACCTGACAGTGCTGCGACGGGTAACAGGAAAAAAAGCCATTGCATCATGATTGGGCCTAGTGGCTATTTCGTACTGGCAAGATACGCAGGCTGTTCAGTTCTTGCTCGGCACTTTGTAATTTATTTTCCAAGCGATGATTGTCATAGCGGATTCGAAGCGTGCTCAAAGCAATAATCGTGGCGCCGATTATTAATCCCAATAATAAAAAGGCGATTAATAAAACGGCCAATGGCAGTTGCCATTGTACAAAAAACAGATCAAGAGAAACGGTTTGCATATTGAACACAGCAAATGCAGTACTGATCAGAAAAAAACTGATAAATACGGCTAGGATTAGAATTTTTCTTATCATCGGGTCATCCTGTTTTCAGACGGGTAATCTTCAGAGCAAAGTTGATCATACCGTATTTATCATCATTGCCCAGAACGTTGGTAAATCATGTAGAATATCGAACATTCTGACAGGTCTGGCCTGTAAAAA
>TARA_R100000687_G_scaffold25291_1_pt1 | contig 19402 bp, 18 predicted proteins | sample TARA_R100000687 | Tara Oceans TARA_R100000687 (sample SAMEA2622685) | marine metagenome | biome: marine biome (ENVO:00000447); feature: mesopelagic zone (ENVO:00000213); material: "saline water (ENVO:00002010), including plankton (ENVO:xxxxxxxx)" | depth 600 m
CATGACCATGCCGTTCAGCAAGGACGAGTTGAATGCGGCACAGACTGCCGCAGTGCGGGAAAACAACCTGGACGAAGCCTACCTGCGCCCGATGGTATTTCTCGGCTCTGAAGGTATGGGGCTGCGCGCCGACAACCTCAAGGTTCATGTCATGGTCGCCGCCTGGAGCTGGCCATCCTACATGTCACCGGAAGCAAAGGAGCTGGGCATCAAGGTTCGCACCTCCTCCTACACACGGCATCACGTCAACATCACCATGTGTAAGGCCAAGGCCAATGGTAACTACATCAACTCCATGCTGGCCCTGAACGAAGCCATTGCCAGTGGCTGCGAAGAAGCCCTGTTGCTGGACAACGAAGGCTACGTGGCTGAGGGCTCGGGCGAAAACATCTTCATCATGCGTGACGGAGTCCTGCATACGCCGGAACTGACGTCCTGCCTGGAAGGCATCACCCGCCAGACCATTCTGGATTTTGCGAAAGAGCTGAACATTCCGGTAAAAGAGCGCCGTATCACCCGGGACGAGGTCTATATTGCGGATGAAGCCTTCTTCACCGGCACCGCTGCCGAAGTACTGCCGATCCGCGAACTGGATGGACGTTTGATTGGCGCTGGCAAGCGCGGCCCGCTGACCGAAAAGTTGCAGGGTATGTATTTCGATGCTGTGAAGGGCAAGAGCGCTGCGCATTCACACTGGCTGACAGCGGTCAACGGCTAACGCCGTGTTCCACTAACAACACCTGCAGGAAGAGCAAATGGCAGACGTTATCAAAGTGCCGGTCTCCTTCGGCGAAGTGCTGGATAAGATCACCATTCTGGAGATCAAGTCTGAACGCATTGCAGACGCGGAAAAGGTCAAAAATGTTCGGCTCGAGCTGGACGAACTGAGCGCCACCTGGAGCGAAGCCGTTCAGGATCAGGAAGCCATCGCAGATCTGCGCAAGCAACTTAAAGAAGTGAACGAGGCGCTTTGGGAAATCGAAGACGACATTCGTGATCAGGAAGCTGCTCAGGATTTCGGCGCAAAGTTTATTGAACTGGCTCGTGCCGTATACGTCACCAATGACAAACGCGCTGCGATCAAGAAGGACGTGAACCTGGCCCTGGGGTCACGATTTGTAGAAGAAAAGTCCTACCAGGATTACACTGCCCCCAAGTAAAACGGTGCTTTCGGCGACTTGAGTTGTTATGCCCTCTCCCCTCGCGGGAGAGGGCGCACGGCGTCAGTGCTGAGCAACCCACTGATCCAGCATCCCCGTCACGTCCTCCACTGTCACCATCTCCATAGCCCCCTCGAATTCCGCCTTGGCGCCCCAGCGAGCCTGCTCAACGGTCTTGCCGGTAAACTGCTTCAACGCTTCCGGATATCGATTTACGCACCATAGCAGCGAATTGTAGGGGCCGGAACGATAGGGATTGCTGGCCGCGAAAATACCCAATACATCCGTGCCTATTGAACTGGCAATGTGGGCCGGCCCGGTGTCCGGTGCGACGACCAGGTCGGCGCTTTGCAATAAGGCAGTGAGCTGCTTCAGCGTATCCTTACCACAGATATTGTGCGCTTGCTCCTCCATAGTGCTTTCTATCGCTGTGCAAAATTCCGCCTCAAAAGGCGCGGGGCTGCCCACCAGGATTACTTTCATGCCGTGGGTGCGGATGGCGTGATCCGCCAGACGTGCATAGCGCTCGGCAGGCCAATTGCGAAGTGTGTGGCTGGCACAGGGGCTGATTACGAGGTTTTTGCGGTCCGCGGCGAGGTGTTGCCCAGCGAACTCATGGTCTTCAGAGGTCAGTGGGATGACCCATTTTGGTGCGGCGGGTTCCAGGCCAAGTGGCTCCAGGAAGCTCGCCAGGCAATCCCGTACGTGCTGTTGTGCTGCGGGGGCAATTCTCCGGTTAATAAACAGACTGTGAAGGTCTTTGCTGCGCGCCTTGTCATAGCCAACCTTCACCCTGGCCGGAATCATCGCTGCCGCAAGATTGGCTCTGAAGGCCACCTGCATGTGGAGTAACGCGTCAAATTTCCTGTCTTTGAGGGTGTTGCGCAAATCAGCGTACCCTTTGCGACCGGCTTTTTTGTCGAAGATAACGAACTCGACGCCGGGCAGATCACCAATCAGCTTGGCTTCAATCTTGCCGATCACCCAGGTGATCTTAACGCCTGGTACCTGTTCCTGAAGGCTCAATACCACGGGAATGACATGGGTGACGTCGCCAATGGCGGATAGACGCAATATACAGATGGAGTTAATCAAGTTACGGTCCGTTTCCAGGGCAGAAGGCATGTATGTAGAGCTTTGGTGTCATTCATTGATAAACTGCTGTGTATTCTAACTTACTCGCTGGTTACCGTCTCAGGGCGAGCCGCAGTCCGTCTCTTTGGCTATTGAATTGTATTAAGGTGAGCATGGCCGAGTCTGAAGTTTGCGTCCGGAATAACCACTCAGCCTTCCTTCTCCATCCGGATTATCGTGATCAGGTGTCGGAGGCCTGGTTCAGTCCTGAATACTGGGGAAAGCGTGCCCGTCCAGTCAGTAGCGGAGGGCGTGGAGGCGCATGGTTTGTTGACGCAGGCGGCCACCAGATTGTACTGCGGAAATACCTGCGCGGCGGATTAATGACAAGGTTTTCCCGGTCATCTTATGTGTTTTTGGGAGAGCAACATGTTCGCTCATTTGCTGAATTTCGCCTGCTCAACTGGCTAACAGAGATGCAACTGCCGGTGCCCAAACCAGTGGCGGCGTGGTATCGGAAAGTTTCGCCGTTGCATTACCAGGCATCGATTATTATCGAACGGATTGACGACACTACGCCACTAGCCGACCTGATCGGATCACTGGATGATAACGGATGGAGGAATCTTGGCGTGAATCTGCGCCGGTTCCACGATGCTGGCGTACAGCACGCGGACCTGAACTGTTTTAACGTTCTGGTCCGCAAGGGGGAATTTTTCTTGATTGATTTCGATAAGGGACGGATTGTTCCGTCACTGGCGTCGGCACGTTGGAAATCTGCCAACCTCGAGCGGTTGGCTCGGTCTCTTCGGAAACTGGCAGGCGTGAATGCCCAGGAGCGCGCCTGGTATTTTTTAATGAACGGTTATAATGGGAGTCAAGAGGCTTGAGTGAAACGCAAAAAACCGGGCCGCTGCCGGCTGTCCTTTGTCTGACCGACGCATGTGATCGCCCTGAAACCGAGCTATTCATTGGCCTGAAGAAAGCCGGATATGATGTGGATGTAATGTGTAACCCGAAGGGGCGGAATTATCAGCGACTGGTGGATGAGGGATTGGTTGTGCAGCCAATGGCGCTGCCCAATCGGTTTGATAAAGGCGGAACGGCTGCCATCAAATCGCAACTGGGCAAAAAGCAATACGACATTATTCACGCTTATAATCCACGCGCCCTGGCGTGTGGGTTACGAGCCTCGAAAGGAACGGGGATCAAGATCGTTGCCTATCGTGGGATTATCGGGAATGTCAGCTTCCTGAATCCGGAATCCTGGATTACTTTCCTTCATCCGAGGGTAAGTCGTATTGTCTGTGTGGCCGACGCAATCAAAGATTATCTGGCGGGTATTAATCTACTTGGCCTTCGCCTCCCGGAAAGTCGGCTGCAAAGGATCTACAAGGGGCATGATTTGGAGTGGTATCAAGATGAGCCTGCCGATTTGGGGGAGTTTGATATACCGAGTGGTGCCTTTGTGGTTTGCTGCACCGGTCGTAACTCTCCCCGCAAGGGCTATGATGTTCTGATAGATGCCTTTAGCAAATTGCCTGATGACATTGAGGCGCACTTGATTCTTGTGGGCGATATGGCTGAGAACAAGGAACTCCGGGCCCAGGCAGAGTCGGTTAATTGCTCCTCACGTATTCATTTCACTGGCTTTCGCAGAGATGCGCCGGCCATCGCGGCAGCCAGCAGTGTCTTTGTTTTGCCTTCCAAGGAGCGAGAGGGGCTGCCGCGGGCTGTGATCGAAGCGATGGCTTATGGTGTCGCACCGATTGTAACAAGTGTTGGCGGAATGCCTGAACTTGTCGTGGACGGAGTCAGCGGGCTGGTGGTGGCCCCTAAAAGCTCACACGCCCTCGCGAGTGCTCTAGAGCGCCTGTATCGGGATGACAGCCTGTTACAACAGTTAGGGCGTACCGCCAGAGAGCGGATAGCCAGTGATTTCCATACCTCGAAAACTGTCCAACAGACCGGTGAGCTTTATAATGCTTTAGCGGGCAAACTCTGAATGCGTCGTTATCTTTTATTTGTTAATCAGCCTTACTCATATTCCATTCTGCGGCCCCTACAGGAAGAAATACGCAAACGGGGCGATGATGCCGCCTGGTTTGTGGCAGGCTGCTCTGCAGCGCCTCTGCTACCGGGTGAACGCCGTCTGACAACCGTGAAAGACGTTATGGAATATGATGCCTGTGCCACTTTTGTGCCGGGCGACTGGGTGCCGTATTTCTTCCCCGGAATCAAAGTTGAGGTGTTTCACGGCTTGGCTCGTAACAAAAGAGGGCACAGCAGTGAGGACGAAAGTGATCATTACCGGATTCGGGGTTTTTTCGATCTCTACTGTACTCACGCAAGCAAAGACACCGAAAAGTTTGGCGAGCTGGCAAGGCAGTATAAGCATTTTTCGGTTGCCAAAACCGGCTGGCCCAAGTTAGATCCGTTGTTCGATAATCGGCACACTGGTGAGCGTCTGCGGAAAGATGGCGAGCGCCCCGTCGTTTTCTTTGCGTCCACGTTCAGCCGCTCCGTGACCGCAGCTCCTGAGTTGTTGAGTACCATCGCAGGCCTGTCTCAAGGTAATCGCTGGCGGTTTATTGTCACACTGCACCCTAAGATGGATCCGGCGATTACCGATCAGTATCGGTCGCTTGCAGGGCCAAACCTTCGTTTTGTCGAGAGCCACGAAGACTTGCTGCCGATATTGCCAGAGGCGGACGTGATGTTGTGCGACACGTCCTCGATCATGTTCGAGTTTATGTTTCTGGACCGACCGGTGGTGACGCTCAACACTAAAATGCCTGGCCCATACCTGATTGACGTCAGCTCGCCTGAACGCGTCGAACAAGCGCTGGACGCTGCGATGGCTCGCCCCCCTGAGCTCATGTCAGCAGCAAGAGCTCTGTGCGATGATCTGCATGAGTTCCGTGACGGCAATGCCAGTGCTCGCGTTATCGATGCGGTTGATGAGTTCTTTGCCGGCGGGAAGAATGGGCTTAAGCGAAAGCCATTAAATATCCTTCGGAAAATCAAAGTGCGCCGGCGACTCAAACGGGAACTGAGAAAGTCGGGCGAGCGCTGATACCTGTACGTCAGAGGGATAGAATCTATGTCGGATGGGACCTGCCCAGTTAAAGTCATCGTGCTCACGTTGAAACGGGCAAAAGCCCGGCAAGCTCGCATCAAGTCCCTCCTGGACAGCGCCGGAATTCCTTTCGAATTTTTCTGGGGGGTAGATGGCCAGCGCGATCCAAACCCCATTGAGCCATTCTACAACGAGGAAAAAAGACTGAAGGTGAAAGGTGCGCCTTTAAGTCAGGGGCAGCTTGGTTGTTTTGCCAGCCATTACAGAATCTGGCAAAAGTGCCTTCAGGACAATCAGAACCTGGTGATTCTGGAAGACGATGTCACGTTTGATGAGGGTTTATTCAAGATTTTTTTAGAGAATATTGCGGAACTGCCTCAAGAAGCTGGTTGTGTCAGGTTGTTCGAAAACAAAACACGGAATCACAAGGCATTTGAATACGCTCAGTTGAAAGGATTTCGATTGCTTCGTTATACCAAAGGGCCTATGAGCACTATGGGGTATTACTTAACCCCAGGCGCCGCAGAAAAATTTCTAGAGTCGATGAGACCGGTTTTCCTGTCGGTTGATATCTATATGGACCGGTACTGGTCAAATAAGGTGCTGTGCTGCGGCGTTGAGCCGGGCTTTGTTTTTCACGATCATCGATTTGAATCGATGATCGGTTACGCCGAAAAAACACATCGCAGATCCATCGTGGTCACAATTCTCAGAGAGCTGTTTACTCTGGGTGAGCGGATTCAACGGTATGTCTACAATAGAAAATTTGGGTCAAAGTAGAGGGCGATATGGGAATTCGAGTAGGGCTGTCAGGTAGGGGTGATGAATAAAACAATACATGCCGTTTGGTTGGGGCGCCGAATGCCGCCTTTGGCCCATGCCTGTATTGATGATTGGTCAAAGCAGGGTTACGAGTTCAGGCTTTGGACAGAATCCGACAAGGCGATCAACGAATGGATCGACTCATGCGTATTTGCAAAGATGTGCTACCAAAAAAAGCTGTATGCATTCGTATCCGACTATCTAAGGCTGAAAATCCTTCAGAGTGAAGGTGGCCTCTACCTTGATACCGACGTTACCATTCGGAAAAATCCGTTTCCGCTTTTTTTCGGCGTGCAGTTTTCCGTTGGTTATGAAAACGAGGATTTCCTCGGAACCGCGTCGATATATGCGGAAAAGAATTCCAGGATCCTGGCAGCGCTGATTGATTTTTATGAAAGCTCGATATGGGAGTCGCCATTGTATATTGGCCCCCAAATAGTGACCAGTCTACTGATTGATAAAGGGCTGCAAGAGATTGAGTGTTGTAAGCTCTATCCAGTGGAATATTTCTATGGCTATCAACAGGAGCCTATGAAATTTGTTGCTCCAGACAACAGTTATTTAATCCACTGGTTTCAGCATAGTTGGGGGCGTGCTCCTGGAATTGGATTTTTAAAATCGAAGCATCTCGGTTTTTGGGGACGGCTTTATACCTGGCAGAAATATTTCTTTCGAGGTCGATCTTAAGGTAATCTTTCGAGCCCAGAAGTACAGATGTTCAGATGCGAGGATTTTGCCAACACATTTGGCGCTGGTTTAATCGAATCTGAGGCTGTTAATTCACTGCGCATTAAGTGCCTGATTATTAATTTAATCATGAGGCAATGATCCCTGTGTATGGATACGAAACTCCGTCCCTTGGTGATTAGATTGCACAAGTTCAAGACTCCACCCAAGACGATCCGCTACCAATCGAACAACCAGCAACCCAAACGTTGAGTTCCTGAAATTACCGACTTGCTTGGTGTCGAACAGACGCTGATCAGCTCCAGACAAAGTCTTCATATTTTCAGCGGACAGCCCCGCGCCAAAATCCCGTACTACGATTTCCCCGTTTTTCACGGTCAGCTCAACGTTCGAGCGTGTGTGGCGAAGCGCATTCTGAATCAGATTCCGTAAAAGCATTCGGACCAATGATGGGCTCGCAACGATAGCCCCCACTTCTTCACAGGATAGCGTCACTCTTCCCTGAAACTCGGGTGTGCCATGCTCCAGATCGGCGATCAGATCCTTGGCGAGTTGTTGAACCGAGAATCTCTGAATTGGCTCTTCACGATCCTCGCTTCGGGCAAGCGCGAGAAGAACTTCGATGTCATCCTTCATCGCGTTGGTTGTTGTGCGAATTCGGTTAATCGTTATCTGGTTCGCTGCCGAGAGGCCTCCTCGTTGGCCGATCACTTCAAGGGCTCCAGAAATGACGGCTAAGGGAGTTCGAAGCTCATGACTTGCAAGCTTTACAAAAGAGCGTTCCCTCTCGATGTGGCTCTCAAGCTCTGAAAGGAACCGATTGAATATATGTGCAATATCGGCAAACTCCCGGTCGCGATATTCACTGTGGCATCGACGCATACTCTTCGATGGTTCAATGCTTTGGATTTCATGGGTCAACCTTTTAAGAGGCCGGACAAGATAGTTTGCAGAAGCTCGCGAAAAGAAAAACGCCGCAAGAAACATAACGCAGGTAATGCCGATGAGAGTCCATTGAATAAGCCCCTGCCTGCTCTCCAAGGTGGTCGTGTCTTGAGCCAAAAAGAGGCGGCCAGCGGGATCTTCTAGCTCTTTGGCATAGACCTGCTTGGTAACACCATTTTCCTCAAATTCATCTGCGTAGGGCAGCGTGAGGTCTTGAAAGTAGAGAGGAAGTAGGGATTCTGACTCACCTGCCGGGAGAAAGAAAACGTCAAGCCTGGGCGTTTTTATTGGACGGAAAGTTCCCGCTTCCAGCTGTTCTTTGAAAAATTCCGCGTCTTCCTTCAACTCCAGATTAAGGATGGTGTCATCTGCATCATCGATAAAAAAGTCAACGGCAAACATTGCAGTTGCGGTCGCCGCCGAGATCAGAATGAAAATGGTTCGAGCCAGGCGCGCAGCCACCGAAGGCTTCACTGATGTTTTCTCATTCAGCATTCGGTGGTTCCAGTCTGTATCCACGTCCGTGAACGGTCTTTACCATCCCCTGACCCAGTTTTTCCTTCAGAGATTTCCTGAGAATGTATATGTGAGTTCTCAGACTTTTCCCCTCAAAATCATCATCCGCGCCCCAAAGGGCGTCGCACAGAGCTTGATGGCTTAGAAAGCTTGGATACGCGCGGACGAGCAGTTCAAATAACCTGGCGGGTGTTCCTGAAACCTCTGCCTTCAAACCATGAAACTCGACTTCCAGTGTCCCCGGATTGAATACAATATCTCCCGCCTTCAGTATTGGCTTTTGAGGAGCGTGCCTGCGATGAAGAGCCTCAATTCGTAATTTAAGTTCTTTCAGTTCGAAGGGCTTGACCAGATAGTCGTCCGCGCCGGAATCAAACCCTTTTTCCTTGTCATTAATGTCGCCAAGTGCCGTCATCATAATGACAGGAGTTGGGCATTGCAGATCCTCGCGGATTCTTCTGGCAATCTCGAAACCGTTCACACCCGGAAGCATCAGATCAAGTATGACAACATCATAGGCCTGAGTTGCCACAAGGTGTAATGCCGTCAGCCCATCTGCCGCATAATCCAGCGCATAATGGTCCCCGCTTAAATATTCGAAAATATTCTCTGCCAGGTTGACCTGGTCTTCGACGATTAATAGTTTCAACATATCGACATTAACCGTTCTTTGAGTTTGTTGGTTGACGCATAGCGCTACTTTCACTCTTACTCGGTTGAGGATCGACAGAAAATAGCTGGTATCTTAGGTTCTCTCCCACCTTTCGAGCCTTAGTTGAGTGCTGATCAAGGACTTCATCGACCGCATTCTTTGGTATTGCAGTAAAGACTCTCGTGTATTCGTGATCTTTTATGGCACGGTCGATCTCTGTCTGTGTCGTTTCAACAGCTTCGCCAGATGAATAAAAGCGTGCAGAAAATGGCATCTTCCCAACGTAGAGGATGGGGCTGTCTCCCTCCTGCTGGATGCTCTCATAGCGGCGTATCAGTTGCTTCTCGGTTTTAAGCGGCACTATTCCGCTCTCCCCAAAGAACACGAAAACGGTAATGAGCACAGGAGCCAGAAATACCGCGCTTGACCTGACCCGTGACCAGGGCTGGATATTGAGGTGCGACACCCACCCAGCAATAAGGATTGCAGAGAACGGCAGAGAGGGAAGTATGTACGTCCAAAGTGTATTGCCTGCCAGGGTGAAGAACATCATTGGCGTAATTGCACAAAACAATAGATACAGCGTTGGGGCATCCTGAGTGACGCTCGTGACAATATCTCTTGCCTGGCCACGTGTCGCCGCAACACCAAAGCCAACCAGACCAATAAGTCCCCAGGGAAATGACGCCCAAAGCCAGAATACCCAAATCATTCCTTTGGGTCGGTCATGAGCGCTGCCATACAAATCGCCCGCCCATCCAGGATCCAGAAAGCGGCTAAAGTGCTCACCAATAATAAAGTAATTTAGGAATCCCGGAGTTTTTAGCTCTGCAAGAAAGTACCACGGTGCAGCAATTGTGACGGTCAACAGCGATCCGAGAACCCAGGGCATTCTCTTTAAGGGTTCCAGTTGCTGTCTAAAGACAGCGGCCCAAATTGCTAGAGGTGCAACGGTCAGCACGACAGCCAGTGGCCCCTTTGCCAACAATCCAATCGCCAGGCCTACGAAAAACCACCAGCGCCAAAAAGCCGGTTGCCCAGAAATCACAAACCAGAAGCTCAAAAGCGAGAGGGTCGTTCCGAACACCAGAAAGGTATCGGTCATTACGGCACCGGCACTGATGTATGTTAGTGCCATAGTGGAAAGGACGAGAGCAGACCATCGAGCGACCGCAACGCCCTGCGTATGCTTTGCAAAACGCCAGGTCAACCAGATGATTCCAACAGAGGCAATCCAGGCAGGTAGTCGAAGAGAGAATTCAGACGGCCCGAATATCTTCAGAGAAGCCGCCTGAGCCCAAAATGACAGTGGGGGTTTTCCCCAGAACGGAACGCCAGGTTCGAACCAAGGAGTAATCCAGTCTCCGGTTTCAACCATCAAACGGGCGATCTCGGCATATCGAGGCTCCGTTGTGTCCACAAAAGGAAACAGTATCATCCCGATAAAGCGACTCAACAATATTGCGGCCACTACCCAGAACCAAGGCTCAAATCGCTTTAACATTCTTGACGCCTCTGAAGGTATTTACTTCGTCCCGGTTACGCACCTCACGGTTTTCGACCACTTCTTCGGTCAGGTAGAGGGGGCGCTGTTTTGTTTCTATGTAGGTCTTGCCTACGTACTCACCGACGATACCGACGCTCAACAACTGCACACCTCCAAGAAAACTGACAATTGCGATCAAGGAAGGGTAACCGTCGGTCGGATCGCCAAGCAGTATTGCTTTTAGTACGATCCAAGCACCAAACAAGCCGCCGACGGAGGCAGCTATCAAACCTGCAAGCGTTGCCCATCTGAGTGGTGAAACAGAAAAAGAGGTCAGCCCTTCCAGAGCCAGGCCAACCAGACCCGGATAATCCCATTTGCTCTGGCCAGCGGCCCTGGGCGCTCTGTCGTACTTGATGATAGTTGTAGGCATGCCAACCCACGCGAAGAGACCCTTCATATACCGGTTGCGCTCCTTGAGCCGAAGAAGAGCATCCACTGCCCGTCTGCTCATCAATCGGAAGTCGCCTGTATCGACCGGTATCTCAGTTCGACTGGTCCGATTCAGTAATCGATAAAACAGGTGGGCACTCAAGCGCTTGAAAAAGCTCTCTCCTACCCGTGATCTGCGCTGCATCAAAACAACATCAAAACCTGACTTCCAGGCCCCGACCATCTCTGGGATATGCTCAGGCGGATCCTGGAGATCGGCATCCAGAACGATTACGGCATTGCCTCTTGTATTCTCCAGTCCGGCTGTCACCGCTGCTTCTTTACCAAAATTGCGACTCAGTTTAACAAGCCGGATGCTCGGCTCTTTTTTGATGACTGTCTTTATGAATTCGGCACCGCCATCTTCACTGCCATCGTCCACCAATATGATTTCTGATCGCATGTCCAGACTCGCGAGAATTGGCAAGACATGATCGAAGAATATAGGAAGCATTGATCGTTCATTGAAAACCGGAACCACCAGCGAAAGCAGGGCTAATTCGTTGGAGGCGTTAGAAGCACTAAGAGGTTTATTCATGAAATACCAGCCTTTGGTATACGACGTAGTTAAATGCGGCGACCATGACGGTGGTCAGAACCTGTGCAGGCGCAATGGGAACTTCACACAGTTGTTGCAACACGAAAAAAATCAGAACATTCAGAAGAGATGCAAGCGAGCAGGAAAAAACATATCGCCATATAGCCTCAATATGTGGCCGGGAATTTGGAAAGGCCAGCGTCCGTTGCAATCCGTAATTGGTAACAGCTCCAATGACACTCCCAGAGAAGGTAGCGGTGACCGGGCTCATCCCGAGCAAAACCAAACCGGACATGGCAGCCCAGTGAAAAAGGGTTGCCATTCCTCCAGCTGCAATAAATCCGCTAATTCTTGTGAAAGGAACTTTTTTCATCCCGCTCGAAACACCTTTGCAATCGAAGCTTTTGGAGTGTTCCGCACAGGGTACTGAGGGAGTAGTCAGAGTTTGTTGAAGGATTCATCAAGAAAATGTCAAATCTCAACCTTGCGTTTCGAAATGCTGTAAACACGATTAAATTACGTGGCGGACGAATGTTGATTCGCCGGATAGCACCCAAGGTGCTAGGTCGTTCAGGAAATGCACCAAGTTATGTCGAATAGCCAGCTTTACAGCTTTTTCTGATCACTCCCTTTCAGAAGCTCATAATGCAGGCCTTTAGCTCGGCGTACATCTGCTTCAAACAGCGATTTTAGGGGATGCTTACACGAGGGCGGGTTTTTTGAATTGGAAACTATAGATAATGCCGTAGAACACCGAAAAGACATATATGCCGTTCCAGGAGAAGAAAAATGACTCAAAACAGTTGACGGTCATCCAGAATATCGCCGTCGTTGTTGCGAATATGCGCCATGTATTGCCAGTGACGCTTCTGGGACTCTTTGAAACCCTGATCACGGGGAAAAAGATCAGAAAATAAATAAACACAGTACCTACCAACCCAAAGCTGACCAGGCTCTCGACGTGAGAGTTGTGAAGGTGGCTAAAATGGGATTTCATTGTGTCTGAAAAATTGTCAGATTCAGAGATAACCAACTCTCTGGCATTTTCGCCGCTGCCGAGTAGTGGCCGCATTTTGAACCACTGCCAGGCTTCGATCCACAGGTTAATCCTTATACCGACACTGCCACTGTTAGGAATAGATTCTATGTCCAACGTTGCCGCATTTTTTATGTTGTCAGTTTCAGCGTTGATCCTTTTGGAGACGATTTGTGATGTTGACAGCGCCATCAGTACAAAAAACAAAGCGATATAAGAAAGCACCACAGCTTTTGTTGAGATACGTGACTGTGGCAGGAGTTTCAGGGTTAAAGGGGCCGCTAGAAAACACAAGAGCAAGGAAAGCCAAACCTGGCGCGACTGGGTGATAACGGTAATCAGAAGGAAAAACAGGAAAAAAACGATGGCGAGCGATGATTTTAGTAGTTTCAGGTGTTTTGAGGTTGTCGTTCTGGCAAGGAGCAAAAAAATGGATGCAATTAAACCAAATCCTGAAAATAACGAGGTGTGCTGAGCATTGACCACATTAAAATCAATACGGGAACCGGAAATTCCGGCGTATATTTCCCCGAAAAAATCACTCGAGTTGCTGACAAAGATTCCCAGCGCGCTCAAGCAATAAGCGATCAGGATTCCAGCGATTATGTTGGTATTTCCTCTCGTCCAATAGGCGATAAACCAAAAAATGAAAAAGCTGTAGAAGAAAAACGGTGACGGTTTTGGCATCGCCAGATCGGGGATGGCAATGATGCTGTTGATCCAGCTCAACAGGGGAATGGCAATGGAGACAAAAAATGCGATGTATATCGGGTCTTTTTTAATCTTCTCGAAATTACAGAAAATGGATAACAAGGTGCCAATAAAGGTGATGATAAAGAAGGCGTCACCGATATCCCGATAGAATCGTTTGAACAGCACGAAACCGATGATAGTGGCCACCATCAATTGGCTGAAACGTTGACTGGCCACAATGCTTTCAAGTCTGGATGACAAAGACTCACCTTTGATTATGAGTGTGCCGAACTGAGTGATTTTCAGCTGCGTTGGCAGCGCAGCCGAGCTCAATCAGTACAGATTTTTTACTATGTGAAGACGATAGCTATTCGACAGGGTGTTTGTTTCGGCCCAGTGTCCAGAGGCCGGCGTATTTATTAAACGTCACCTGTGCATAGGTGACCGCCGTTAGGTACCCCACAGAGCCATCGAGAAAACCAAAACGGATAAAGTAGACCTGTATGAACGTCATTATCGCCCTTAGGGTCGGATAAACCATTGTGCGAGTTCTTTTGCCGCGACGGTGTTTTTCCCTGGATCCCAGCCACGCGTATTTCGCGCTCTTTTCCAGAGAATGCCCAAAGTCACGATGGGTGTAATGGGTGAGTCGTCCTCGGAGTGTTTTTATGCTGCGGCCTTCAGGGATAAGTATCCGCTCATGGACCAACGCATCGGAAAAGGATACGCCTTCACGGCGAAAAAGGCGCAGAGGAGCGCGCCCGCTGCGACCGAAGTCCAGTCTTTTCCCATAGATCGTAACGGCCCAGGGAAGTTTATAAGCATCGGCATCCGGGTTGGCCAAACGGTGATTTATTTCGCGGGCCAACTCTTCAGTAATGCGTTCGTCGGCATCCAGAGACAACACCCAATCGCCCGTTGCCCTCTCAAGAGCTCTCTGTTTCTGTACGCCGAAGCCTGGCCAGTCGGTGGTTTCAACAATGTCGGCATATTGCTGTGCAATCTCTACAGTGCGATCGGAGCTGCCACTGTCCAGCACAATTATTTCATCGGAGACCTTTCTGGCTGACGCCAGGCAGTCCGCGATGTGGTCCTCCTCATTCATGGTGATGACGGTTGTGGATACCCGACACCTGCGCTTGCGAACGTATGACGCCTTTAATTCATGAATAAGAGTGGCCGCCAGTGCTGAAATGATCAATAGATAGAAAGTCAGAAACAGGCTGCGATTAAAGGTGGCTTCCGTTAGCCCAAAGAAAAAGTAGCCCACCGTGACCATGGTGCCGGCCGCAGCAACGTGCGCGGCCGGGAAGTGGTTGCTACGCAGGTGTTGGCCGAATATTACCAAAGGAATAAAGATCAGAAAGGTCCAGCTTAGGACGCCGGGAATGCCGCTCGTCGCGGCATTATTGAGCAGATCATTGTGAGCATGACCAACACAGCAGTCCAGAAGGGCTGGCGATGCCGTACCGCTTTCAACCGCAGACCTCATGGCATGGCTAAATCCGCCCAGCCCAGCGCCCGTCCAGGGGTTTTCAGCAAACATATGCCAGGCATGGCTCCAAAGCTCCAAGCGGAGTTCGATTCCCGAGTCGAGGCCACTCTGATTTAGTGCAGCGTCGATTGATTGCGGCGCCCGATCAGATGAAAAAACTGCGCTGAGGGTCAAGATTGGAATAAGTAAGATAGTTGCTAGTTGGAGCTTTCGACCAAGTAATGGAATAACAGTGAGAAACAGAAAAGGTAGCGCCAAGAGGTTGCTGCGGGTTTCGGATAGCAGGGAAATCAGCACGGCTGAGGCGCTCCCCGCGATAAAGAGCATCGCCAGGAATCGTTTTTTGTTGTGCAGGAAAAACAATCCGCTTACCAGGGTGAGCATACCTCCCAAAAGCGCAATGTTGCCGAAACTGATTGGGTTGATGCCGCCCCCAAACCGTGAGCTCTGAAGGTCGATGGGCGATGCCGCACCTGTCTGCAGCTCAATAGCTAGTACACCGATAGCGGACAGGGAAATTAATCCGATGGCCGTAAACACAGCGGTAGCGCGCAGCTGAACATGGCTTAGAGCGATAATGAGTGGCCAGAACAAAATAAAGCGAGCGTGTGTGCCGAGTGTTTTACCACCTTCATAATCGAACCCTTCAACAATCCATGAGTAAGCGCTGACAAAGACGAAAAACCAGAAAGCGAAGTGGATTAAGCGCAGTTCTCTTGGGGGCTCCCAGCCTGCTTTCAGGAGTGATTTGCGTGCCAAGAGAGCAATGCCGACACTGGCAAGCATCAAAGTTGCTGCCGAGAGCACACTTGACGAGATAAGCGCGCCCCCAAGGCCGATCATCAGCAGCAGTGCAACAAGACGGTGGGTGTGCGAATTAGTATTTATGTTAGCCATAGTCGACACATTTCAGACCTTTGCCATCGAGTCAGCATACACGATCAGGTTTGTAGGGATTGATTTCTCCGGGGACACGGTGACGGAATCGCTTGTACTCCCATTGATATTGTTCCGGGATCTCTCTGACCACATTCTCTATCGAGCGGTTCAGAGCCGTTGTAGCGATGAGCGGATCCGAGTCCGAAATGCCGTTTTCACACTCACGGATAACCAGTCGAAAACCCCGTCCGTCTTTCAGGCGTTCAGAATAGGTCATCAAAGGCTTGGCACCGGACTTTTGTAACAGCTTGGAAACAAGGGTCATGGTACGCACGTCCATACCAAAAAAAGGCGCGTAGGCGTTTCCTTTTCCTCGTGGGCTCTGGTCTGGAAGAATGCCAGTTACCTGGCCTTCACGTAGAAGGGCAATAAGTCGTGCCAGGCCACGACGGTCGCCACGTACCAGTTCTGAGCCGAGCCGGCCGCGGACCCGAATCATATAGTCCTCAAACTCCTTAATGTTAGGAGGACTATACAGCGCCGCCATACGATAGCGCGATGAAAAGTAAAGTCCTGTGAGTTCCCAGTTGCCGAGATGCGGGGCTAGCAGCAGTAAGCCGCGGCCGTCCTTCTTTGCATTCGCCAGCAGCTCCTCACCTTCTATTTCCTGAATCAGCCCGAGACAGCGTTCTACTGGCCACTCCCACATCAATGGGATTTCCATCATGGTTTGACCAGTATGGCGGAGACTGGAGCGAGCCATGCTATGACGTTGATCGTCCGTATAATCTGGAAAGGCAATGCTGAGGTTGATCTCGGTGACACGTCGTGAATCTGTTTTAAAGGTCCATGCGACAGTGCCGAGAAGGCGTCCAGCCAATTGAGCTGCGCGTAGCGGCAGTTTGCCGGCAAGGCCAAGAAGAGTGATCAAAAATGATGCTTTGGACATAGCCATAATCCAGAGGACTATCAATGAGATGAGCGGAAGCTACCACCATCCGGCGTGGGCGGCAAGGTTGGTGAATGTCACAGCTGGCGATTACAGCTTCTGCGAGGCTTCCCAGCTCGTGCTTTGGTCTCCGGTTTCCCAATCAATCCTCAGGTAAAAGCGCCGGATACGCCGGCCAATGTATCGCTGTCGCCAGGCGGGGAGAGTGGCCAGCTTGTCGGGGATGGCGGGGGCGCCGAGCCCGTCAACCAGGAATAGCTCCGGTTGCCCGCCCCTGTCGATGATAACCAGGTTGTGGGGCAGCAGGTTTCGGGTGAGGATGCCGGTTTCGAGTAACCAGTTGCAGAAGCGGTCTGCGGCGTCCCGAATCGGTTGGTCAAACCCTCGGTGTTTCAGGTAGTGTTCGAGCGTTTCGCCCGGGACGCCGTGATCATCGAAGAGGAGCTCACTCATGTTTGCCAGGCCGAGTGAGGTTCCCACCGCGCCATGAAATTGCGGCAGGTGTGCCCAGACCAATTCGTTGTGGCCGTCTTTGATCAGTGCCCGGATGGCCTGCTGTTGATGCGCCCGGAGTTCCTGACGGTTGTCATCAATCCTCGCTCTGCCGAGCATTTTCTTTGGCCACGCTTGTCGCTGGAACCGTGCTTCGATGTTTTCAGGCCGCAGTACTTTGAGACACAATGCCGGATCATCCGGGTGTCGGTAGCAGTGTCTGTTGTAGCCAGAGGCGAATGGCTCAATGCCTGACAGGTTAATCATGGATCGTATCCGGATCTCGTTTTATTGCCTTGTACAATGGAAGCCTCGGGAAGCCATGTTATGAACGGTTGTATTGCCTACGGTGATTGTAATACCGAGGGCCTGAAAGACTACCATGAACCAGTCTGGCCGCAGATCGTTGCAAAGCAATTGGGTCTGGCACTGACCAATTGCGGCCACACCATGAGCACAACCCGTGAGCTGCTTCAGTATGCCGAGGCCTTCCCGCCCAGGAATTACCAACTGTCGCTTATTCAGTACGGACTCGTTGATTCCTGGCTCACCTTTCGCGGTGCCCCCTATGTGCTTTACTACCCGGACAGTCCCCGCAGGAAGTTGGTCCGTAAACTGGTCAAGAAACTGAAGAAATGGGCCCGGCGTTTCCACCTGCAGGATCGTTTCGGCGCGGTGGAGCAAGTGCCACTGGACGAATATCTTGGCAATATTGAGCGTGTGCTGCGCTCGGCTCCCGACACCCTGTTTGTGTTGGTGGCCACGCCGCCAAACCTCGACCCACCCCGGAACCCGCGCATTGAGCGTTACAATGAGGGCCTGCGAGAGTTAGCCATACGCGAGCCAAATGCGTTTTTTGCTGATGCCTACCGCCCATTATGGCAGCAGAAAGCCCAATCCCTGATGGCAGACGGAACCCACCTTACCGAAACGGGGCATCGACTCCTGGCGGATACGGTGCTCAGCGCTCTGTCGACGTACTGGCCAACAGGTCCCGATAGAAAGCCTCTGTCTTCGATACCATCGCCTCAAGGCTGAGCTGCTCCCGGGCCCGAAGAAAACTGCCGCGTTGGGAATCCGTTAGCACCTTTGGGGCGCTGAGATTGGTGCGGATCAGTGTGGCGAGATCCTCAATGCTGTCAGACGCTGCAATACCCTGTTCTGGCAGGAACTCCCTCACGCCGCTGACGGGCGTTGACAGAACCGGGCAACCCGTCATCAGCGCTTCCACCATAATATAGGGGAAGCCTTCGCGGCTGGAGCTGATGATGCAGGCGGTGGCGGACTGGAGCCAGGGCTTCATCCGGGATTCATGGCCGGGAAGCAGTATGCGGTCTGAGACGTCCAGCTCCTGAATCAAGGTGCCTAGTTGGGCACGTTGGCTACCATCACCCAGGATAACCAGACTGCCACCGCAGTCGGCCCTGACCCAGGCGCGAATCAGCCGGTCGAACTGCTTTACCGGTTTCAGACGGCCTGCGGCTAACAGGAGAGGTCGTTCTGCAGGAATTTCGAAGATCGGGGCCTCCGTGCTTTCAGCGTCGGAGGTGTCCACAGGCGGTAAGCCATTATGGATCAGCCGAGCATTGGCGTGTGCAATGGTGTCGGTAATGTCACGGCTGACACCAATTACGCCGTTTAGCTGCTCAAACCCCTTATGGGAGCGCTTGGTGCCATGAAGCGTACCCACTGTTGCACTGTTCAGATGACGTACTGAATTGATCAAGCTTGCGGCCTTGTTACCCTGGGCATGAACGATGTCCGGGTGGATGGAGCGAAGTAGTCGCCGCAGGCGGTAGTGCAGCCAGGGGTTGTGTCGGCCGATCTGCACGGGCAGTGGATGAAAATAAACCGGCGAGGCAAAGCGTTCGTTGTAGTGGCTGTGTGCCAGAACGTGAACCGTGTGGCCTCTTGTCGAAAGGGTGTTCGCCAGGTCAGCTGTGTGCGTTTCCATACCGCCCCAACCGGTGCCGGGCGTGGCGATTATCAGCGCGATTGTCAGCGGGCCTTGCGAGTTCATTGGTGCGCAGTTCTCCGCGCAAGAAGATTTTCATAAACCTGCAGCGTGGTTTCCGTCTGTGCTTCCAGCCGGAAACGCCACGGTATCTCTATCTCAGGCCGGGGGTTGTCCATAAGCGCGAGCGCGGTCTGTGCAAACGCTTGTGTATTGTCGGGCGGTACCAGTCCTTCTGGGAAACAGGCACGTAACGTTTCGGCGGCACCGCCCCGGTCGAAAGCCGCCACAGGCGTACCCGAGGCCAGCGCTTCGGTCACGGTGCGTCCGAAGGGTTCTGGTTTCGTGGACATGTGGCAAACCACGTCCGCCAGAAGGTAGAGGGTCGTCATATCATTACGCTGGCCAAGGAAGCTCACCTTGTCGGTCAGGTTCAGGCGGGCACGTTCCTTT
>TARA_R100000687_G_scaffold17311_1_pt1 | contig 18751 bp, 20 predicted proteins | sample TARA_R100000687 | Tara Oceans TARA_R100000687 (sample SAMEA2622685) | marine metagenome | biome: marine biome (ENVO:00000447); feature: mesopelagic zone (ENVO:00000213); material: "saline water (ENVO:00002010), including plankton (ENVO:xxxxxxxx)" | depth 600 m
CCAGCACCTGAAGCAGTTAACGCCTTATGCGTCAGCGCGTCGCAGTATGAGCGGCGGCAATATCTGGCTGAACGCAAACGAGTCTCCGTACAGTAACTCGTACACGGTCGATGACAGCAAGCTTAACCGTTACCCGGAGTTTCAGTCTCAGCCTTTAAATCAGGCTTACGCTGAATACGCTGGAGTTGAATCCTCACAGGTATTAAGCAGCCGCGGCTCAGACGAAGGTATCGAGTTACTGATACGAGCCTTTTGTGAACCCGGTCAGGACAAGGTACTGATTTGCCCACCGACTTACGGTATGTACGCTATTTCGACTAAAACCTTTGCCGTTGGTGTTACCGAAGTTCCGTTACTGAAGAGCTGGCAACTGGACACCGAGTCAGTGATAGACGCAGCAGCTGATTCTAAGGTTATCTTCTTATGTTCACCTTCAAACCCTCTGGGCAACAGGTTGAATCCGGATGACATTGAACAAGTTTTACAACACTCTCCAAGCTCTATTGTGGTTGTCGACGAAGCCTATATTGAGTTTAGCTCTGGTAACAGCGTTGCCGGTTGGCTGGAACGATACCCGAACCTGGTAGTGCTACGCACCTTATCTAAAGCTTTTGCTCTGGCCGGCATTCGCTGCGGCTTTTTGCTGGCGAATGACGACATCATTGAGTTACTGCAAAAAGTTCTGGCGCCGTACCCTTTGCCAGACCCGACAGTGCAAATTGCGGTTCAGGCTTTGCAGACAAGTTCGCTGGAACGACTTCAGCAGCAGGTGTCTGCACTCGTATCTGAGCGCAAACGTGTTGAAACCACACTACAACAGACACCAATGACATTGATGGCAGAAAGTGACACGAACTTTTTATTGTATCAGTGTGAAGATGCCGCTGAATTAGTTTCTACCCTGGCCGAAAAGGGGTTATTAATACGTAATCAGTCAGCGCAGCGGGGCCTAAACAACGTTGTTCGCATAACCATTGGTAGTGCAGCCGAAAATGATGAACTGATTCAACAGTTAAAGGATTATTTTTCATGAGCCAGAAACCTATTTTATTTATCGACCGTGACGGAACACTGGTTGAAGAGCCGGCCACAGACAAGCAGTTGGACAGTGTTGAGAAGCTGGTTTTTGAACCGAACGTAGTACCGGCTTTGCTGAAACTGCAACAGGCGGGTTATCAGCTGGTGATGGTGTCCAACCAGGATGGTCTGGGGACAGACAGCTTCCCGCAGGCTGACTTTGACGCGCCACATAATTTGATGATGGCGGTGTTTGAATCACAAGGTATTCGGTTTAATGACGTTCTGATTTGCCCTCACTTTGACAGTGATAACTGCAGCTGCCGTAAGCCTGCGCTTGGGCTGGTAAAGTCGTATCTGAAAGAAGGCCGTGTGGATTTTACCAATTCCTACGTTATTGGTGACCGTGAAACCGACCTGCAACTGGCTGAGAATATGGGTGTTGAAGGCCTGCGCTACAGCCGTGGCGAGCTTAACTGGGATGCCATTGTTCACCAGCTACTGGACAACCCGCGTACAGCGTCAGTTACACGTACCACCCGGGAAACGGATATTAACATTAAGGTGGATTTAGACAGCCAGGCACCGCGCGAATTTGATACCGGTATTGGCTTCTTTGATCACATGCTTGAGCAAATAGCCACACACGCAGGTTTCTCGCTTTCGGTTAAGGTTAAGGGTGACTTGCACATTGACGATCACCACACCATTGAAGACACCGCTCTGGCACTGGGACAGGCATTGCGCTCTGCACTAGGTGACAAACGTGGCATTGGTCGCTTTGGCTTTGCTCTGCCTATGGATGAATGTCGCGCGGAGTGTCTGATCGATTTATCCGGACGTCCCTATTTGAAATGGGAAGCCGATTTCACTCGCGACAAAGTCGGCGAGTTATCGACCGAAATGGTTGAACACTTCTTCCGCTCGTTAACCGACGCCATGGCAATGAGTCTGCACTTGTCGACGACTGAAGGTAATACTCACCATCAGGTTGAAAGCCTGTTTAAGGTGTTTGGCCGGGCTCTGCGTCAGGCTATAACAAAAACCGGAGACCAACAGTTGCCGTCGAGTAAGGGGATGCTGGCATGAATGTGGTGATTGTCGATACCGAGTGTGCCAACCTGACATCGGTCCGCTTTGCGGTTGAACGGCTGGGCTACTCGGTTCTTATTACCGATAGCGCAGAAAAAATAAGAGCCGCAGACCGTGTCATTTTGCCCGGTGTAGGCACTGCTGCCGCGGCTATGCGTAACTTGCAGCGAAAGCAACTCGTAGAGCCGCTGCGGGAATTAACCCAGCCCGTGCTGGGTATTTGTCTGGGCATGCAATTATTGACCTCGCACTCAGAAGAAGGTGACGTTGATTGTCTTAACCTGATTCCGGCAAAAACCAAACGCCTTCGCGAGCATGGTCTCCCGTTGCCGCACATGGGCTGGAATACACTGCAGCCAACCGAGGACAACCCGTTAGTCGACACAAACGACAGCTACTGCTATTTCGTACACAGTTTTGCTGTAGCCGTTGATGAGTACACCATTGCCAGCAGCGAATACGGTGAACGGTTTGCCTCTATGATACGGCACAACAACTATTTTGGTGCGCAGTTTCACCCCGAACGCTCAGGTAAAACCGGCGAAGCTCTGTTGAAACGTTTTTTGGAGTTAAAATTATGCTGATCCCTGCTCTGGATCTTATCGATGGAAAAGTTGTACGTCTGTATCAGGGCGACTTTGCACAAAAAACTGAATTTGATTTAACACCTTTAGGCCAGGCTCAGCTTTATGCTGAGGCAGGTGCAAAATGGCTGCACCTGGTGGATTTAGACGGTGCCAAAGATCCTGACAGACGACAACAGGCCTTGTTGGCTAAACTTGCCTCAGAGTCAGGTATGCGGTGTCAGGCAGGGGGTGAAATACGCACAACAGCAGATTTGGAAGCCTTATTTGAAGCCGGCATTGAACGGGCTGTAATTGGTTCAACTGCGGTGAATAATCCGGATAAAGTCACTCGCTGGTTCGAGACCTATGGACCTGAAAAGATAGTCCTTGCTCTGGATGTCAATATTGACGCAGATGGCAATGCAATGGTGGCTACGCACGGCTGGCAAGAGGCCAGCACGCATACACTGGATGATATTCTAAACCGCTATCTGGATCTGGGTTGTCGCCACGTGCTTTGTACCGATATCAGTAAAGACGGCACCATGACCGGCACCAATGTCGAGCTCTACAAGCGCTATAAAGCACTTTACCCACAAGTGGTCTGGCAGGCATCCGGCGGTGTCAGTTGCTTAGATGATCTTAAAGATTTGAAAGCCGTTAACTGTGACTCAGTTATTCTTGGTAAGTCTTTACTTACCGGCGCTTTCACGATGCAGGAGGCACTGGCATGCTGGCAAAACGTGTAATTCCTTGTCTCGATGTTCGTGACGGACAAGTGGTAAAAGGGGTTAAGTTCCGTAATCATGAAGTTATTGGTGACATTCAGCCTCTCGCTAAACGTTATGCGGAAAGCGGCGCCGATGAGTTAGTGTTCTATGACATTACAGCATCGGCTGACGGACGTACGGTAGACAAGTCCTGGGTGGAACGAGTAGCCCGCGAAATTAATATTCCATTCACTGTGGCCGGTGGCATCCGTTCGGTTGAGCAGGCACAGACCATGCTGTCTATGGGTGCGGATAAAATTTCCATTAACTCGCCTGCTCTGCTTAACCCGGACTTGATCAATACCCTGGTCGAAGAGTTTGGTCAGCAGTGCATTGTTATTGGCATCGACAGCTTTTATAACGAACTGTCTGATCAATATGAAGTCCACCAGTTTACCGGTGACGAGAGTAAGTCACACAAATCGGCCTGGCAAACGAAAGACTGGCTGCAGGAGGTTATCTCTCGCGGGGCCGGTGAAATTGTTCTGAATTGTATGAATCAGGACGGTGTTCGCCGGGGTTACGATATCGCTCAATTGTCAGCTTTACGTGAATACTGTTCTGTACCTTTAATCGCCTCTGGCGGCGCCGGCGAAATTCAGCATTTTGTCGATGCCTTTCAGCAAGCGAAAGTTGATGGCGCATTGGCAGCGTCGGTTTTTCATAAGAATATATTCAGTATTAGCGACGTAAAAGCCGCTATGGCAGCGAATAATGTTGCTGTTCGCCCTATAGAAGCGATTCAGGAGACACAATGAGAATTAAGTTAGATACGATAGACCAGCTAGCCTGGGATAAAATGTCGGGGCTGCTACCCTGCACGGTGCAACACGCATTAACCGGTGAAATCCTGATGCAGGCCTATATGAACGCTGACGCTGTTAAAGAGAGTTTAGCAACTGGCAAAACAACGTTTTACAGCCGCAGTAAAGAGCGTTTATGGACTAAGGGCGAGAGCTCAAAAAACTACCTTCAGCTTGAAGGTATTTATTCAGACTGTGATAACGACGCATTACTGGTTCAGGCTCTGCCCGATGGCCCTACCTGCCACTTAGGTAACCGCAGCTGCTTTGCCGAAGCACCTAAACCTTTACTGCACGAGCTGGATGCGCTTATTGCCAGTCGCAAAGGCGCGGATGCCAGTAAAAGCTACACCGCCAGCTTGTTTACCAAAGGGTTAAAACGAGTTGCACAAAAAGTCGGAGAAGAAGGCGTTGAAGTTGCTCTGGCCGCAGCAACCGCCGATAAAGACGAGCTGGTTAATGAAAGTGCGGATTTACTTTATCACTTGCTGGTCGCGTTGCGAGCCAATGAGCTTAGCCTGGACGACGTGCTGGAGGTGTTAGCTGAGCGCCGCGGTTAAGCGGCACTGTTTAACTGCTCACGAAAGTGCTTACGCTCGTATCGACGGGATACGCGGCGTAAGCGCAATGACAACAGGACAGCTGCAACACTTAGACCGCTGATAAAGCCTATCCAGAAACCTGCGGCCCCCATTGCCGGCACTACCCAGTCGGTACGCCCCAAAATAAAGCCCACACTTAGACCAAATGGCCAGTAGGAAATAAAAGCGAGGATCATCGGGTACTTGGTGTCTTTATAGCCACGAAGTGTACCTATAGAAATAGCCTGGAAAGTATCTGACACGGTGAATATAGCCGCCAGCCCCATAAGAGTGGCTGCTAAGTTAATGATGTCCTGGTCAGGTGTATAGAGGCTTGCCAACCAGCCTCCCCCCAAATACATGATAAGCCCATTAACCGTTGCGAATGCGCCACCAAACAGCATAGCGATTTTAAAGCTCAACATGGCATTTTTCGGGTCTCCTGCTCCCAACGCAAAGCCAACCCTTAACGTTACCGCCATAGAGATACTCAGCGGCACCATATACACCAGCGAACTGATGTTCAGCGCAATTTGATGAGCAGAAACCACCGTTGGCCCCAAAGGAGCTATGAGTAAGGCTACGGCCGCAAACAAACTCACTTCAAAAAAAAGTGACATTGAAATAGGAAAACCGATACGAATAACGTAGGTGACATCGTCCCAGTTCGGACGATACCAGCGGCGCAGTAACCTTAACCGTTTGTAACGTTTGGCGGTAAAGGTATAAATGGCCATAGAGAGAGCCATACCCCACAGCACGATAGCGGTAGCAAGACCACAACCCGCACCACCAAGCTCCGGCATGCCAAATTCACCGTACACAAAGACATAGTTTGCCGGTATGTTGATCAGTAAGCCAATGAAGCCAATGATTAGCGATGGCATGGTATTCGACATACCTTCGCAGAAATTTCTTAGTACCGCGTATATAACAAAGCCAGGTATACCCCAGGCTATATAAAATAGGTAGTCCAGCGTAATAGCACGGAAGTCATCTTCCACTTCCATAATATCCAGTAACCATGGAGCGGAGGACATTCCAATTAAGGTAATGACACCGACAATGGCACACGCATACAAGCCCTGCTGCAATATATTGGCAACGCGCTTGTGTGAATTAGAACCATCGAGATGAGAGATAATTGGCGCTAATGCCAATGCCAGGCCGAACACCAATAACGTGGCGGGCACGAAAATACTTCCGCCAACGGACACAGCCGCCAGGTCAAGCGCGCCCTTGCGTCCTGCCATGACCGTGTCGACCACACTCATTAGCATTTGAGTGAGCTGGGCAACCAGAATGGGACCGGTCAGTTTGGCCAGTTTATGACATTCGTCTTTGTTATTGCTCCACCAGTTCACTCGTTCTTATTCTCTGGGTTAATGAAGTTGGTTGCGCAAAAAGCGCAGAATACGCTGGTTAACATCCGCCGGGTGAGTTAGCGGTCCCATATGCCCGGCAGTAACCGATTCCCTTGTAACATTAGGCAAAACCGTGGACAGTGCCTCAGCAACCGCCTTAGCGCTGCGTCGAGTGTGATCGCCCTGTAACAGCAGCAGGTTTTGATCAACACCACTGTAGTCAGCCAGGCGCCTTGGTTCGTTAAGCAGTGCATCAAAGTCCAGCGCTACTTTATCGGCCTGGGCAACCATTAACTGTTGGATTCGCTCAGGCAGTGCATCGAAATAACCGGCATCGTTCCAGTAGTCGACAAAAGTGCGAGTGCATTCTTTCGCATCTCTGCCATGCATTGCCTGACTAATTTCCTGAATTTCCAGCATGCCCGGCGAGTCATCCGGTAGCACATGAAAGGCCACAGGCTCATAAACCACCACGTCGGCAATCTCAAAGGGCTTCTCTAATGCCAGTTTTAGCGCAACAGCACCGCCGTATGAGTGCCCGACCAGCTGAACGGGCTGCTTCAGCTGTAAACTTTCGACAGCAGAAAGGATACGTGGCAGCTCCTGCTCCAGCCGAAAGTTCGCCGTATATTCAACTTTAGGCGCCTGCCCATAACCAAGGAGATCAACCGCAATAACAAAGTGGCTGCTCACTAAGTCCTTTAACAGAGCTCGCCACTGTGTACTGGCACTCTGCGAGCTGTGCAACAAAATGACCGGAGGATTTTGCTGCTCGCCATATAAATGAATTCCGGGTTCTATTTCAGACATAACTTCACTTTAAGATAAACTGACACCAACAAACTGACCGATACCGTAGCCAGCAGCTAATAGCAAAACGGCAAAAGTTGTTAATACACCAATAGTTCTTGGCAGGCTAACACCTACACTGCGAGTTAACCCAATGGCATGGCATAAACGAGCAATAACCAGCGCAATACCTAAGCCATGCAGTAAGCCTAAAGGCGCATTCTGAACTTCCATCATAGCAAATAGAATAAGAGCCAACGGCACATATTCAATAAAGTTGCCATGAATGCGAACGGCGGCTTTTAGATCCTGAGCTTCGCCGGTGCCTATACCGACTCGGTGCTTCCAGCGTAAGCGTATAATACTCGCCGCCAGGGCAAGATAGATTAACGTTAAGACTCCGGCATAAAAACCGGTAATTGTAAGTTGTGATGTCACTTGCTGCCCCTTATTTTTCTTTGTTAGTCGGCGTCATCAAAAAAGGCTCACCATGTGAGCCTTTTGCTAAACCTGTTATTTTCTAAGCAAGTCGCCAAGCTGCTCACTGACTTTGTCGACAGGCTGCGTACCATCAATTTTGTGGTACTCTGTTTTCCCTTCCTCAGACAGCTTCTGGTAATACTCAACCAAAGGCTCTGTCTGCTCATGGTAAACCGACAAGCGTTTGCGAACCGTCTGCTCCTGATCGTCCGGACGAATCACCAGCTCTTCACCAGTTTCATCATCTTTACCATCTACCTTCGGAGGGTTGTGCTCAATATGATAAACACGACCTGATCCAGGGTGGACACGACGCCCACTCATACGATCAACGATAATTTCGTCCGGAACATCAAATTCCAGTACATAATCAATTTCAATACCGTTATCGCGCATTGCATCGGCTTGTGGAATGGTTCTTGGAAAACCATCGAGCAAAAAGCCGTTCTGGCAGTCCGGCTCGGCAATACGTTCTTTAACCAACTCAATGATGATATCGTCAGACACTAGTTGCCCGGCGTCCATCACTTGTTTGGCTTTTTTACCCAATTCCGAACCCGATTTTATTGCTGAACGCAGCATATCACCAGTGGAAATTTGAGGGATCCCAAAAGTGTTCATCAGAAACTGTGCCTGAGTTCCTTTTCCAGCTCCTGGGGCGCCTAACAAAATAATGCGCATAGAAAACCTCTTTGTATGATTCAAAAGTCTGCCCCGAACTTTACCCTGACGGGCGGGCTATTACAAGCTCAGAAAGACGCTGCGGGCAATGACTTACCCGCAGCAGCAGGTGCAAAATTAAGCGTTTAGCATTAATTTATTAAGGCGGGTGACAAAAGAGGCCGGGTCTTTCAGATTACCCCGTTCTGCCAAAGTAGCCTGGTCCAATAAAACTTCAGCCCACTCTTTAAATGTGTCCTCGTCCTTAGTCAGCATCCGTTCTACCAGTGGATGCTCGGGGTTCACTTCAAAGATGTACTTAGTTTCAGGAACCGCCTGTCCAGCCGCTTCCATCAACTTGGCCATCTGCGTGCTCATATCATTGTCATCGGTAATGATACAGGCTGGCGAGTCGGTTAACCGGTGAGTTACGCGAACCTTCTTCACTTTATCGCCTAATGCTTTTTCAAAACGCTCAAGGTTCGCTTTGAAGGCCTCTTCGGCTTTTTCCTGTTCAGCTTTGTCTTCCTTGTCGTCCAGTTCACCTAAGTCCAGATCACCACGAGTAACTGACTGCAATTGCTTCTCTTTAAACTCAGTCAGATGACTCATCAGCCATTCATCGATACGCTCAGAAAGCAGTAAAACTTCAATGCCTTTCTTGTTGAAGATTTCCAGCGCAGGGTTGTTTCTGGCGGCTTCATAGCTGTCAGCAACAATGTAGAAGATTTTATCCTGGCCTTCTTTCATACGCTCAATGTAGTCGTCCAGGCTGACTGACTGAATCGCGCCTTCATTGTGAGTCGAAGCAAAACGCAGGAGTTCAGCGATACGTTCACGGTTGGTATGATCTTCCGCCGGACCTTCTTTCAGAACGTTACCGAAAGTATCCCAGAACTGTTGATACTGTTCTTTATCGTCTTTTGCCAGCTTTTTCAGCATCTGCAGCACCTTTTTGGTACTGCCGTTCCGCATGGCACGGGTAATTTTATTGTCCTGCAGAATTTCACGTGAAACGTTCAGTGGTAAGTCGTTTGAGTCGACCAGGCCACGCACAAAACGCAGATAAGTGGGCATTAACTGCTCAGCGTCATCCATAATGAATACGCGCTTCACATAAAGCTTAACACCGTGCTGTTGCTCACGGTTCCACAAGTCCCACGGAGCGCGTTTGGGAATATACAATAAATTAGTATACTCAGTGGTGCCTTCAACTTTGTTGTGGCTCCATAAAAGTGGCTCATCAAAGTCATGCGCAACAGTCTTGTAAAACTCTTTGTATTCTTCGTCAGTAATTTCTGACTTTTCACGAGTCCAGAGTGCCTGGCCTGAATTTACAGTTTCCCATTCGCCGGGCTGCCCTTCTACTTTGTTGCCTTCGTCATCTTCTGATTCAGGTACCGGTTCTTTCCACATTTGAACCGGGATACTCAGGTGTTCTGAATACTTATTGATAATGCCACGCAGACGGTTTTCATCTAAGAATTCATCGGCATCGTCTTTCAGGTGCAGAATAATATCAGTGCCGCGACGGGCTTTATCAATGTCAGCAATTTCGAAATCACCCTCACCTTGCGAGCGCCATTCAACTCCGCGAGCGTCTTTATCTAATGCTGAACGAGTTCTTACGGTAACTTCATCGGCAACGATAAAGGCTGAGTAGAAGCCAACACCAAACTGACCAATAAGCTTGCTGTCTTTTGCTTCGTCGCCGGACAGTTGACCAAAGAATTCAGCGGTACCCGACTTGGCAATGGTTCCCAGGTTGTTCATGACATCGTCACGAGTCATGCCAACGCCATTGTCACTGATAGTGATGGTGCGGCTGTCTTTATCAACAGAAACCCGAACGTGCAGGTCGCTGTCGTCGCCATACAGCGAGTTGTCGCTTAAGGCTTTAAAACGCAGTTTATCTGCTGCGTCGGACGCATTTGAGACCAGTTCGCGTAAGAAAATTTCTTTATTGGAATACAGAGAATGGATCATCAGGTGAAGCAGCTGTTTTACTTCTGTCTGAAATCCATGTTTTTCCATTTGACCGGCTTCCGCCATAGTATATTTCTCCTGCTGTTATTACCTATGCCAATAACAATGGGGGCGCAGGAGATATTTTCAAGTCATCGGGAAAATTGTTTTCGACCGCTGAAAGCGTGACCTAAAGTCGTTTGGTCGACATAGCCCAACTCACCACCAACCGGCACGCCATGAGCTATTCGGGTAGTATTGATATTCTGTTGGGCGGCAATATCGGCAATATAGTGCGCGGTAGCATCACCTTCTACCGTCGGATTCGTTGCCAGAACAATCTCTTCAACGGGTTCATTCTGCAACTGTCGCTCAAGCTCATCCAGACCAATGTCTGACGGCCCAATACCGTCCAGCGGCGACAAATGCCCCATTAACACAAAGTAGCGGCCCTGGAACTGCGAAGTTTGTTCAATCGCAAGTACGTCGGCGGGTGTTTCAACCACACAGAGCACACCGTTCTCACGCCGCATCGGATTGCTGCAAATTCGACACAGCGGCTCTTCAGTTAAGGTCCGGCAACACTCGCAGTGCCCCACTTTTTCAACAGCGGACTGCAAAGATTCGGCAAGCCGGGAGGCGCCGCCGCGATCGCGTTCAAGCAAATGAAATGCCATACGCTGTGCTGATTTCTGACCAACACCTGGCAGACGCTTTAAATTATCAACAAGCTGATCAATTGCCGGACTAATACTCATGAACTGACCTTACTTCTTAGAACGGCATTTTAAAGCCAGGAGGTAAGCCCATGCCGCCTGTAATTTCTGACATATGTTCTTTGCTGGTCTCTTCAACACGGCGCACAGCGTCGTTGGTCGCAGCTGCAATCAAGTCTTCCAGCATTTCCTGGTCGTCTTCCATTAGGCTTGGGTCAATACTCACACGTTTAACATTGTGGTTGCCAAGCATCGTCACTTTTACTAACCCGGCACCGGCTTCGCCAGTGACTTCCATGTTAGCCACTTCTTCCTGGGCTTTTTGCATGCGCTCCTGCATTTGTTGCGCCTGCTTCATCATGTTACCCATTCCACCTTTAAACATAATTATTTCCTCGTTTAAGCTTTATAAAATTAACGCGCTTGAATTGATGATTCATCAACCTGCGCTTGAAACCTTTGCTGTAATTCCTGTACACCGGTGTCGGCCTGCAATATTTCGCAAGCACGCCGATGCCGGTACTGATCAATATGCTGCTGCACCATAAGAGGCGTTGGCTGACTCGGAACGCCAATATCAAACTGCACCCGTGCAGTTGGCCCTAACAATCCGGTTAGTGACTCTCTGACGGCTTCACTGGTTGAATCGTTCAATAAACTTTTCTGCTCTTCTGCAACCAGAATGAGCCAGTCGTCGTCCCCAACCTTTTTTAACTCTGAATTAAGTAGTACCTGACGCGCTAAACCTGAAATGTCCATGCCGGCGATCATCGCACTCCATTTATCAATTTCTGCGGCTTCTCGGATATCGTCATTTAACTCGGGGAATTGATAGTCTCTGTCTGGTGTAGCTTCAGCCAGGGGCTCTTGTCGTGTTTCGGGTTCAGGGTCTGGAGCGGTAGGCCTCTCTTCACTAACGACCGGAGTGACTACCGATTCATTACTGTTGTCTGGCTTTTTTTTTTCCGCCAACTGCTCACGAACACGCAAAAGATCAGAAACACCGGAGTCTTGTTGCTGTGTTTCCGTTGGTTCCGAATAACTGAAGTCAGGTTCCGGTTGATCTTCAGGTTCTGCTTGGTGTTCGGGCTCCGCTTGGTACTGAGATTCGTACTCCGGCGGCATCGGCTCTGCCGGTTCCGGTTCCGGTTCCGGTTCTGACTCTGATTCAGGCACTGACTCAGGCATAGCTTCGACAGCGGTCTCATTCACTTCGGCGCTGGCCAAGTTTGAATGAGGAACATCGGTATGCGCGGTAGCTCTCAGTTCACTGGTATCGTTATAGCTTTCGTTTTCTGCTGGACGAAAGCAGAGCATTCTCAACAGAGTCATTTCCAGACCGCTGCGCGCGTCAATCGCATAGGCTTGCTCACGACGCCCTTCCAGAACAATACGGTAAAATACCTGAATTAACTCGGCCGGCATGCGCCTTAATAGCGGCTTTAGTACATCGCTATTCTCAAAAGCATTTGCTGCACCTGGCACTTGCTGTACCAACGCCAGTTGATGCAATAAACTTTGCAGCTCAACCAACACGGAACTTAAATCCGGTACCATAGATACCATAGCGTCAACACGCTGCATGACACTTTCAGCTTCACCATCAAGAACACAGTCCAGTAAGGCCGCAATGTCAGCGACCGGTACATTACCCAGCATGCGTCTGACACTGTCAATACTCACAGCTCCGTTGCCCTGAGCGATTGCTTGATCGGTTAAACTCAAGGCATCACGCATGCTGCCACGAGCAGAGCGAGCTAATAATGGTAGCGCGTCAGCGTCCGCCTGAACCTGCTCCTGTCCCAGAACGTAATTAAGCTGCTGTGAAATATCGTCGTTCGACAACGCCTTTAAGTTAAATTGCAGACAGCGTGACAAAATGGTCACAGGAAGTTTTTGAGGGTCTGTTGTCGCCAATAAGAACTTTACGTGTTCAGGCGGCTCTTCCAGCGTTTTAAGCAAAGCATTAAAACTGTGCCGCGACAACATGTGGACTTCATCAATCAGGTAAACTTTATAGCGCCCGCGGGTTGGACGATACTGAACGTTATCCAGTAACTCCCGGGTATCTTCAACTTTCGTTCTTGACGCTGCATCTATTTCGAGCAAGTCGACAAAGCGCCCCTGCTCTATCTCAAGACAAGCACTGCATTGCCCGCAGGGTGTCGAAGTAATGCCTTGCTCGCAGTTAAGAGCTTTAGCTAAGATGCGCGCAATGGTCGTTTTACCGACGCCGCGTGTTCCGGTAAACAAGTAAGCATGGTGCAACCTTTGCTTATCCAGCGCATGTTCAAGCGGTTTCAAAACATGTTGTTGACCGACAACTTCCGCAAACTGGGAAGGTCGCCATTTTCTTGCCAGTACCTGATAGCTCATAGGGGAGATTCTTAACTCTGTCTCGTTAAAACTGACATAAGGTATAGCACGCAACGCCTGCCTGCTGCAATTTATCTTCACCACCTAACTCAGGTAATGAGACCACAAAAGCGGCTTCCTCTACTTCAGCGCCGGTTGCTTTAATCAGCTTGTGAGCCGCAACTACGGTCCCGCCAGTGGCCAGCAAGTCGTCAACAATTAAGACCCTATCGTTTGCGGTCAATGCGTTCTCGTGCATTTGCAGTTCATCAGAACCATACTCTAAATCGTAACTCTGGCTTACTACCTTGCCGGGCAACTTTCCGGGCTTACGCAAGAGCGTTACGCCACAGCCCATTGCATAAGCTAACGCTGAGCCAAATATGAAGCCTCGCGCTTCAATTGCCGCTATTTGAGTTATTCCGCTCTGCTTATATCTTTGCTTTAAGGTGTTAATTGCCAGTTCAAAAGCCGCAGGGTTTTGCAACAATGGCGTGATATCACGAAAGATAATACCCGGCTTAGGGTAATCAGGAATAGCACCTATTGAATCCCGAATACCTTGTACAGTTAACTCCATGTTTTTGCTCTCTTTACTAGGCAACAAAGCGCACCGCCCAGGTTTTCAAAGTATCGAGCAAAAACTCCTCATGCAAAGGCTTTGCAAGGCATTGAGTTGCACCAGCTTTTAACGCTTTAGGCTCTATTTCTACCATGTCCTGAGTAGACATAAATAATAATGGGCTGTGCTGATAAGCCTCTAATTCACGTAAGTTTTTCAGTAATGACAAACCATCCATCACCGGCATTTTATGATCCAGCAAAATAATATCAAAATACTGCTGTTTCGCCTTACTTAAACCGTCCAGTCCGTCGCGGGCTATCGTTACCTCGAAGCCAAGCGGTTCTATCATCGTACAAATGGACTGAAGGGTTTTGTCTTTATCCTCGACAACGAGCAAAGAGACTGACATAAATGTCGCTTACCTGATAGTTAATGAGGAGCTGATTAAGCGGAAAAAACCTGTGCTAAACGTAAAATTAATGGCAAGCAGCCAGCAATTAGAAATAAAACCACGGCTATAAGCAAAAAGCCCTTGCCTGCCGGTTCTTTAAATGTTTCTGATGACATAACTTTTACCTCTCGATGAAATCGGTGCTGATCATACTCGATCCTCAGCAACGATAAAAGTTGAATTCAGCTCTTTACTCTTAATAACAATTGCTGGGAAGCGAACTGTTGCAATGTCTGCTCAGCCCCCCTCTGAATTTGCTCTGCCGGCCATTGAGGTAGCAGCTCCGGCAACAAATCAAAAAAATCCTCCAGCCTAATATGACTGCGGCTTTGTAGCTCTGTTAAAAGCAGGTAAGTCATTGCATTTATACGAACGAAACGAACCTTTCCTCCCGCATCACGAAACACAACTAAAAAACGCGGTTGTGAGAGTGGTTGCTCCGGTTTGAAATCAATGCCAATTTCGTCAACCGGGTACTGATACGCAGAAATAACCGCCGTTGGGTTTAGCTCTATAATTTGATCTTCATGAAGCTCATCTCTCACACAAATATGGCTTTCTGGCCACGGCTTTTGCTCCACGGCGAGTTCAAGCCATTCGTAATGCGCGAGTTCCGGCGCGAAGACAAAAAGTGCATTATAAGACTGCAGATACTCAACAAAACTTTCAGCAATACCAGTAAAGTATGGAGAGTTTGATGAAAAAGAACGAAAAAACTGCTCTTTAGTTTCTTGCCATTGTTTTTCATCACATAGCTTTTTGAGGACCGGAAAAGCGCTGTCTACAAAGCGAAAAATGTTATTACGGAGTAACCGCTGATAAATTGCCATCCGCCGCTCTTCGATATCAGCTAACCAGGGCTCTTCTACGGATTTTTGTGGATCTTTCAGTTGCTGAACAAAGCGATCCTGAATTTGTTTGAATGTGTCATTACTCATGGCGCTTTTGTATCACTCTTATTTGGTTCAACTCGCCATTTAACTCAGACAAAGCCGGGAAGTTAAAATCCCTTTCCAGAAGAGTCGGATAAACGCCATGGCACTTATAAGCATAATCCAACAACTCGTACACCTCATCTTTTACTTTTGCACCATGGGTATCAACATAGAGATCATCGAACTCTTCATGGTGCCCCGCTATATGCCCATAAGCAATTTTCTCTGAGGGCAAGCCGGCTATAAAATCATAAGGGTTATACTTGTGATTCACACTGTTTACAAAGACATTATTCACATCAAGTAATAGCTTACAATTGCTTCGCTTCAACACCTGGCAGATAAAGTCTAACTCACTTAACTCAGGCGCCGGACTCGCGTAATAAGATACATTTTCCAATACTAGAGGCCTTTCTAAATAGCGCTGAACATCTTCAATTCGGTCTGAAACATGAGAAACCGCATCGGCCGTAAAAGGTATCGGCAGGAGGTCGTATAGCTGCCCTTTATGAGAGCAGTAACTTAAATGTTCACTGTAGATTTCAACATTAAATTGCGACACAAACTGATTAATGTCTTTCAGAAAAGCATGGTCCAGAGGGTCCTGGCTACCAATAGACAATGACAGACCGTGGCTGGTTAAGCGATAATTCTCGGCAACTTTCGCCAGAGTTTCCAAGCGATGTCCTTTAAAGGGTATCCAATTTTCCGGCGCGAGTTCCAGGAAGTCTGCATCAATATCACCCGCTAACGCAGCATCCAGTAACTCATTTCTTAAGCCAAGGCCTATTGAATTCGGTTTCATATTACCCTCTAGAAAACAAAAACCCGACACAGTGGCCGGGTTTTACGATGCAGTTCAAACGAAAAGTGATTAATCGAGATCGATACCTTTTCGCTCTGCTGTCGACTTAATGTAGCCTCTCCAGCTGCGAGCACTGCGACGTTGGCCGTCAAAGGTTGCCGCTTCATCAACATACCGCATTGCCTGGCGATAGTCACCACCATAAAAATACGCTTCTGCTAATGACATATAGACACGACCTTCATCTTCACGGTCAAGATAGTCCAGGGCTCTCTTCAAAGGTTCAGTTGCCGCAATATACTGTTCATTCAACAGCATCAAGTTACCTTGTTTACGGTAATATTCACCTTTGTCGCCAGAATCGTTAGTTGCTTCAGCTGCGCGCTCATACCAAGAAACGGCTTCATCAAGCTCTTTCGCTCTGTGGTAACTGTTTGCAATAGTTGCAAAGTTCCGAGCAGATTCCTCAATATCACCAGCTTCTACGTGTTTTTCCATGGTAGTAGCTGCTTTGTACGGAATACCCTCATTGTCGTACAACTGAACCAACATTTTAAACTGGCTCTCTGTACTCAGGTATCCGGCTAAATACGCTACTTCCAAAGTTTGAAGAGACTTAGATAAGTTTTCTTCTAACATGTAGAATTGAGCTAGCTGTGGCCACCAAGTAGTAACCTCTGGAAGCTTATTTAAACCTTCTTCAAGAACGCCAATTGCTTCAGGATACATCTTACGCTCGTAGTAAGAGGCCATCATCAAATTGTAAACGTTCTTTTCTGGCTTATCTGCAGCTTCTAAAGATGCCTCTGCAAACGGAATGACCTTAGCAAAGTTCTTTAACTGATAGTGGGCATTAGCCATATAAAGGAAAACTTGAGAGTCGCGTTTACCTGTAAATTGAATCCAATTTTTAAGGTATTCAAGACTCTGTTCGTATTTCTCTTCCTGAAGACTAATTTGACCTACCAGTTTCATCGCTGCTGCCTGGTCGTTCCAACCAAGAACGTCTTGATCAACAGCGTCTTTTAAAACTTCTAAAGCGTCGGCCATGCGCTCATCGGCTGCATAAAGGTTTCCAAGAAAGCGGCCCAGGTAAGCAGAGTCGTAACCTGGGTCAGGATCCTGTTCTTCAAGAACAGCTATTGCTTCCTTAATTTTTTCTTCTTCATACAGCTCGAAGGCGTCCATGATGGCTCGTCCAATACTCTGCGAAGCAGCTTTATTGTCGCGAGCTTTTTTCTGCGCCTCAACGGTCTCTTGATCCGGTATGCTGAAGCCAAAATCCTGAGCCGAAGCCTGAACCGTTGTCATCGACATAACCGAAGCAAAAGCCAGGGCACTAACAAATGTTTTTAATATATATTTCATTTCTTAGTTCCCATCCATTGTGAAGTCGAGCTGAACGGTCATGCCTTCCTGACGGACAGGCTTACCATCAACAACCTTCGGCTTATACTTCCAGCGCAACAAAGCGCGGCGCGCCTCTCGGTCAAACACTCGACGAGGTTCAGAATCGATGACTTCAACGTCAGTTACACCACCTTGTTGATCGATAGTGAAGCGTAGTTGAACCCAACCTTCGGTGCCATTTCGAGCAGCTGATGGCGGGTAACGCGGTTCAATTCGAACAATTGGTGTTGCGTCACCGTCAGAACTTAAACCTCCGCCCGGACCCGAAAGTCCTGTATCAGCTCCACCAACATCAACATCAAAACCCATGTTCATGTTCATTCCACTGTCTGTTGTATCTGGTTCAGACTGTGGTGTCTCTGGTGGTTGCTCCGGTGGCGGCGGTGGCGGCGGCGGAGTACGCCGACGCTCCTGAACGTCAGACTCAGGTGGCGACGTTACGATGTCAATAACCGGGGTTGGGGGCGGCGCTTCGTTGCGCTGCGCTCCTCCGCCGATTAAGTAAGCCATGAAAGCAAACAGAGCAAACGTAACGGCGGCACCTAGTAGTAAAGATACTAAAAAGCGCACCATATTAGTTATTCTCCGCAGCTATGGATATCTTATCGATACCCGCTTCCTTAACCTGGTCCATGACTTCTACAACGACACCATGCTCAGCTTTCTTATCGGCCTGGATCACAACAACGTCAGTTGGCTGCTCGGCAAGCATACGTTCAATGTTTGCGCCTACACGCTCTACATCTACTTGACGCTTGTCCATCCAGACTTCACCGGTATCGCGAATTGCGATAAAGATGTTAGCTGAAGGCTCCTTGGTCGTGTTACTGGCTTCAGGTTTATTAACCTGAATACCTGCTTCTTTGACGAATGAGGTCGTTACGATAAAGAAGATCAACATAATGAAGACGATGTCGAGCATCGGCGTCATGTCGATCGACGCATCTTCCTCTTCTCGATTACGATTACGTGCCATAGTTTTACTCTCTTAGTGATGTGGCAAACTGTCAACAAGGCCTTCTTTCGCTCTACGCACTTTACTCTCAAGACGTGTCGCGAAAAACATACCGGATAACGCTGCAACCATTCCCGCCATTGTCGGGATAGTCGCCATCGAAATACCCGATGCCATCAGACGAGGGTTACCCGTCCCTTGTACTGCCATGATTTCAAACACCGTAATCATACCTGTCACGGTACCCAACAGTCCGACCAGCGGACATAAGGCAACACAAGTTTTTATCAACAGAATACGTGCATTCAGTTTTTCGTTCGCTTCGGAAATCCATGCTTCACGGATTCTATGGGCGTACCATGAGGTGGTGTCCTTACGGGCATCCCATTTCGCAATAACTTCTTTACGAAATTTAGGGAACGCACCTGTAAGGTACCAATAACGCTCAATCATCAGTACCCACATTAGAAAG
>TARA_R100000687_G_scaffold83064_1_pt1 | contig 16325 bp, 12 predicted proteins | sample TARA_R100000687 | Tara Oceans TARA_R100000687 (sample SAMEA2622685) | marine metagenome | biome: marine biome (ENVO:00000447); feature: mesopelagic zone (ENVO:00000213); material: "saline water (ENVO:00002010), including plankton (ENVO:xxxxxxxx)" | depth 600 m
GCTAACGCCATGATTTCTATTACATGTTGCTTATTCATATTTTCTATACCTTTTATCTATGTTATTCACAAATCACTTTCGATAATAACTGAGCACTTTTATTAGTACGGAAGACTAAAGTAAGTCAAACCCAGAAAGTTACGGTAGCTTCAGCGCACTTGGTTTAGTCTGGCTCGATACACTGTAGGCAGGCGCCGCATTATAATCTGCGAGCCATTAAAGTTATTTGAGTAACACATGAAAAATACACTACGCTCAATTGAACCCATGGTGACCGCGATTGATGGCATCAACCTTCCTATTATCTTGCTTGAGGGTAATGGGTGTCCGGTCGGTAATTCCCACATTCAATTCATAGGTTTTCTACGCCATGGTGCTCTCTTTGCTAAGGAGAATGACCATGGCGCATCATCAACGAAGAGAAGTAGAAGACTGATTCAATTTATTTGAGCAACAAAAACAAAGTGGACTCACAGAAAGTTCGTTCACGTCAAACGTAAAGTCACAAAGATCGAGTCTAGGCTACCTGAGTTTTGTAGACTGGCTACTAGTTTAAGGAAAAGACCTGCTTGATGAATAGAGGCAATACGGCACCATACCCAAAGTATCACTTGGTTACTGGCTGTACCGAACACCTGAGAAACTGGAAAATGTGGTGACACGGAAGAGGGAAGGGGAGCGCTGCCGGCTGACCTTCTTCGCGCTGAAAAAATCACTTTCCGCTCTCCCTACTAAGCGTTCTTTACACCACTCCCAACAATGCTGATACACCCGTGGGTCAATACGTGCTCTTCTCACTGGGAGCGCTCAACGTTCTGATAAAACATGCGCGAAGCGCGCGGGCCCGCCGCGAGCGGCGGAAGGTTTAGCAAGATAGTTTTGTGGTATGGTGCCGTACTGTGGGTGGGCTTCAACTCTATTTCCCATTCTCTATTGGGAAACATAAATGAAACGCCTTTAAGCAGGATTTAGTCACTATTGTTTTTATCGCCTGGTAATTAAGAGCTGCCCTAACCATAGGCGGTATGAACCCACAAAAATAGGCTTTTCTGGGTTTCATAATATTGAGGCATAACTTTGATGAATTACTAAACAGTTATGCTGGTGGGCTGAAGGTTGCTTACGATTGTTAGGTAAAACGACAATAAGTTATAGCTAGAAAAAGAAAAACGACCACTTAGGTGTAGTTACTTAGGCTCGCTCTGACAGAAATGTGCCAAAGGACTAAACCGCTCAAGCTGGAAAGTTTTAACGGCTGCTATGAGCGAAAGCGGATGTTCATATTTGGGGCTCTCGGAAAAACGAATCTCTGCTTTGCCTTAATTGTAGAAACTCGTTTTTTCGAGAGTTGAGCGTGTCATAAAAGCTGCAATGATGCAGACAAAATTAGTTGACCACTACAATCCGGAGCTTTCCATCCGAGCCTTACACATCTTAAACGGCAGGTTGCCTCTTGCAACATTTAACTTTGTCACCGTCATCTGACTCAGTGAGTTACTGTTAATAAGCTCATAAGTCCATAAATAGTCGAACCCAAGGGCTTTCGCCTCATATCTATCGGATAAGATAACCAGCCTATTAACTTTTGCCATCAACATTACCATATAGCACATTGCACAAGGTTCACCTGAAGCTATTAAAGTTGCACCCTCCAATAAGACGCTTTTCTCGTTTTTTGATGCATTTCGTATTGCCTGAATTTCGGCATGGGCGGTGCAATCGAACAGGCTGGTAACCTGATTTACCCCTTCGCCGATAATCTGTCCGAGCTTATTAACAATAACAGAGGAAAACGGCAAACCGCCGGCGGTTACATGACTGATCGCCAATTCAATGACTCTTTCTATCGGCTGTGCAAGGGATGCAATCGGATCAGTATTACACATGATCAGCACACTGCGCTGATGATGCCTCTGAGGCGGAATTTGCAAGCTCTGTTGCTAAGCTGTGTGCTCGGTTGTTGGCGTTGCTCACCGAAGTTTGATGCCGTTCATCAGCAAACTCTTGATACTCTGCAGCTATTTCATAGATTGTTTCTACTCCCAAATATTTACTGAGCGTGCGCAGGTGAGGTTGTAAATGACTGGAACTCTCTCTGACGCCCCCTTTTTCAAAGCCAAACTCGCCGCTGGAGGTAACTGTAACTAGAACCTTACCAGATAATAAAGGTCGTAATGGAAAGTCGCCACGGGCTAAATCGAAATCGAAAGTTTTGTTTATCCGCACGACTTGATCGAACCAGGATTTTAACTGGGCTGGCATACCGTAGTTATACATAGGTGTGGAAATAACAATGATGTCCGCTTTGGCTACCTCAGCTATCAACAGATCAGATAACACTAAAATTTCTTTTTGTGCCGAGGTTCTTTTTTCATCCGGTGTAAACACTGCGCCAATCCACTCCTGGGTAATAAAACCCGGCGGGTTCATGCCTACATCACGATAAATATACTCATCTGTATGTCGCATCTGCCGCCAGGTGTTAATAAATTTCAGCGCAACATTTTTGGATATAGAATTATGGTTCGGGTTTGGGTTATCAATTGCTCTGACGCTTGAATCTATATGTAATATAGTGCTCATATTCATTACCTTCATTAGTTAAGAAGTGTGTTATCAACGAAGCAATATTGTATTGAACAATGCATAAGTACAAACGAGAAGAATTCACTAATGGATGATTTAAAATCATCTGTAGGGTAGGCTTCCTAGTAAAACATCATCATTCAGGAGAGTGACATTGCAGGTATCGTTACAGGCACTCAAAGCATTTGAGGCAGCAGCACGTCGAGGCAGTTTTAAACTTGCAGCAGAAGAGCTGTCGCTCACGCCAACGGCGGTGTCACACCACATCAGCAATCTGGAAAGCAGGTTAAATGTCAATTTGTTTCATCGACAGACAAGGCTGGTAGTTCTGACCGAAACTGGCAGAGTTCTGGCAAATGCAACATCAGATGGCTTTCGCAAAATTGAGAACGCGTTGGCAGAAGTTGAAACAGCAGGTAGCGTGGTAAGGGTAACAACTACATCGTCATTTGCCGCAATGTTATTAATCCCTGCCATGCAGGAATTTTCGCAAACCTATCCGACTATACCTGTTGAAGTGGCAACAGGTGAAGCGGTGGTGAACCAACCCTATATCATTCCTATTCGCTACGGTGACTCCACAGTCGTTGCGCCTGGCGATATTCTCAGCCATGAGAAGTTCGACGTATTTGGTGCTAGTAGCATGAAGCATCCAAGTTGGTTTACTGAACCGGTCGTACTTTTTACCACTGAATGGAAAAATGCCACCTTGCCGACGCCACCACTAGCTGCCTGGCTGGCAGCTAATGGCTTAGACGGAGCGAATATTATATTCAAAAAATTTGACCAGGAATTGTTCGGTATACAACAAGCCATGTCTGAAAACAGTCTGGTGTTTTGCTCGACAATCCTGACGAGGCGACTTCTAAACGCTAATTTGTTACAGCACTTTGGAACCTTACCCGTCAAATCTGACTTATGTTACTACGTGCCTGATAAACACAGCTTTGATAGCAGAAACACGCATACTTTTTTAACCTGGATTACTGTTTTACTTCGCGGGTAATTTTACTTCGCTGCCACATGCGGCAATAAAAATGGGGGCATCACCTAACCACCAAATATTAAACGCTTCTGTTTGGATACTCTACATGAAAGTTATGTTAAATTTTAACTAACTTCCCCAACATGTATATCGCTTGAAAAAGATTGCAACTATGTGCTCGAACTTTTATCTACAACGCAGGCTCTTGAGTAACGAAAAGACATTTTCAGAGAAGGAGTTACTAGAAGCATCGACTTTATTCATTATTCTAGCTGAACCAGGTGGTGGTAAAACAGAACTTCTATACAGTCTTTCAAACCAATTAAATACATCATCAATAACAGCAACAAAATTTGTTCATATTGGTTTTGAGCAAGAAGGAAAACCGTTAGTAATTGATGGTTTTGATGAATTAGCGAAGATTGATCAAAGTGGAATTCATCAGCTTTTGGCTGAAGTGGTCAAAGCTAAACCTACGTGTGTAATTATTTCGAGTAGGTCCAGCGAGTGGGATAATGCAGCTACAAATACAGTAAAAGATTATCTTGGTTATGAACCTTTCATCGTTAGGCTCTGTGAATTTGATGAGTCGGAACAATGTGCGATCTTTGAACATCACGCACAAAACGAAGATTTCGCTAATTTCCATGGAGAGGTGTCAAGGTTTGATCTTGAGTCGCTCTTACCAAATCCGCAATTCCTGACGATGTTTACAGATGCGTATCTCGAAAGTGGCCGAAAATTTTCAGACAAACGATCAATTTTTAAACTTGCAGTAGAGCGCCTAACAAAAGAAAACAAAGCGACATCCTCGAGAATTGGCAAGCCTCTACCCACGAGTAAAAAAGTCGAGATCGCTTCAGAGCTTTTTACCAAACTGTTATTGTCTGGTGCTGAAGGGATAAGCATTAATGAGTTTTCGGAAACCAGAATATATCCATTGTTTTCTTCAATTTTAAATAGTGACTCCGACATTTCCAGCGTTCTTGCTACAAGACTTTTCAAGCCCGGAGATACCGTTGACCAACACCGACCAGTGCATAAAATCGTCGCTGAGTATTGTTCGGCAGACTTTCTTGTTAAGCGAATTGCTGATCCCGCAGACAATTTGACGTTGTCCCAATGCCTATCGATTATTGCGCCCAATTCTACTGTCAGAGACGAGCTTCGGGGATTGGTCGGGTGGATGGCTGCTTTAGGTAACAGAGATATTCAGCAAACTTTAATTGAATTTGACCCATACGCTATTCTTGCTAACGGGGATCCATCTCAGCTGGAACCTATATCAAAGCAATTACTTTTAGCGAAGCTTCAAGAAATTGAGAAGAATGACCCTTATTTTCGACGAACAGATTTTTGGCGTAGATTTAGTATTGCCGGTTTTTTTACGAAGGATATTGTACAAGAACTCAGGGTACTACTTGAGCGCGGGAGTGATGGTCACTTACGCGATTTAATTCTTGAACTACTAGTAGGCTCTCCAGTTTGTACTGTATTGTTCAAAGAATTACGACACATCGCTTTAGATGCTCAAGAAGACAAGTATACGCGTCTCTTTGCACTCAATTGTCTAGTTGTATGTGCAGGATATGATTTTAATCTGGATTTGGCCGCTCTGTTAACTGAAGCTAGTTCAGCATCACTTGAAGTCGCAGCGAATGGGATTGAGTTGGTGGGCTTAAAAGAGTTTGATTTAAGTTGTCTTGAAAAGTTTTTTCGTGCATCTGCAAATTTATACCTGAGCGAAAAGCAACGACAGAGTGGTGTCATCGGAGAGCGATATTTTATCAAGCGTCTTATCCAAAAATTGGATACAGATTCTGTTGAATGGTTGCTAAATGCTCTAACACTGGAACTGTTTTGTAGCTGTGGTCTTGAGCGATATGAGTGTGACTGCATAAATGGGGTCAGCAAGATTGTTGGCTCGATGTTGGACCATTATTTCAATATTGCCTCTCCTCCTTTCGATCCATTGCGTGTTTGGCGCTGGGTACAAAATTTGAATTTCCATGGCAACAGAGGGACATCTGATTGCAAATCTGTTCAAGTATTGTATGAAGACCGCTCTTTACGGGAAAGCATTTTGAAACATGTCTTTGGCGGATTGACTGATCCTAACCAGATCCGCGAAATCCAAATATATAAATTCGGTAACCTCTTGCACTCGCACTCTGCCCTGCATTTTGTAAAAGAGGATTATAGGTTTTTGGTCGATTTCGCATTTGATTCAGACAATCCTCATCTATGGGGGAGCTTTATTGCTAAACATTATAGGCATCAACATTCCAAAGGCAGTGTACCAAATGAGTTACGACGCCACATGCGAGAGCAGGCACTAAAAAAGCCAATGTTCATGCGAATATGGGCGAAGTTTAATAGATCGGTTGCACAGTTGGATTTAGAACATCACCGACGTTGGAATACCAAATATAAAAGGAAAGTAAGGCGAAACCAAAAGCGTAACAACGACATTTATAGCAGGAACATTCAGTATATAATTGAGCATCGTGAACTTGTAGAGAGTGGCAGGCACTGGGAGTTGTTAGTCAATTTTGCTAATACCGCACTTACAAAACCTGAAAATATTCTTACCGAGTTTGGCAACGAAACGATTGTCAGAAATGCACTCAGGAATTGTCTCGAATTCATTGAGCCACATGTGCCAGATTTAGAGAAACTTGCTGAACTACGATGTTGTTCGAAAAGATTGTACGTTGAGAAAATTCTACATGCATCTTGCATAGAAATTATGCGTGAATATGGAAATTTAGAGGGGATAAAGCCTGCGCTATTAGTCGCTCTGAAAACGACTGCTAATACGAGGTACGATGCCGTTGATGAAGTTGAACACAATAGGCTCCAAGCTGAGGTTAATCGCTTGCTTTTCCCAGAGCAAAAAAAGGCAGAGCAATTTCTACGTCATTATGTTGAGCCACAATTTGCAAATACTGAGTGCAAACACCCAACGGTCGAATTACTACAATATGATGATGTATTCAGTACCCTAAAAAGCGGACTATCTATTGAGTGGCTCGAGCGTTTTCAAGAGCTTGAATATCATGCAATGGATACGCTATTTGAACTAGCTGCGCGGTTTGGAGAACGTGAGAGGCTTAATCGACTTATACTTACTCGTAGCTCTGATATGTTAACACAGTGGCCTGCTCCTAAGGATGACGAAAAATTTAAGCAAAGGCGAAATTTTTGGTTTGTTCGAGCATTTTATTTCCTAAGCCAAGAAGTTGCATGTCCTTATTTTGACTGCCTTAAGCCTGATCGGAATTCAGTACTACTCTTTGAACACCGCTCTGGAAGAATGAATCGAGGAGAGCATGATCCTTGGCCTTGGTTATCTGCATTGAAGATTGAGTTGATTATGAATGCATTCTTTGACAAGTGGCCAAAAGTCGACCTCCCTAGTCATTGGGGATCAGTTAGCCCAGTCGGAGAAACGGCCTATCGATTTCTTACGGAAATAGTCTGGACTATAAGCCATGACTCACCTGATGAAGCAATTCCTGTACTAAATCGGATGATAGAAAATCAGGGGTTTACTGATATTCATCTTGCACTGAAAAGCATAAAAGCAGAGCAACTGCGGAAAAAAGCGCTTAGAGATTTCGAACCGCCTACACCACATCAGATTGTAGATGTATTGGACAATAACGAGATCGTCACAGTCGAGGGCTTAAGAGCATCTATTCATCAAGAATTGACGGACTATCAAAAGAATTTATATGGCGGTGAATTTAACACTGCTAAACAGTTTTATAAGGAAGACCTTTATGGGCAATTTACCCATAAAGGTGAAGTGGATTGTGTTGGGATTATTGCTGAAAGGTTGAGCTTAATATTACAACCTAAAAGTATAAGTGTTGCGGCCGAACATCAGACTAAAAATCAAAATAGGATTGATATAACTGCTGCAAAAGTGATTACTGGCAATAGGCGCTTACTCGTCATAGAGGCAAAAGGACAGTGGCATAAAGACTTGTATTCCGCAGCTTCAGAGCAATTGTATAAGCGTTATTCAATACATCCTGATGCAGAACAACAAGGAATATACCTTGTTATTTGGTTTGGAGCCCACTTGACAGTTGCTGGCAAGAAAAATCATGGGATTAAGAGTCCGATTGAGCTCCAAAAGAGCATAGAGAGCCAGCTTCCATCGGAGCTAAGAGGATTAATTGACGTTTTTGTATTAGACGTCTCACGTACCTAGAAAGGTAAATATATGTACCTAATTTAGAAAATATTGAGTCTGCTATTTTATGCATAGTAGACTCGCCTTCGATGTCGGCTTTTGGCGCAAACCTGAAGTAACAAAACAAACGTTCGGACGTCCGCTCCTTGTCTCAAGCCGTCGTTCAAAGACAACGAAACCAATTACTGCTTCACGCTCTTTGGTGACGGTCAGATTTTGTCTAAACCTAATTCAAAAAATGCTAGATTAATAATTCAACTTAGGTCGCTATACTTGAATCCGGTAACTGATTATTTACAACTGTACTCCATATTACTTCCACCTTTTGAGAAGTCCCAATTGGCAATATCTTGAACGAGCAAATGATTATAACCTTCATCAAATAAAGACAGATCCGCTACGTCCTCGATGTATTCCAGTGGCACCGCTTTGCTTTGCAAGTATGGACCTGTATCTGACCATTTGTTCCCGTGCTTTTCATTCGTATTGTCCAGTAACATGCCAATAGCCGCGACGGTACCATCATTCAGCGAACGGTAAACGACCTTATAATATCCGCTAGGAACGCCAACATTCTGCTTTCCATTGCTACTTAACATTTTCGTTGCTCGACTATCTGCGTCTCGTACCCTATCACCGTCTTGATCATAAATGGCACCTGTAATGACGTATATGTCTTTGTAACGGCTCGCCCACTGCCTAACCAAGTTCTCTGCTGATAACCATATCCCCCTGTTGAAGCGGCATTGCTGGGGAGACATGTTGGTCATAACGTAAGAATTAATTTGCTCTATCAGTTCATCTTTTAGATCCGCATCGTTGGCCAAGTGTCCACGGTCAAAAACTGGCTCTTTATAATCTGACAATACAGGCCCGTCCACCTCTATCCGCGGATCTGGCCGAAAACAATTCACCCGTTCTTTTCCCTTTACGCCTTCTCGATCGGCCAATGTCAGGTGATACCCTGTCCATAATGAGGTGCGTAGATCATGGTCATATGCCATAACATAGCCACCATTGACCAAGACTTCTTCGGTTGAGGAAGGCACGAGAGATTGAGGGATTCCAAGTGGCAAATGCTCACGGATAAGGCTTGCCTTAAGCGCTTGATCAGTCTCAATACGTAACAAATAAGCATCGCCCTGCGCTTTCTCTGATGCATTGCAATTTCGGGACTTAGCATGCACTAAGTGCGAGCTGATTAAGAGGCTCAGCCCAAGGCCAAGCACAATACGACTAATCTTCATAAATTTTTTGCCCTTTGCCTAATGCTTGTAATTACGTTGTGCTAAATCGTATCGATATGACAACAGCGCAAACGCGTAATCCTTAAGAAACTCGTCCTGTGTCTTAAACCCAAGACCTTGTGGGTTTTCAGTCACGTAATCGGCAATGCAATTATCAACCTTCTGCCCTGGGCGTGAGTAGCAATTACGCACGTATTCCACAAAAAATGCTTCCGCTTCAGAACTGGCATTCTCTTGGGCCACCAGCAATTCACGGTGTTTAAGCCGAAAGTCAATTTCTTTATAAATGTTAGACGTTACCACATATCCTAAGAACACAAGAGGGAGCATGTAAATTAGTGTTATGCTACTCTTTTTGCTAAATAACAACTTATAATACCAGGGCTGTGTACGCTTCCTCTGGTACGAGATACGCCTTTTCCCTTTGGATACTGCTCGATGACCGGAACTGATTTGTATACCACTAACGTTACGTAGAAAACGCATGTTTTTTCCTCCGTTAATACAATCAAATATCAGTGTGCCACAAAAATACACATCGTCAAAAAAGAGGTCTCCCCTACTCAAAATGCCATCTAGCTGGGGTTTGAAAAGAGCTGTAATGAACCGAACAAGTTGATAGGACTACTTTTGTGCGTTTAAAAATCATAGCGTTATCGTTGATATTGGATTTTCATTGATGTCATTGAGAGGTTAACTATGAACGCGGCGTGCAACCCATTTAAAAACGATAATCATGCATTTGTCATTTATGACATGCCGACTGGCGAATCTGCATCCATCCCTTACTTTTGGGGCAAGCACACGCCTGTGTTCACCACAAACCGCCTGTATTTAGCCTCCGTAAATACCCTAACGGCTTGGTTGCAGATGTATAATGCAATTGAGACCTCACTTTACCAAAATAAAACCACCCTTATTTTCGACTTCAATAAGGATCGATTTATCACCCAAGAGGTGCATCAGCTCGCCTTTAGGCTAAACAAGCGCTTGAAAAACGGCAGAGGCTTTTTTAAGAACACCCCCGCTATAGGAAATCACTACGATAATTTTGAGATCATACATAGCAAACGAGGATTGATGTATTGGGATTTAAGCTCAGGAATAGTCCAGTCAAAATGCCAATTGATAAACGACTTCACCGAACGCTTGGCATCTCAAGGGAGAAAGTGCAGTGATATTTCCGTTGTATTTGTGAATATTGATGAGTTGGCCAGCGCAGAGCAAGATTGCGTAATTGATACCATTAATAGGTGTGTATCACTGCACCTGAATATTGCCCTTTCCACCAGCCCTTTCCAACAAAGCATATCTAAAGCAGCGCACCGAAGTGGGTTCAGCCAAATTGTTGTAGAGCCTAGTTCGATAACACAGGGGGCGTTTGATTTTGAGATGACCTTAGAGACAAATCAGTCATTAGCAACGCCATGGGGGCTGTCTGATTGGCGGTCGATAACACTTCCGCTACCTATGTTTATACAAGAAAAAATGATCGAACCTATTTTGATAAGTGTCTAAGCAAGGTTAATATGTGATTTTGAATTATCAGACATGGAGTTTTGCTTGACACATCCTGGCCGCCAAAAAGATAAAACCGAGATACGCGCGTACTGGAAAAGGTATGTGGCATCTGGTGATATTCTCGAAAAAATTGCAGCGGCCGAAGTAAATGAAGGGTTTGCACTCAATGAGTTAACGCTTTCAGGTGCATATGAAGAGGATGTAGTCGCGTTAAGGGAGTATTTAACCCCTATAGGTGCAAAGCGTGCCCTATCTCGCTTTAGTCAGTGGGCAAGCCGTTCCCGGCGTAAGAAAACCACTATTACCATCACCCATGAAACCCTTTTAAGATTAAAGCAGTTATCCGCTCAAGCTGGATTTGAAGGCGAAAGCTACGATATGATGCTGGAATATCTACTTGAGACTCCTCAAGAGTTTGAAGATGCCAAGCAAGCACTACGTGAGTTCCCTATAGCCTTATCTGCAGGAGAGCAAAACAAACTGTTCATTCGTTACCTTTCTCGACAACACAACGCTCTGTTTGGCAAAGTGAAACTTTTAGTAGATCATGCTTACTTCTCAGGCTGGCACGATAGCCGTAAAAGACGAGGTAAACGCACCTATGAGCATTATGAAAGCGATTTAGCTGACTTTTGGAGCAGAACGGCCAGTAATGACGATTAACTCTTCCTTGTATAAAGTATAACAATCCAGAGCCCTATAAAGTTTCCATCAGCTTATTAAGTGAATGGCGCCTATACCCCTTTCTATTATTTAGTCCTACTTTGATTTCTCAACAACACTAAACTACTAATTTATTGGTGGAGAATACTGATAGAGGAACTCTTTTGGCACTTAAGTATAAGTACCTAATCTAGTCCCGACGGCAAGATAGATTCACTTGACTTGTTCATTGTTCACTTCTTAAATTATTACAATTTTTACGATGTGATGCGTGACCTTTTTTCAAAGATTGTCATACAAACTCATCCTCCACAGCTTGCTGCTTGTGCCCGTAATGACTGGGAATTATAGGAGTTAGCATGAATCACTTATTCGGAAAAACAGAGGCCTCAAACCTCCACCAGCAGAACATCATACAGGCACAACACAGTGGGTTCATTTCTGAAAGCGATACGATAAAACAGTAAATACGAAATTATATTTAGGAGCATGTACTTATGAACATAATCAAGGACATAGAGGAATTGATAACGGAAGAAATGCACATCGCTCATTCGTATTATACCGGCCATATCAAAGGACCAAGGCTTAGCTTCAGATTATTGGGGTTGGCAACCTTGGCCCTCAGTGTAGCCATTCCTTTTATTTCACAGGAAAGCCTCGCTCTGCCAAATAAAGCGCTGTGGATTACAGGTCTATCACTGTCGATTACTGTTGTAACTGGCATTTCAACATTCTTTAAACCTGATGAAATATGGAAATTGAACATGGGTGCAAAGTTGAATTTGGAGACATTGTTCGCGGTTTGGAAGCTTGAATGTCTTGAAGCTAAATCTCTACCTGAACAATCGGATGTTATTAAAAATTATATTGAAGCTTCGAAGAAATTCTTACAGTCAGCTCAGAATGTGACTTCAGCAAATACAGAAGGTTTTTTTGCAAATGTGAACCTTCCTCCATCAAAATGATCTGTTGTAATTATATGCTGAAAAATGAAATTGAAGCTAATGTCAGGAATGCGTGGCGTTTGGCCTCCAACTACTTATCGTTGCTGCAAAGACGAGAGCCTTACTTACCACTATGTGAGAGTTCTCAGCATAGAAGCAGCTCTTGACTTCTAACCCCCCTTGTCGAGCCAAGATTTCAACAAAGCTCCGACAATAACACCTACAATGCCTATTACAGAGGAGCGCCACCATAATTTGTCTTTCTTACGCTCTAATTGTCTACTATGTAAGTTAATTGCGGTATTGATCAGTACAGATATGTCATCGCTAGAAAGGGGCATTCTAGAAACTCTACTATTGCGGTCAGCTTCTGATAGCTCATTTAACTCGATATCAGTAAGTACCTTATTCCTGTCAACATGGTAGTTCCTTGGATAGTTGCGCCGCCAAACCAATGATGCCTTATCTTTTTCGGTGTTAAGCCGAAAGAATTCTGGATGTTCCAAAATTATTGTTTCCCAATACCCCTTTTGATTTTCATCACCACAGATAGCTTGCGACCACCCAGCAAAGCTTCTTTTATAAAACTTATATGATCCCATAGCCTGTATTGCTGACACGACATCAGCAAGTCGTGTGTCAGTTTTTATGTAATGTGATTTACTGGATCGAAACATGCTAGAAGTTCCTTCTAAGTTTTATTGGTAGCTAACATTAATCTCTATGAGGATGACACGAGTATATAAATGCTCACTAGTTCTCGGGAATTGTTTTTAATATTTCTTGGGTAGCTTCACTTACCAAATTACCGAAAAACATGCTTCTAGTAGAGGCGAATTTAACGGCTTTTGGAGTGAAACACCTCTGTTCGAGTAGTCGTTTCCGAGCAGCATATGTTGGCTTAACCCGCTTGAATACTTCGAACCACCATTGATTATTGTACTTTTTAATTATTTTTGTTTTTATCCTATTGAAACGCTCTTTGCTATCAGGGCCCTCGTAAGAAACAAGCACACTCGCCCAGATCATTTTTCTATGTTTGGTTAAAGGGGAGAATTCTCTCTGAATAAGTTCGTCTTTTACTTTGGGATGAACGAGCAAAGAACCATCTTCTAACTTCCTTTTTATCCATTGCCTTTCCGCTTTTTCGTATAAATAACGTTTACTTTTGACGGGTAAAGAGGCAGATACTTCAGCCCATTTTTCGAGGTCGTCAATTAATGATAATTTTTCTATTGCTTCTGATATATCCATCATTCTGCGTAACGAAAAAGCCTAAAAGATAGGCAAAAGTAGTAGGTCAAAAAACACTGCAAGCTCCAAAGAGAAAAGTTACCGTCTTCAGCGCTAATATTCGGGAATGGGTACATATCAAACTTAGAATATGGTTTAAAGCAATGGTTATTTATAGCACCTCATGACCTGAGTTTAAATAATCCATTGATTTGCCATGTTAATTCGATGAAAAAGTTAAAAAGTAGAGCTCACATATGATCCTAAACTTGGGCCTGCGAAAGTGTATGATCACGTTGCAACACAGGGGTCGAGCGCCCCCCCTTAAATTTATTAGATATTTCATCGGCTAAAACTGCTTTAGAGTAGATAAAGCCTTGTATAACCTGGCAGTTATAGGAGCGAAGCGAATCTAGTTGTGCTTTATTCTCGACACCTTCAGCAACCACTGTTAATCCTAATTTATTTCCAATCTCTATAATACTAGATACTAGCACGCTGAAACGATTGTCATTTGCTATGGCCTGAACGAAAGACTTGTCGATTTTGATCTCAGTTACAGGTAAAGCGGCTAGATTTGCTAAACTTGAGAAACCGGTACCAAAGTCGTCCATTGATAACCCAACGCCGATGTTCCTCAATGCCCTTAGCATATTTAATTTATCATCTGTTAGTTCTGATGTAGCCGTTTCTGTGATTTCTAACACCAAGCAACTTGCTGGCAAGTGAAAAGCATTCAGAATCCGCTCAACATATAGAGGAAGCCCGTCCAGATTCAGATTAAGTTGGGACAAGTTAACTGATACCTTAGGAACATAGACTCCTATGCTTCGCCAGTGTGACATCTGCTCGCAAGCAGTTTTGATTGCCCAAAGTGTTAATTTGTCAATCTCTCCAATTTTTTCAGCTAATTGAATGAATTTTTCAGGAGAAACATTTCCATGCTCAGGGCTATACCATCTAGCTAGTGCTTCAACCCCCAACACCCGCATTGTCTTAGGGCATACTTGGGGCTGATAAAAAAGTTTCAGCTGGGAATCATTGATTGCTTTTTTCAAGCTGTAACTAAGCAACAAACGCTCTTTTGATACACCATTCATTCCCTCGTCAAAGAAACCATAGGTCCCAATATGGGCTTGATTTTTTGCTATGTGTGCTTGGTCACAAAGGGCTTTAAAGTTTTCTGCTTGACCAAAAGCAATTCCCGCGCACGTTTCAATCTCGATACTGTATTCATTTACTTCTAGGACTTGAGTAGTTGAACCTAAAAGTACTTCGCACAGCATCCTTAAACTATCCATATCCATAAGTTTAGTGACTAGAAAAAACTCTCCCGATTCCGCTCGAGATATATGGCTGGCTCGTCCAGCAGTTGTTTTTAGGCGCTTCGCTGTCTCTAAGATGACTCTATCAGCAGCCTGAGAGCCGCAAGGCTCAGTTATAAGCTCTAAGTTGCAAATCCCCAACGATATCACGGCAACTTCATCAGTGGTTTTAGAGAGCTCTTGGTGGACAAATTGCTCCATGTATCGGCTATTGAACAAACCGGTTAATGAATCATATTGAGTTAGCCGGTCAATTTTCGTTAAAGCACCATGATGCTGTAACGCAAGCCCTCCCAGTTGTGCCAAAATAGTTAACGCTTCAATTTGATGTTCGTCCAATCTCTCTGGATGGACTACTGGCAATAAAATAAGCCCTATTAATCGACCAGACTTGCTGGTCAAAGGAGTGCTGTATATCAGCTTGTCTTTGGCAAATGATTTTAACCAAGGGTGAAGGTCTGGAATTTTCGAATAATGGACGTAATGAGCCTTGCTTAATTCGTTTACGCGACTAGTGCTAAATGATTGTCCATTTAGCATAGCGAATTTGGGCTGGACGCCATTTAACAATGGCGGTGCGTAAATGGAGGCGAACGATGTGAAAGCCTTCAGTGGGTCTGAAGTAGATAACATTGACAATCCAACGCGCTTTAACTCTTCCAGCTGCTTCGCTTGAGTCACATCAGAAATAAAGACAACGAAATAAGCCTTTTCATCAATAACCCAATCTTCGCTCATCTGACTACATGTAAAGTTAGCCCACACTTCTTGATTAGTTTTTGTTAATGTCGATACCGTAAAGTCAAAGGGCTCTTTTGTGGCGTTGAACACATCAATTTTGCGCTCATCTTCTGGACTGATTGTTTCCTTGAATAGCTTATCTCTCGGGCGTAAACCACAAATCTCGGATGATGTATAACCAAATATATTAGTGAAGGCTTTGTTGATCTGAATAACTTTATAATCACAGTCCAAAATCATTAAAGCCTTATCAAAATAATCTGTGACCGTTTGGAATAAGTTCTGTTGCTTACGAGATTCAACTTCATTCGTTATGTCACGCATAATCATTAACACCGAACTATCTTCTACGCTAGGTGCCTTTGAGGAGGTGATGCGCAACCAATGCGACTTTTTAGTGCGGGTTATCCGGGCTTTTAGCTCATAGGTCTGTGTATTTCCTTGAGCATTCACATCGGGCATAGTGATGTCTGAACATAGCGCATTTATATTTTTACCTACTGCATGCTTTGCGGTGATTCCAAACAGCCTAGCTGCACCAAGGTTAAAACTACAAATTGCTCCCATACTATCTAGCAATATGATCGGGAGAGTGATGCCATCTATCGCAGCCATCATTGACTCAGTATTGTGCATTGTATTATTCAAGGGCAACTCTTATAGCATGCAGAAGTGAATTTTCTATCTGTCTACGTTGTTTTCACCCAGAGTAAAACATGCGTAAGACATGTACCGCAACTTTCCGGATTTGGTGCATTTTAGCCTGTCACTTCGGTAAAAAATGTCGGCTATCATCAGAAAGGTTTTTAACTAGATAGAAATAGGTACAGAAAATATGAATAAGCAACATGTAATAGAAATCATGGCGTTAGC
>TARA_R100000687_G_scaffold38290_3_pt1 | contig 16168 bp, 11 predicted proteins | sample TARA_R100000687 | Tara Oceans TARA_R100000687 (sample SAMEA2622685) | marine metagenome | biome: marine biome (ENVO:00000447); feature: mesopelagic zone (ENVO:00000213); material: "saline water (ENVO:00002010), including plankton (ENVO:xxxxxxxx)" | depth 600 m
TGAATGGGAAGAACTCACTTTTGATTTCAGTGGTTATATTGGTTTAGTGGAAACCATAGACATCGATCAAATTATTGTCTTTCCTGATTTTGCCACCCGTACCCAAGATAATGTCGTCTACTTCGACAATATTCGCTTAACCAACGGTGACGACGTTATCACCCCGCAGGGCTGGAACTTAGTCTGGAGTGATGAGTTCAGTGGGACCTCCATAGATCAAAACAAATGGACCCATGAAGTGAACTGTGACGGTGGCGGCAACAACGAAAAGCAGTGTTATACCGCAAGCAGCGACAATTCTTTTGTGGAAAATGGCGTGCTAAACATTGTGGCTAAAGCCGCAGCAAATCAAGCATTGCCCTACAGTTCAGCGCGGTTGATCTCTAAAAACCAAGGCGATTGGATTTACGGCCGTTTTGAAATTCGCGCAAAAGCACCATCAGGGCAGGGGGCATGGCCGGCTATCTGGATGTTACCTACAGACCAGATATATGGCGGTTGGCCACATTCTGGTGAAATAGACATATTTGAAGCGGTGAATTTAGGTGTTGCGCTAAACGATGACGGCGGGAATGTTGAATCTTACGTACACGGCACACTGCATTATGGTCAGAGCTGGCCGAACAATGATAGCTCAGGACACAGCTACCTATTGCCGGATGGAGAGAACCCAGCGGACGATTTCCATGTTTACGCGATAGAGTGGGAAGAAGGTGAAATACGTTGGTATGTAGATGGCGTACTGTACGAAACCCAGCGCAAATCAACATTAAACTACAACGACAATGGAGATGCGAACGGGTTAGCGCATAGAGGCTGGTATACAGAGCATAGCGGCGACACATTATGGAACAACGCCCCGTTCGACGAGCGCTTTCATTTGTTGCTTAACTTCGCGGTGGGCGGCTCATGGCCAGAGGCAGTTAACCAAGGCGGAGTAGATGCCAGTGCGTTTGACGGCACAAACCGTTTTCTTATTGACTACGTGCGTGTGTACGAATGTGCCAATTCACCTAGTAATGGCCTAGGTTGTGCAACTATCACTGAGGGCTACGGGGATTCTGTAGAAAATGGCGGAACCTTAATCAACGGTGCGGCACCAATTCCCGTGCCTGAGTCTGATGGTATCGCGCGCGATTTGCTTATCTTTGATGATGCGATTAATCCCCAGTGGCCTGCTTGGGACTGCTGTGGCGATTCAAATCCTGTGGTGGTGTTCGATGCAGATGCTCAATCACAGGTGGTCGAATTCACAGTAGGTGCAACGCCAACTGTACTTGGCTTTAACACTAACTTTGCTGATGTACCTAGCCCTTTTGATGCCTCCCCTATTGAAGCGAATGGCACGTTAGAGTTTGACCTTAAGTTAGTTACGCCAACTCATAATGCATCTGCCGCGTGGAACCTAAAAGTAGAACAAGGTGGGGCATCTACTGAAGCGGTTGTGACACTTGCTACGCCCACACCACAGTGGCAACACTACTCAATCGAGGTTGCAGCTCTCAAACAGTCTGGCCTGAGTTTAAACGGTATTGATGTGGTGATGATATTCCCTGATTGGGGCCAAGGTGAAGGTGCTGTATTCCGAGTCGACAACATGCAGTTTTTACAAGGCGAAGATGACGGTTCAGGCGATGATGGCGGGAATAACGGTGATGACGGCGGCACTGACCCTGTCGTGGGTGATGAGCTAGTAGCAAATGGCTCTTTTGAAAATGGCAGCGAAGGCTGGATTGGTGATGTAAGCATAGTGGAAGATACGACTTCTGCTGATGGCAATCATGTGTTTCAAGCCGATATTGCGATGGCTGGCAACCCATGGGATGTCAATCTAAGTCAGGTAATGACCTTGACTTCAGGTGCTACTTACACTGTGACTTTCAAAGCCAAGGCGTCAAAAGTACGCGATATGTTAGTCGGACTTGGTTTGAACCACGATCCGTGGACAAACGTCACTCAAAATGTTGGGCTGACAACTGATTGGCAGAACTATACCTTCACGTTAACCGCCAATGGTTTTGGCGATGACAACAGTCGGGTATTCTTCGACCTTGGTGCAGACAATGGCGTGGTGCAAATAGATGATGTCAGTGTTGTGCAAGTCGAAACAACAGGAGGTGATAACGGTGGACCAGTCGAACAAGAATTTGTTTTAATTTCCTCTACTGACGAGACTGATATCGACTTTTTGCCCAGCACAGTGGGTGAATGGAGCACGGGTACCACCATTCAAAGCGATGTGATGTTTGATGGTCTGCTTGGCTGGGAATTAACCTCTAGCTCAAATTCGCCCGAACAAGGTAATTGGGGCACGGTACTCGCTTTTCAAAATGGTATTAATGGCGATTTTAGCTTGTTTAATCGCATTGAGTTGACGTTAGCCACGACTGGCCACTTTGCTGGTGGTTATAAAATTGCTATCTCGGCCAATGGGGTGAACAAAGAAATCTCCCTACCAGTCAATGAGTCAATTAGCACATGGCAGAGTATCGTCCTTGATATGGCTGATATCCCGCTGAACCTGTCGCAAGTTGATTGGATAGCTGTATACGGTATAGGCGGTCAATCAGGTGTGTCGCAGATTCACTTGACCGACTTTTCTTTGCTAAAAAGTGCAGCGATTGAATTTGATAGCAATACCGAAAATGACTTTGTGTTTATCTCATCCGATGCCTCAGTTAGCAGTGACTTGATTGTTGATAACGACAATTACAGCGACGCTGGTAACGTCATATTTGGCGAGTGGAGCACAGGTACTATGATATCAAGTACCCAATATGCAGGTTTGAACGGGCTACGTTTGGCTGCAAATGGGTCTTGGGGCGCGGTATTGGCTTTGCAAGGTGATATATCTGATGGCGTGAATATCGATAACTATGACGTTGATTTTAGTCAATACACTAATTTGCGCTTTAAAGCAGCTTCCCAAGGGGCGTTTGAGCGTTACGCTGTGTCTATCGTGTCTAAAATCGGTGACGGTGAAGTGGCCCAAGAAGTTGGATTTACCTTGGCAAATCAAGCTGATTGGAACGAAATTGATATTGATCTAGCTATGTACGGAGTAAATTTATCCCATGTGAGTCAAATCGCTATATTCGGTGTGTATCAAGGCGGCTCTGCGAGCCAAAGCTTGTACATTACCGACCTTGTGATGTACGACACAGGTAAAGTCGCGGCCAATAGCCAAGACAGCTCAGATGACAAGTTTGTATTCTTCTCATCGACTGGCGAAGATACTGATATGGTATTTGACGGTGACGACTCTGCTCACAATGGCAATATGACGATCAGTGAGTGGTCAACGGGCACTACTTTTAACTCAGAAGTGATATACAACGGACTTAGCGCATTTCAATTGATACGCGGCTCAGCAAGTTGGGGCGCAGTGCTGGCATTAATGGGTGACATATACGGTGATGTGCAGGAATACAGCATAGATGTTGCACAGTATAAAACCCTCAATTTTAAAATTGCTGCCCAGGGCGGGTTCTCTGAGTACACCCTAGATTTCGTGGTAGATGGGGCAGAGCATAAGATTCCGCTTACCGTGAACAGCAATTGGCGTGATGTGACCATCGACTTAGCAGACGTACCGTTAAATCTGTCTAAGCTCACCCAAATCGCCATTTTCGGTGTGGGCGGTGGTCAAGGTAATAGCATTTACATTACTGATATGAATCTTAGTCAGTAGTAAAAATAACTGAGCCAGGGGGGAAATGTGCTTAACCCCTAGCTTAGCTAAAATCCGAAAAACCTAAACCATGTTACGACTAAATGGTTTAGGTTTTTTTTTGATGACCTGCGTTATGAAAATGGTCAAAGTTTGACTCATCGGATGATTGACCATAGTATTTGCTCGAACCCACTAGAAGCAAAGGAGTGCATGGGTACTCCTACCGTTGTATAAAAAGGAATTACGTTTGAAATACTCTAAAATCGCCATCGCTGTATCCGCAACTGTTTTACTGAATGGTTGTCTGGAAGTCGAAGATAAAAATAATTCTGAAGTCGTGAATGCTCTTCAGCAACAAAATGAAATTCTCAGTGAGCAAGATCAGAAGAAATCCGTGACGGTTCGCGGCTTGATAGTGAACTCGAGAGATAGTGAACCAGTGAGTTCGGCCAAAATAACTGTTAAGACCGGAGTTGAGACGATAGCTGAAGGCATAGTCGGTGCTGACGGTAAATTTAGCATCAGCGACTTACCTTCGAACTCCGATTTAGATCTTATCGTCACAAGTGACAGTGATGAATTTATGTCTCGGGCGTTTTTCTTTAACACTGAATTTTCCGAAGGCTCAAATAACCAGCAAGATATTGGCATATTAGGTGTATCTGAAGCTGTAGATGTGTCTTTTACCGTGTTGAATGGTGCTGATAACACGCCAGTAACCGATCTGGTTTTTAAAGCTGACTCTAGTTCTCCGAGTTACTCAGGCGTGAGTTCCAGTACCTTCGAATATTTGCACTTATCGACCTTCGACGAGGTTAACGGCATATATAACATGACATTACCTAGATACATTGACGTAGCAGCGACGGCTTCTTTAGACGTTAATAAAGATGGAGAGCCTGATTATGTGCTTGAGAGCCTTCCCTTTTCTAGTGGTAATAACATTACATTCTTCTCAGCAAATGAAGGTGATGCGAATGAGATTTACCTGTTAACAGCAGATGATGCAGCACCAGAGGAAGTCGAATACCGCGTAGCGTTAGTTGACGAGTTCGGTGATCCGCTTCTTGGGGCTACCGTACTCGTAAATGATCAATACAACGATGATGTAAGTGCTACTTATGACGCAGAGGCTGGCGAATACGTCATTAGTGCAGCATTTGTACAGAGCTTGAGTATTCAGATCCCTGCCTTTAGTGTAGGCGAGATCAATTATCAGAGTGCATCAATTAATATAGGCGAACAGAATGATGGCCGTTTGAGCGTTTATTACTCAGGGGCTGCTGATTATGCCTCCTATTATGTGTCCTCTGATACAGAATCACTGAGTTTTGCAATTCAACCACAAGAAATAGTAAATAATGTAAGTGAACTTGAAGCGGTTTTGGTGAGCGAACCGAGTAAGATGGATTCAAGCTGGAATGTGTTCTATTCACAATCTGTAGCCGTTGAAGTAAGCGATGTTACATTGACTAATCTAGATGCTTTTACTGTTACTAAAGGGAATGCAAGCACTGATGATTTGGTTCTAGCAGGAACAACCAGTATTGTTGGCGGCATTGATATGGCTGTTAGTGTGGCTTTAAGCAAAAATGATACGCGTTTAACGGTCTCGCCAGATTCACTTTTAGTCGCAGGTGATTCATATCAATACACAGTGGGGACGATTGAAGTTGTCGCCACGGGACAAACTATCGACTTAGCGTCTGACAGCAAACAATTCACAGTGCCGGCAAATGAAGAAGCCGTATTTGATATAGCTCAGGTTCGCTTAGATAATAATAACTACACAACAAACGGTAACGCCATTACTGCACAAAATACAGCAGGTGAAGCATCGACTCCTTTCGATTATGATCGCAATGTATATTTAGTATTACCATCTACCGTCAATAGCTTACAAAGTTTCACTATGCGTAGGGTCTCCATTGTGGAGGATGGTAGTAGTGCTCTATCAACAGAGACCTATAACCTAGTTGAAAATGGAAATGTTCAACTTAATTCAAGTGCTTTAGTTGCGCTCGCTCAAAATGAAACGCTTTATACAGATAACCTAAACTTCAGTATTTATGACGGGATGAACTTACCTGATGTAGCAAAAGCATATATGAGACAAATGTATATTTATCTTTCTGACAGCACTTCAAGTAATGAAAATAGTGCTACCTTTGAATATGCTTACGAAACAAAATCGGGTGATGTTGTAACGGGTAACATCAAGCTCAATGTTGAGTAGCTCAATGCAGAGTAGCTCAGTGTAGAGTTACATCACTGATAAAAACCTAAATCATGTTACGACTAAATGGTTTAGGTTTTTTTATGTCGTAATCGTAATAAAAACTGTAGGAAGAGCTGCAGCAAAACTGGAAAGAGAGCCGCAATAAAAAGCACAACAAATGGTGCAAGCTCTAATTACTTGGTGCAATCCGGGGGTATCTATATTTTATTCATAGCCTAAGGCTTTGAATTTAAAGGTTTGTTTATTAAGAGAAATGTGGTGCTGTTTTTGCTACATTTGCGCTCCTTTGATTATTAGTTATTGGTATTTAGATGTTCCAACGTTTTTCCCGCTTATCAAACGCGTCACTGTTTGTCGTATTTTCTATTTTTTGTTCCACTGCATCTGCTGAAAAGGTCATTTATGACACGGATATGGGGATAGATGATTGGTCTGCTATGCTGGTGGTTGCTAACCACCCAGAGATTGAATTACTCGGGGTTACCTCGAATGGCGTTGGGGAAGGCCACTGCGCTGAAAACATGGTGAATATCCCAGGCTTGCTGGCGCTATCAAATTCAGCTGATGTACCCTTTGCCTGCGGCGACCATTTCCCAATGGACGGTTACTTTGTTTTTCCGGCTCCGTGGCGCAAGCAGGCTGATACTTTGTCAGGGGTGCCAGTGCCTACAACTGATCGTGTGCCCACAGAGCTTAATTCTGTTGATTTGATCCATCAATTACTTAGCGAACAAGACGAGCAGGTGGTGTTACTTAGCGCTGGTAGCTTGACCAATATTGCTCAGTGGTTGCAGAAGTACCCTGAAGATATGCCGAAAGTGTCGCGCTTGGTCATGATGGGCGGCGGCTTTGACGCCCCGGGGAACATCATAGTGCCTGGTTTTACCGGCGATCACCCCAACAAAAAAGCAGAGTGGAATATTTATGTGGATGCCGTTGCAGCAGACATTGTATTTGCATCGTCTTTGCCGGTAGAAGTTGTGGGCTTAGATTTAACTAACCAAGTAATGGTCACGCCTGAATACGCAAAGCGTTTCAAGTCTGAGGTGAAAACACCAGCCGCTGAATTTTGGGATAAAGTGCTAGATGATAACGACTGGTTCATCGAGTCAAACGAGTATTACTTTTGGGATGTGTTAGCGGCGCTTGTGGTGGTTGAGCCAGAGTTGTGCCAAGGTGAAATGCAATCAGTTTGGGTTGAGCATAATAAAGTTTCATCTGGAGATAAATGGGCAGACACGAGTATACCTAACGTGACTGAAGAAGGCATTGCGCGTTCTCACTATGACCCTGCTACGTTCGGGATCACCCGTATTGGTGGTGATAATCCTGCGGTTAAAATCTGTCGTCATACCCAGCCACAAAGAGCGTTTGATGCACTTATTGAAATTTTGAATATCCAAGACTCATCGAATAATAAGACGATATAAGCGATAAACGTGTTTAGGCATAAAGATATACACTCTGGGGTGTCAACACAATCTTATGCCTAAAACACTTATTCGGGTTTCAAGTCAGCTGCCACATACCTAATTAAAATCAGGTATGTCTTTGGCCAGCTTTTCAGCCAATGGTAGGGATATAGACACCGAGCTTAAGGTATTCTGACGGCTTAAATCCATTGGCTGTGCGGTGGTTTTCTTTTTGAAAAAGCCTTTATCACGCAATTTGAAAACGCGGGTAACCGTTGGCAATAAGCTGTTTTCAGCTAGCCATAGCAGGCCAGCGGTCACGGGCCCACCGGCGACCAAACCTAGACCTAAAAAGCCGATGCTTAAGGCCACTTTTTTAATGCCGCCATCCTGTTCGTCGTTTTCAAAATGTGCCGACAAGGCTTTAGAGTATTTTAACGAAACCTCTTCAACTAATTTAGCGTTGGCTTGGCCTGCAAAAAACTGATCCATCACGTCTTGATATTCTTTTTGCACGGCGGCGACGTCACTGAATGGGTCGACCAACTCTTTCCATAATTGTGGGCGGTCAAACGAAAGCTTTTGCGGTATTTGAATTGAAGGGATATCGACTAATTCAGATTCAGTTGGTTGACCAAGTTGAATTAAATTTGCGAATGCTCGGCTATAGCGCGTCTCAACCAGTATTTTACGTTGGCTAAATTGCGCACTTAAACATACTGCAAAATTATAGTGATAGGCTTCTGTTGCTAAGCCCATTAGCTCATTTAGTTTTGCTTTGCCTTGTGGCTCATTACCGACAACCTCAATGCAAGCTTGCTCCCAGCGGGTACGCGTCGCTTCTTTGTCGGTCTTATTTTTCGCTGTGTAAAGGTCAAATACTCGCTGAAAATCATCGTTAGATACGGCTGTCATGCCCAGCGTGTCGACCTGTAAATCACGGCTGCGCCCGAGCATGTTGTCGAATCCATGACTGATGTGTTTCTTTGGCCAAGGGATAAAATTTTCGATGCGCTGTAAACCTGGCTCCCACTGCTTAAGCATGCGCTGTAAATCAGGCCATTCAGCACTTTTTTGCAAGGCTTGAAAGCTGTCTACGCCCTGAGCGGCCATTTTCTCGGCTACGTCTAAAAGTGAGCCGCTACGTGACATTACCTGTACAAAGTTTGCTTCTATTAAAGCTTTTAGCGGAGAGGATGTTGGGTTAAGCAATGCTTGGCGAGCAAACGGGTGATTAAGTAAATAACCATCGTTGATAATGATCTTTTCGCCCAGCAGGGCTTTACGGATCAGCATCTGGTTAAACTGCTGTAGGCCTATTTCTATGTTCCACGGATAACGCTGCACCACATCATCTAAGGTGCCTAAATAAGTTAATGCTTGTTGCACAGTAAATCGACTCAGTTGGGAAAAGTAAAATTGAGTATAACCTTACTAGTTACTGATTTTTATGCCTTTTTTAATTGTTTTTCAACAATGGAAATTGTTAATAAACCGATTACTCTTGCTCATTTGTATTGCCGACAACCAAGTCAAGTAGCGCCATTAGCTCAGTCATGTGTTTTGGGGCTAGTTGTGGAAATTGGCACAAGACTTTACTCGGAATATCAGCCGCTTGGCCTTTCAACGCTTGGCCTGCGTCACTGAGCTTAATTACCCGTTTACGTTTGTCTTGTTCGTCTTTGATGATACTCAACAGATTTTTGTCAGCCATTTTTTTCAAAATTTGCGTCATCGCGCCGCCATCGATAGCTGTACGCTCGATAAGCTCAGCAATGCTGATATTGTCTTTCTCCCATAAGGCCATCATCACCACATATTGCGGGTAAGTCAGGTTCAGCGCGAGCAAAGGCTCACGATAGGCTCGGGCGATATTGTTCGATGCCATGTATAGCCGATGACAAAGTTGATTTTTTAGCTGTAAATTTTCAAACGACATAAAATACCTCGGCAAATATTTTAATTTGCATGCAAATCATTTGCAAAGCTTAATTTTTCCGTCTATTATTTTGCATGCAAAATAAATTCAGTGCTAAATTTCGATAAGCACTAATGACGGAGAATCTTATGAACGTATTAAAAAATGTTGCCTACACAGCGAAAGCCACCGCTACTGGCGGACGCGAAGGTACAGCAAAATCTGACGATGGCCGTTTAGAGTTAAAACTGTCCACTCCTAAAGGATTGGGCGGTGATGACGGGCAGGGTACAAACCCAGAGCAGTTATTTGCAGCGGGTTACGCAGCATGTTTTATTGGCGCGCTAAAAGTGGTTGCTGGCCAAGCAAAAATTGCCCTACCTAGTGATGTGTACATCAATTCAGAAGTGTCTATTGGTGGCATTGAACACGGCTTTGGTATCGCCGTTAAACTGGCTGTGTCAGTAGGAGACATGGACAAAACCCAAGCCCAGGCACTAGTCGAAAAAGCCCATCAAGTATGCCCCTACTCAAATGCAACTCGTGGCAATATTGAAGTAGATATCTCAGTTATCTAAGACGTTAGCAGTCACAACAAAAAGCCAGCTTTAGTAAGCTGGCTTTGTACATAGTTAATATCAATTAGTTTTTGTGCGCCTCTGGTTTGTCATCAAATTTTAGGTTAGAAGCCAGCCAAATGCAGCCAAGAATAAACACAGTCACAGGTAATAAAAACCATAGCTCTTGCATAAACATCTTCCTTTCTAGCTATTCATGTCACGTTGCATTTCCTATCCAGATTAATGCGGATTAACCTAACTATTAGGCCAGTTGATTGTGTATTAACAGCTATAACGATTTGCATTTGCCTGAACCTTGCACGAATAATGCGCTATCACTCCATTTAAACCGTCGGAAATTTGTGATCATAAAACACCAAGACAAAATTGCTTCAGCGCAGGTGATCCAACGCCAGTTTGAGGCCTTGGGCTACATTTGCAGCCAGTCAGTCGCCACCGCTATTTATCTGGCCTGTCATTTACAAAAGCCGATCTTGATAGAAGGGCCCCCTGGCGTAGGTAAAACTGAGTTGGCTAAGATAACCGCGGCTTATTTGAATGCTCCGCTTATTCGCATGCAGTGTTACGAGGGGCTAGACGAGTCAAAAGCGTTATACGAATGGAAGTACGGCAAACAGTTGCTTTATACCCAAGTGCTTAAAGAGCAATTGGGTGATGTGCTGCGCGGTGCAAGGGGGTTAGAAGAATCGATTGCACGGCTGCATGATTTTGGCGATATCTTTTATTCCCAAGACTTCCTGGAACCTAGGCCCTTGTTGCAAGCACTGCAAAGCGAAGAAGGTGCTGTGTTACTGGTGGATGAAATAGACAAAGCAGACCAAGAATTTGAAGCTTTTCTGCTTGAGTTGTTATCAGATTATCAGGTGTCTATTCCTGAAATTGGCACGGTGAAAGCAAAATCTACTCCTATTGTTATGCTCACCAGTAACAACACCCGAGAGCTAGGTGACGCGTTAAAACGCCGCTGTTTGCATTTATATATTCCGTTTCCTGACACCGAACTGGAAAACCGTATTTTAGCCGCCCAAGTCGACGATTTAGGCGTGTTGCTGCGAGAGCAAATTGCGCAACTGGTCACTCGATTACGGGAATTGCCTTTGAAAAAATCCCCGGCGGTCAGCGAAACGATCGATTGGGCAAGGGCGTTGCTGCTTTTGAACGTAGATGAACTTGATGCCCACTGGGTAAAAGAAACGCTCAACCTGCTGTTAAAATTTCAAGAAGACATCGACCTAGTCGAGCCTGAAATAACAACCCTTTTAAAAGGCCTGGCGTAAGTGCGTTTTATCGCTGATTTTATTGGAGCGCTGCGCGAAGCAGGGCTACCTATATCACCAGCGGAATCATTAGATGCGCTTAATGCCGTTAGTTTGGTTGGACTTGAGCGTCGTGAAACCGCTAAAACGGTTCTTGCACTGACACTTGTTAAGCGCCAAGAGGATAGAGGCGTTTTTGACACACTGTTTGGGTTGTATTTTGCTGGGCTGAATCAGCCGAATGAACCGAACGCGAAGCAAGGTAATGAGCAAAAGCCAACAGATGAGACAAACCACCCTCAAGATGCGCAAGCCAGCTCAAAAGGTGCGCAAGCTCTCTCGAAGAATGCGCAAGCCAACTCAGAAGAGGCGCAGCGCAGCGATGCTTCCTTTGGCGCTCAGGCCAGCGCCAGTTCAGCTTTAGGCCAATCCCTTAGTCAACAAGAGGACATGGGGCTTGCTATTACACAAGCCGCCAGCGCTGAAAATCTCTCGTCAATTGTGTTATTTACCCAGAAAAATCAATTTGTGTACAAGATTATGCAGCGTCTCGGCGATGAAGAGCTGCGCGAAGAGTTGAAAAGTCAAAACCAAACCCTAGAGCAAAGCACGTTATTTAGCGTCCTTGAAAAACGCCGCGCTCAGTTATTTGAACAAGTAACGGACTACGTTGAGCAACAATATTTGATTTTCGCAAAGCAAAAAGGCCTGCGCTTCCGCGACCAGCATATGCAACAAGTGAAGCTAAATCAGCTTGAGCAAGCAGATTATCAGCGAATGCAACGCCTAGTACAAAAGGCGGCACGCAAATTAGCCGCCCAGCATAGTCACCGCCGATTGACCCGCAAACGGGGCGTGCTTGATGTGCGTAAAACTATTGCAGCCAATGCTGCATTTGACGGCGCATTGTTTCATACCCGCTGGAAAGCCACTCGAGTCGAGCGACCAAAAATAGTGGTGATCTGTGATGTGAGTGGGTCGGTAAGCCGCGTAGCGCGCTTCCTATTATTGTTTTTATATTCACTGCAAGACGTTATCCCCAAAGTGCGCTCATTTGTGTTTGCCTCGCAGATGATTGAGGTAACCGAGCTGTTGCAACAACAACAGATTGAATCTGCACTAGAGACAATCATGCAGCGCTGGGGCGGTATGTCGACTGATTACGGTAAAGCCTTAGCCGGTTTTGGCTCTCAGGCGTTAACCAAGCTAGACAACAAGACCACAGTGATAATGCTGGGCGATGCACGCAATAACCAAGGTGACGGGCGCACAGACATCTGGCAAAAAGTGTATCGTCAAAGCAAGCGGGTTTTGTGGTTAAACCCAGAGCAACGCAGCAGCTGGGACACAGGAGATTCTATCATGTCAGAGTATTCACCTTGGTGCAGCAGCGTTGAACCTTGTCGTAATCTGAAAGATATAGAGGGGATATTTAGCCGAATTTTAAAGTACTCTTAGTGTTTGGTGCTTTTGCTCCTGAAGGTCGCAATCGCTGGCGATATTCACGGGGAGTGACATCCGTCAAGGTCTTAAAGACTTTCGAAAACGAGCTAATATCCCGATAACCCACGCCCATTCCAATGGTTTTGATGCTGTCTTGGGTGTTGCCAAGGCGATGTTTAGCCGCTTCAATGCGTAGCCGTTGTAAATAGCGAGAGGGTAGCTCTCCGGTTGCTTTTTGAAAGCGGCGAATGAAAGTACGCTTACTCATACCGATTTGATTGGCCAGCGCTTGCAGTTCAACACTTTGAGTAAAATGCTCATCTAGCCAGTCTTGGGCACGGTGAATTCCCACGTCACGATGCTGGCGAAAGCCGGCAATATTAATTAAATTCAAATCATAGGTGCGCCGACTATCAAAGCTGATGTCTCTAGCCAAGCCCGCCGCAATCGAAGCTCCGCAAAACTCTTCAACCAAGTGTAAGCTCAGATCCATTGCGGCGTTTTGTCCATTTGAGCTATAAATTCTGGCGTGTTCAACACTGGCTTGGTTGGCTTGCCATTGTACCTTGGGGTAGCGCAGCTCAAACTCGCGTAAATGGCGCCAATACGTAGTGGCGCGCCCGCCGTCAAGCAAGCCTGCTTCTGCAGCCCAAAAAATCCCACTGTTTACACCGGCAATACGTGCACCGATTGCATGTTGCTTCACAAGCCATGGCGGAATGGCAGGATATTGCTCAGTAAGGTGCTGAAAGTCGCCCCAATAATGGGCCAGCATAATCAAATCATAAGGCGCATCGCTGATGGTGGTATCGCTCTGTATGGTCTGCCCACCGTAGAGCTGAATCGGCTGGCTATCGGTACTGATTAAGTCGCACTGAAACTGCTTATCTTTTGGCTGGCGCAGGTTAACGCTGTGAAAAAGCTCTAAAGAGCCATACACAGTAGATGCCCAAGCCCCGTTGAATATCAGTAAGGCTACCCGCCATTTCGCTTCTGACATGCTTTTACTTCTCTGAGGTTGTTCAATATGGCACTTATGCCATATTAAGTGGCATTTTGCACTAAATACAATGCTGTCCAAGGGGCGTACAGTAGCGTCATACGGCAGTAAGTGTGGTGGCTATTCATTAGCCTCGAAATGTAAAATTGAAAGAGGAAGCACCAAGTGGATATAACCTTTTCGGCTGAGGAATTGGCCTTTCGTGACCAAGTGCGCGAATTTTTGGCCCAGAACTGGACTCCAGATTTAGCACGCAGAATTCGCGGTGAAGATAAAGAGTTCAAAGCGGCGCAAATTGAGTGGCAAAACAAACTAAACGACAAAGGCTGGCTTGCCCCAGGTTGGCCTGTTGAGCATGGCGGTGTGGCATGGTCGGTCACTGAGAACTTCATTTTTGAAACCGAGCGCTCACTTGCTGGTGCTCCTGATGTGGTGCCATTTGGCTTGAAAATGGTCGCCCCAGTTATTTACGGTTTCGGTAACGAAGAGCAAAAACAACGCTTCTTACCGCGCATTCTTAAAAGCCAAGATTGGTGGTGCCAAGGGTATTCAGAACCCGGCGCAGGGTCCGACTTAGCGGCCCTTAAAACTAAGGCAGAATTAGATGGCGATGATTACATTGTTAACGGTGCGAAGGTATGGACCACCTATGCGCAATACGCCGACTGGATTTTCTGCCTAGTGCGCACAGATGCTTCTGGCAAACGCCAAGATGGCATCAGCTTTTTACTAATTGATATGAAAAGCCCGGGGATCACAGTCAATAAGATTTCTTCTATTGACGATCATCACAGCTTAAACGAAGTGGTATTCGATAACGTTCGCGTGCCTGTGGCAAACCGCATTGGCGAGCAAGACAAAGGCTGGACTTACGCAAAAGCCTTGTTGGCCCACGAGCGTACGTCTATTGCTGGCGTTGCTGACTCGAAGCGCCGTTTACGTGACTTACGTAAGCTACTGAGCGAAGAAATTAGCGGCGGTCGCCCTTTGATTGAAGATGTGCAATTTCAAAACCGTCTATCGAACACAGAAATTGAACTGATGGCCTTGGAATACACAGAGCTGCGCGTATTGGCTTCAACCGCTGACGGCAAAGGGCCGGGGGTTGAATCATCATTGTTGAAAATTAAAGGCACCGAAATTCAACAGGCTATCCAGCAGATGTACATGGATTTAGCGGGTTATTACAGTGGCGTGCTTCACGGCGATGAAACCGCTGAACGCATAGGTCATGCTTTTGGTCACGACGCTAGAAAAGCCTACATGTACGGACGTGCCGCCACCATTTACGGCGGATCAAACGAAGTGCAGAAAAACATTACCGCTAAATACGTACTGGGTCTTTAATCATGAATTTTAATTTATCTGAAGAACAAAACATGCTCAAAGACAGCGTTGCGCGCTTTGTGCAAGACGAATACGACTTTGAAACTCGCCGCAGCAATGCTGCTAATCCTTTAGGGTTTAATCCTGATAATTGGCAAACCTTCGCTGAATTAGGTTGGTTGTCTATTCCATTTGAAGAAGCCTATGGCGGTTTCGGTGGCGGCCCAACGGATGTTATGGCCGTGATGGAAGAAATGGGCAAAGGCTTAGTGGTTGAACCTTTCGTGGCAACTGTGCTGATGTTTGGCGGCTTGCTGAGCAAAAGTGACAACCCAGCATTAAAAGATGCCAACATTGAAAAAATTATCGATGGCTCATTACAAGGGGCCTTTGCTTACGTAGAACGTCAAAGCCGCTTTGAACTGGCCGATGTAAAAACCCAAGCTAAGCGCGACGGTGACGACTTTGTACTCAACGGCGAAAAAACGGTGGTGTTCAATGGCGCCGCAGCCAACAAAGTGATTGTTTCTGCTAGAACATCAGGCGAGCAATGTGATGAAGCAGGTATCACTCTGTTTTTGATTGATGCAGACGCGCAAGGCGTCGAGCGTACCCAGTATCGCCTAATGGACGGCCAATTAGTGGCCAATATTAAACTTACTGATGTACGCGTAGCGGCAAGCCAAGTCGTTGGCAAAGTGGATGAAGGTTACCCCCTGATAGACTCGGTAGTCAGTGACGTGACCATCGCCCTGTGCGCTGAAGCATTAGGCATTATGCAAAAACTGAATACTACCACCATTGAATACACCAAAACGCGCCAGCAATTTGGCGTGGCAATCAGCAGTTTTCAAGCTCTGCAACACCGCATGGTTGATATGTTTATGGCAGGTGAGCAAGCCAAGTCGATTTTGTATCGCGCGGTTTGTGCAGCAGAAGGCGAAGCTGATGATTTAGCCAAAAACATCGCCGCGTTAAAAGTGATGATTGGGCGAAACGGCAAGTTGATTGGTGATGAGGCGATTCAATTGCATGGCGGCATGGGCCTTACCGATGAGCTAGATGTTGGTCATTACGTTAAGCGTTTGATGATGATTAACACCACGTTTGGGGATGCGGATTATCAGCAACAGAAGTTTAATCGTTTAGCTTATGCAGAGTAAGCAGCAAGTTGTGATGTAAATATGCAGGCCAGCTTATAAAGCTGGCTTTTTTGTTTTTTAGCATGCACTTCGTGCACTTATGAGCTGCGCTCACTAGAGCATGCGCTTTGCTTATTTATGGCCTTGGGCCACAGGGCATGCACTTCGTGCACGTAAA
>TARA_R100000687_G_scaffold28061_1_pt1 | contig 16034 bp, 14 predicted proteins | sample TARA_R100000687 | Tara Oceans TARA_R100000687 (sample SAMEA2622685) | marine metagenome | biome: marine biome (ENVO:00000447); feature: mesopelagic zone (ENVO:00000213); material: "saline water (ENVO:00002010), including plankton (ENVO:xxxxxxxx)" | depth 600 m
CCAGCCGGTGAAGTTAACATTCGAAGCTTGTACATCAATATCCCCTAACTGCTCTTCTAACCAGGGGCTAATATCAACATTTTGTGAATCAACGTAAAACTGACCGTTAAACTCTGACCAACGATCACCTCGTAAATCAATAATAAAATTGAGGCTGTTAGTCGCAAAGTCTTCCATTCTGAATTGACCTATCCCCTGGTGTTTTTTGCCTTCATTTGTCCAGGACAGGCGATCAATATCAATTTTACGTGTCACTCCACGCAGATTGGTCAGTAATAATTCGCCATTATTCAGTGAAAACTTCTCTAACTGCTGCAAAAACAAACGGTTAATGTAGTCGATATTTAATTCTTCGGTTTCATCAAGACCGGAAAATTTCCTCAGATCCAAAGCTATGCGTGCATCTTCCAGAATAAACTGCTCAGCAATCAACTGTCTGTCCAACAGCGTATTCCAAAAATCCAGTACAACATGAACTTCACCGACGCGCACTTGCAGAGGTGACTTCTCACGCTCCAGTAAAACAAGATTATCGAGGACAACAGAAGGGCCTTCTCTGGTCCAGGTCATAGACAGGTCGCTGATACTCACGGGTTGCTGAAAACGGGCTTCCAGCTGCTCTTCGAGAGGTTCAGTTAAATCGGGCAGGTAAGGCAGGCTGTAGCGCAATAAACTCAGGCCGACCGCAACCAGCACCAGCACAATAGCCAGCGTTAGCCAGAGTTTGTTTAAAATCCACGACAGAGTACGCATTAGCCTTACATCATGACAACGTCGAATTGTTCCTGATTATACAAAGGTTCGGTTTGTATCTTTATTTGACGCGAAACAAAGAGCTCAAGTTCAGCCAGAGCATGAGATTCTTCATTAAGTAAGGCTTCACTTACCTGAGCGGAGGCGTAAACAACGAACTTATCCGCTTCGTAGGCTTTGTGCACCCGGACAATTTCTCGCATAATTTCATAGCAGACCGTTTCCACGGTTTTCATACTGCCGCGTCCAAGGCAAACCGGGCATTCGGAACACAAAACATGCTCCAGACTTTCTCTGATGCGTTTACGGGTCATCTCAACCAGGCCCAGAGACGTAAACCCATTAATGGTCGTCTTTGCACGGTCTTTAGCCAATGCCTGCTCCAGACTATGGAGAACCCGACGCTTATGCTCTTCATCCTGCATATCAATGAAGTCGATAATGATAATGCCACCCAGGTTTCGCAAGCGTAATTGTCGGGCAATAGACTGTGTTGCTTCGATGTTGGTATTAAAGATGGTTTCTTCCAGATTACGGTGACCAACAAAAGCACCGGTATTAATGTCTACCGTTGTCATGGCTTCGGTCTGATCAATAATCAACGATCCACCTGACTTCAAATCAACCCTGCGGTCTAACGCGCGCTGCATTTCATTTTCCACGTCGAACAAGTCGAAAATGGGGCGGTCACCGGTATAATACTCAAGTACGCTGGTCAATTCCGGAATAAAGTCCTGAGTGAACGTTTTTAAGGTGTCAAAAGTCACCTTTGAATCCACTCGAATACGCTCTATTTCTTCTCCGACAAAGTCTCTCAATACGCGACAGGAAAGGTTGAGGTCTTCGTACAACATGCCCACTTTGCGCTGTGATTTTTTGCGGGCTTTGATTTTATCCCACAACCGGAAAAGAAAATCTGCATCCCCCCTTAAAGACTGCTCAGAAGCGCCTTCTGCCGCTGTCCGTACAATGAATTTCCCGTCAACCTTACTAACTTCTTCAGCCAATTGACGTAAGCGTTCACGCTCATCACCCTCTTCAATGCGCTGAGAGACACCCACATGGTCGCTCTTGGGCATAAAGACCAAATACCTTGAGGGTAGGGTTATATCGGTTGTTAAACGCGCTCCCTTGGTTCCCAGGGGGTCTTTTACCACCTGCACCATAATGTGCTGCCCCTGGTGGACCAACTCGGTAATCTTTTGCTGAGGCTTTTCATCCGGTTGAGGCAGGTCATCACCGTCCACTTGAACAACAATGTCGGAAGCGTGTAAAAATGCGGCTTTGTCCAGGCCAATATCAATAAAGGCCGCCTGCATACCCGGCAGCACTCTGGACACCTTACCCATGTAGATATTACCGACTAGCCCACGCTTTGCCTGGCGTTCAATATGGACTTCCTGCAAGATGCCGTTTTCAACAAGCACAACACGAGTCTCTGTGGGGGTCACATTCATTAAGACTTCAACGCTCATCGACTTCACCTTCCATTTCGAACATCCGCAATAGTTGCTCCGTTTCATATAAAGGTAAGCCAACAACCGCAAAGTAGCTACCGTCGATGCGCTTTACAAACTTACCGCCATAGCCCTGAATACCATAGCCAGCAGCTTTATCGTGCGGCTCTCCGGTTTCCCAGTAGGCTTCTATTTCTTCATTGGTAAGCGCCGCAAACTCAACCTGAGTTGTTACCACGGCGGTTTCCTGCTCCTGAATACTACGACCATTCCAGTAGCAGACACTGACGGACGTTAAAACCTGGTGCGTCTGCCCTGACAGCTGCTTCATCATTTGGCTGAAATGCTCGTAGTTTTCAGGTTTTTCCATAACCTGCCCCTGAAAACTGATTAAAGTATCAGAGCCTATAACCAGACAGGCTTGGTTTTGCCTTTTCGCTACAGCCTGAGCTTTTTCTTCAGCCAGCCGGGTCACATAGGCCATAGCCGTTTCATTCTGAGCTCGGCGCTCTTCAATTTCAGGAACATAACAGTCGAAAGGCCGATGCAGTAAGGTCAGCAGTTCTCTGCGCCTTGGCGACGACGAGGCAAGCAAAAGACGCATCAAACTACCCCAAACTGACGACGGACTTTTCGTAATAGCGGAAACAGCCAAAGCCAGAATACGGCCGATGTTAGTACCGGCCAGAAATAGGACAATGTAAATTCTGCGTCATGCAAAAACACATTCGCCTCAAAGACCACAAAGCGTTTAATAAATATAAGTAAAGCAATGACCAGCGCCTGCTGAATTAAGGCAAAGTTACGAATACGCTGAAAATGGCGCGCCGCAAAATAGGTAACCACCACCATGCCTAACGCGTGAACACCCACAATAGAGCCTAATAAAATGTCACTTAAAACCCCAAGAGCTAACGCTGTGCCCATATTAACCCGATGTGGCAGAGCTATTATCCAATACAACATGACCAGAGTCGGCCAGTCCGGACGGAAGGTGTCGAATGCGGCAGGCATCGGCATCACCATCAGCGTAAGTGCAATGACGTATGTAACCAGCAAGGTGATAAACCCGGGTTTAACCACAATCATCCCTCGTCCTCATCGAAAATCGGTTGTTGCTCACCTTCACTAGGCCATAGTAAAAGCACATTGCGAACGCGATCCAGAGCGCTGACAGGGTCAGCAAATACCGTCGCAAAAGGCAACGACTCGTCTCTAACAATACTGCTGATTCGCGCGACGGGATAGCCTTCAGGAAATACGCCACCCAAGCCTGAGGACATCAGTAAATCCCCTTTTTGTAAATCACTGCTGTGTGGGATAAACATGAGCTCAAGGCGACCAATATCACCGGTTCCCTGTGCCAATACCCGAATGTCATTGCGCTCTGAGCGCAAAGATATGGCATGGCTTTGGTCAGACAACAATAAAACACGGGCGGTATTTCCGCCAACATCCTGCACCTGACCAATAATACCATTGCTGTCGAGCACCGGCTGTCCTTCATAGACGCCACTCAGGGTACCCTTATTGATGACCAACTGTTGTGAAAACGGCTCTGATGCAACCGCAATAACTTCCGCTACCATACGACGAGCGGAGTCGCGTGCATCGGACCCCAGCAATTCTCGCAGCCGTTTATTTTCATTCTGAAGAAAGCGAAGCTGCTGTTGCTCACCCTGTAACTCAAGAATCGCCTGCTTCAGGCGTTTGTTCTCTTCGCTGAGCTGAGAGGTTGTTTTTACCGACTCCGACAAGCCGTCCAGTATCTGCTCAGGCAAAATAGCCAGGTACTGCACTGGAGCCACTAACGAATTGAGAAATAGACGGACAGGCTTCATCGCTTGTAGGCGATGATCAATAAAAATCAGTAGAAACGAACAGGCTAGTGCGAGCACTAGCCTGGAGAGTAAGGATGGACCTCGGGCAAACAGAGTTTTCATGAATTACTCATAACTGAATAAATCACCACCATGCATATCAATCATCTCTAAGGCTTTACCGCCACCGCGCGCAACACAGGTGAGCGGATCATCAGCAATAATGACCGGAATACCGGTTTCTTCAACCAACAGGCGATCAAGGTCTTTCAGTAACGCACCACCACCTGTCAGAACCATACCGCGCTCTGAAATATCGGATGCCAACTCCGGTGGCGACTGTTCCAGTGCAACCATGACGGCACTGACAATACCCATTAGCGGCTCTTGCAGAGCTTCCAGTATTTCATTGCTGTTTAACGTAAATGAGCGCGGAACCCCTTCAGCCAGGTTGCGTCCACGTACTTCAATTTCTTTCAACTCTTCACCCGGGAAGGCTGAGCCAATTGAATGTTTAATACGCTCTGCTGTTGCATCACCAATTAACGCGCCAAAGTTACGGCGGACATAATTGATAATTGCTTCATCAAATTTGTCACCACCAATACGTACCGATGACGAGTAGACCACACCGTTTAATGAAATGATGGCAACTTCAGTTGTACCGCCACCAATATCAACGACCATTGAACCAGTCGCTTCGGATACCGGTAAGCCAGCACCAATAGCGGCCGCCATAGGCTCGTCAATCAGGTAAACCTCGCGTGCTCCTGCACCCAGTGCCGATTCACGAATGGCGCGACGCTCAACCTGAGTTGAGCCACAAGGAACACAAACTAAAACTCGCGGGCTTGGGCGGAAGTAATGGCTGTCGTGCACCTGCTTAATGAAAAACTGCAGCATTTTCTCGCACACATAAAAGTCTGCAATGACGCCGTCTTTCATAGGACGGATAGCACGAATGTTCCCTGGCGTACGACCCAGCATTTGCTTTGCTGCTGCACCAACGGCGGCAATCGATTTTGGCCCACCAGAGCGTTCCTGACGAATGGCAACAACAGACGGCTCGTTCAGCACAATACCTTCGTCTTTGACGTAGATAAGCGTATTCGCTGTTCCAAGGTCAATTGAAAGATCGTTTGAAAAAAGGCCGCGAATTTTTTTAAACATGAAGCGGTATATCCCTACTTATAAGCTAACAGAGTGACAGCAAAGAGCCCAGTAAGTACTTACTGAGCTCTTACAACACGGAATCCAATGTAGTTGGAGTTAAAATCTGACGGAAGTTCCATTTTTGTAGAAACTCTTGCCAAACTTGGCGTAAAGTTCCAGGCGCCGCCCTTCACTACCACACCGTTATCGGTTTCAGTCCACTCCCAGACATTACCGACTGTATCGTACAGTCCCCAAGGGTTACGATGGAAGCTGGCGACTGGAGCCGGACGTGTGTTTGACCAATCTGTACCGCAGTTACGGCAGTTTGCTTTACCATAACCAACATCATTTCCCCACCAAAAATCTGTTTCAGAGCCGGCGCGCGCAGCGTATTCCCACTCGGCTTCTGTTGGAATGCTGTATTTAAAACCGCTCTTTTGAGTTAACCAGTCGGCGTATGCTTTAGCATCATTATAACTCACACAAACAACCGGCGAGCTATCTGACTGCTTAAAGCCCGGGTTTTTCCAGCTTAGATTGTCGTTAAACTGAGGGCGGCCATTGCTAAGGCTTGCACATGTGCCTCGTTTCTCGGCATCAGTGACGTACGCAGTATCTTTTACGAAATTACTAAATTGCTCAACGGTTATTTCAGTGTCTGAAATACCTAAAGCCGTTGGAATTTCACGTGTTTCAGCAGGGCGTTCATTAGGCAAACCATTGCCTACTAGATCACCCATTTTAAATTTCCCGGCAGGGACAACGACTAATTCCGGGCCACGAACGTCACGGAATAGAATGTCCTGAATTTTCTCGCCACGAGTAAAAGAATACTCTGACTTCTCTAAATCAGCTCGAATAGAGGTTGCATCTTTTAATACTATTTTCTCTGCATAAGCAGAGTATCCGTACTTAAGAACTTCAATTTGGTGTTCACCACCTGGCAACATCACTTCTAACGGTGTTGAGCCATAACTTACGCCATCGATAACAACTTCATCATCATACACGTTCGAGCGTATGGTTAACGGGTGCATGACGGAGCTATCAACCGTTTCCTCATCACCCGCTTGCAGCTCCCCCGGCCGTTGCTCCGCCGCGCAGTAGCGCATATCAACATTCAGCAGAGTACATGCCTGACTTTGCGGCAGCTGCCCTCTCAGTTCCACAGCAAGTTTGACGCCATAATTGCCAGCACCACTGAAGCCATTGCTAACTGTTTTTGAACCTAAGATTTGAACGTTCGGGCTCGCTTTTTCAATATTTTCACGTGCCAGCGACGATTCACTTAAGCCATCTAAAATTGTATTGAGATACTGTTTTGAGGCCTTTTGCTTCGCCATCAACTTACCGCGGTTCTCACACTGCGCCAAAGTTTCCTGACGATCACAGCTAATGGACTGGCTCACTTCCAGTTCACCCGTGCGGTTAAACTCGTTCTCTAACCGGTCGACCCGAGCTAAGTTACGCTGCTCTTTTAAGGTTTCAATTTCATTAATTAGGCTGTGCTTACTAACACGCGCTTCTTCAACTTCACGCGCCTTTTCATTCACCAGGCTAACCTGCTGCTTAATGTCCGCTTTATTTTGCTGGTGAGCCATGACCGCTTGCTTATATGCTTCCTGAGCGCCAGCAATATCAATTGTGGGGTCTTCTACCAAACGCTGATAGCGGTCATTCATTTCCGCTAAAGCCGATTCGCGCTTTGACTCCAGTTCGCTATTTCGTTCACGCAAGTTTTGTAGCTTTTCACGCAGCTCACGCTCTTCTTGTTGAAGCGTATTAACGGTGCCAGAAAAGTTCTCAAAGTCGCTCTCTAGAGTCGAAATTTGGTTAGCAATTTCTTCGACAGTCATCTCCTGCTGAGCAAGAGCCGTCGAGGCGAATGTCAATGTAGAGGCCATTACTAGGGCCAGTCGAGCCAATCGCATCATGTTCCCATTCCAAGCTTGAAAAAATAACAAAGCGGCGTAAAAGCCAAAGCTGTAATCGCGCTATAGTTATTGTAATAATATTGAACGTTCGTCAACGTCGCGCATTTTTCGTTTAAACTCTGCTTTATGCTATTTGCTTGTCAACAAAAGAGCAAGAGGCATTGTCATCGAATTGTCGATTATTCATCATAAATGACTCTACCAGCCCACTTCACGCCAGTAAATTTGGCGATCGCGACCGCGATAAATACCGAATGTGCCCTCGGCTTGCGGGTTTTCATCAAAGTCGCCATCTCCTGACCAGTCATACTGTAAATATGCAGGCACTTGAGCCTCAAAAAGAAACGAGTAGGGCTCACTTTCTTGCTCCGATACCCAACGGAATAACTCGTTAATATCAACATCTGAGGGGTTCAGTAACCCATCCCTGACGCTAAGTTCGGCCGGCGTTGTTTCTAACGCCGGGTACGGTCCGGCTGTTAGATCGTCGCGCAATTGAATGTCTGCGCGAGAAAATGTCGAGCAAGCATCCTTTTCATTTGTAACAAAGCTTTCGCCCTGCCAATATTCAACAGCTCCGGCAACTGGCATGACATCGCCCATAGCCGCGTACGTATCTTGCAGGTTAACACGACCATAATATAGAGAGGAACTATCCAACCGGGCGGCCCCGTTCATTGCAGGTAGCTCACTATTTTCGAGTACCGAGTAGAAGTTACCATCTTCTTGATCGTCGAGTTGCCATCCCAGTATGTAATTTTCATATGGACCATCGGGCTGCTGTGACAATAACCGGGACACAGTCACACTAGCGGAGCCTATAAATTGGCCGATGCCATTGTCCCATTGCCAGTTATTTGCCGGGTTTTCAGATACTGAATGTTCAGATAACGGCTCTGCCAGACCACTCTGGTCATCATAGGCATAAAACAGAGGTATGGCCTTCGCGAGCGAGCCATCATAATTTGCCGTTACTGCGCCGCTAGCATTAACCGCTCTTGCTGACAGTTCAATCAACTGCGGTTGCCCCATGTAATAAAAATCTGTGCAAGTACCGGCAAATTCCGCGGTCAATGGCTCAAACGCGAAAGGAATGAAGCGACCAATGTTATGATCAGTGATAATCGTTCCTGTGCCAAGATAATCTTGGTCCGCAATTTGAGCAGTAACTCTAGCATTGCCGACTTCGGTATAAGCCACTGTCGTATTATCAAAGCGAATCGATCCGATATCCTGCGCTATGAAGTTGCCGGCATTCTCTATATTACCATCATTCTCTGAAGGCAAAACTGCATCTGCGATACTCGCTATATTCAGTGTCTCCTGTGGAGTTTCACGACCAAAATTCGGCGTTACCTCGCCACCCGCATTAACCGCTTGCAACGACATCGAGAACGCCTCGCCCGCCTTCGCCAGAATGTCACCACTATAATTGCTCACGGTTTGTAGCGAGATTTCAGCCGGTTTATAGACAAAGTCGTTCGACACACCTTCAATCACTTTGCCATTAGGCAGTTGAGCTTTTGCGTGTAACTTCACCTGGCCAGCATCACCGTATTGAACCGTAAATAGATCCTCTCCATCAACAAAGTCTGTTACAACAGCTGTCCATCCTTCAACAACACCGCTGCCATTCTCTTCTAGTTCGTCGATTTGAGTGTTATCAACTGTCATTTGTGCATAAGGAAACTGAGTAAAGTCGCTACAGCTGCCTGGATTTACGCAATACATTCCCATATCGACTTCATTTACCTGTTCGGCCACGACTTCACAGGCCTTAGTTTCATCATTAAGTCGAACAACGGAAAGCGTACTGGAGAATGGCACTCCCGAAACCTGATTTGGAATCGCTCCAAACTTAAGACCGGTATCACTAAAGGTTATCTCACAATTTGAAGTTAAATTGCCATTAACGTAACACTGCGTCGGGTTCAAAGCTCCTGGCGTTGTTTGAATATCATCAACGGCTAGCGTGTAGTCACCCGCTTCTAACTGGCTTAACTCAACATTTGCCGTAGGTGCTACTACAACTGGGTTCGGACTCCACTGCCCCGCACTCTGAGAAAGGTAGACCGTGCTGCTAACAGGTGAATAACTTGAACATGACTCATCCGCACATGCTTCGATAGTCACTTCCGTAGCTTCACAAGTTAATGCCGGGCTTGTATAGGACAACCGATAATGATCAGGCACTACAACCGGAGGCTCTGTATTGCCAGCTTCACAAAAATTGCCGCCATCCAGAGGTTCATCAGGGGCTCCATACGCTATTGTTGGCGAGAAAAAACCCGGAAAACCAAAAGAACTGGCCTGGCCTGCCAAACTCAGCGCCCCGCTAACCTCACTTCTGTTCCAGGGGAAAATACTTTCTTCGAAATACAAATTACCCTGAACATAAATATAACCGTTAATTTCTACGTCTTTTTCTAAATATAAATCACCCGTCACAACCAGAATCAGTTCATCTGCGCTGCCACCGATATTAATCCGACGGCCGGACTGTATGGTTAAATCACCATCAATATAAACCCGCGACGTCTGCCCGTTTGTTGAGTAGTTTGCGCCAACATCACTAAAATCACCAACTCGCAAATAATCTATAGGCTGTAGCGTTCCCGGCAATTGAGAGTTCGAAGCTCTGTCTGGCAAGTCAAAAGGCAAAGGTACGCTATTGGCCGGGCTGAACCCTTGAGGCCATACTGCCGAACATTGAGGGCGGGTGTTCGCACATGGCCGTGTTTGGTAATACAGAACTGCAGCAGTTGTCGGCGTGAAAACTCCGTCACTCAAGTAGACTTCATCAATTTCTCCACGAAAACTATTTTGTGAACTGCCCTGACCACCAATATAAAGTGTGGGCGTTACTCTGTCGTTAAGTCTTGTATCACCAGAGTAAGAGTTGGTATCGAACAGTTCACCGTCAATATACAAATAAAGAACGTTATTGTCGGCATTGTAGCTCGCCGCTATATGATGCCACTGGTCATCAAATAAATTACTCTGACCATTAAAGGCATTTCCCGCTTCAATTGTCAGCAGGTCACCATTTCTTTTACGTACTTCAAAGTATAATCCGCCGCCATCGCTATCATCCTGCCGGTAGACTTCAAAACGCCCAGCATCTGTCTCTGTCGTGCCTTCCCCGAGCAGTAACAACGTCTGGTAGCTGTCGCTCGGGTTTTGTAACTCCGAGTCACCTTTAAACCAAAAAGCAACGGAAATGGTATTTGACTCCAGTGTCTGGTCGACACCCGGAACGCGCACCCGGTTGTCGCCATTGAAGCGACCATAACGGCAAGTACTCTCATCGTTTAAGGTTCTCGCGGGGTTAAAACCTGACGTAAACGCATTGCTTAACGCAATACCGTCATAAGAGTATGGTGAGCTATCGGCAACTTCTCCGGATGTACCACCCCACTGTAATTCATCAAACTGCCAGTAACCTATTGGATCGGGTAGGGTCTGCTGGCAGTCGCCTACGTTACCGGGGGTATTGCAAGTTTCGCCTTCAATCGTACCGCTATTATTAATTACCGGCGCGTTCACATCACCCGTTACTGTACTTCCGGAGCCTATTGTTACCGTCCCTGCGCTACTAAGGTCACCTTCAACCGTTACGTTGTCCCCTAACGTTATATCCCCACTTGAACTAATATCTCCGGTCACCGTGGTGCCGTCGCTTATGACGATGTCACCGTCACTGTCGAAGGACGCATTCACCGAACTGTTTTCACCAATAGTAGTTTGCCCTCCCGATAAAAACTGCATATCCAGAGACGGGCCTTTACTGTTAATTTGAACTCCGTCAGCGAAGTCAATGGCCTCAACGATAATAACAACGCCTTCATTGCCGGTGATTTCAATTTGATCGCCACTGTTGAGTGTTAAGGTTCCGCAGGTGTAAGTCGTTCCATTTTGCGTACAGCCCGGCAGACTTTGGTTCGGCAAGTTGTACTTTTTGGCGTCGGCACTTACCGTGACCAGAAGACACGCAACGGCTAGTAAAAATAAATAGCGAGCTTTCATTTTTAATTCCCCACTCGCGTTTCTATTTGCAGCTGCCTTGATGCTCGTTGCGAGCCAGCTTCACAAACCGCGGTTGATGTCACCACAAGATGAGTAAAGGTCTCGCTATCAGCATCTGTGTAATTCTGACTATCGCAACTTATGGCTGCGTTACACTGCTGAAGGCTCTGGTTACCTGCGAAGCTGTAACTGGTGCCATCAAAGCTGCAGTTGGTAACAGGGTCATTATTTAATGGATAGACTTCCAACATGGCTTGCTCCAGCCCCGACTGCGCAGCTAAATAACTACGCGCTCCCAGCACTTCGGTAACCACACTTTCTGAGGTCGTCCTCAGCAGACTGGATAACACAGCTACCAGACCTCCGAGCACAACAATAACGAACACCGCAATAACTAAGGTATTCCCTCGCTGTTTACCGAGTTGTCGTTGCTGTCTGTTATGGCGCATTAGGGATGTGCACCTCACGGTAATAAAATACTTGTTCTTCAGCGGCTTCGCCGAATTGAAGTTGCAGAGTAATGATATTATTACTTTGCTGGTTATTCGCTTCTACGTCAAAAACAGCGGTACTCATGTTAATGTCTTGCGCAATTAGGTTTTCAGGTGCAAAACCACCTGAGGGTATTGGTTGCGTTTGCTGCCAACCATAGCCGCTCACCCTATATAAGTTACCCGCATTTAAACAGAAGCTGACCGGAGGGCTGCCAATATAAGCTCTTTGCAGTGGCGACTCCTTCGCGAACTGACTTGATGACTCTAAAGGCAGAGTATTCTCAAAGCTGGTAGACACATAGCCACTTGCTAGCTCTGCATAACGTTGTGGGTTATCTGAGTAGATAAAGTTTGCCCTGGTGGCATAAATAAAAATACGCTCATCTCCGCTTAGGCTCCAGCTTATATTGTCTTCATCTGAGCTCCCGGCAAAAGTCACAAAGGTCATTTCGTCGGCAGAACTGGGTCGTATTGGAGTATCATAATAAACCCCGGCGACTTTTGCCGGCACAAACTCAAGGCATTGACCACTAACCCGTACACTATTTGGAACCGCCCCCCGCACTTCCCGGGTCAAACGCTCAATGGCAAAACGGCTTTTCTCTATGGTCTGCAACCGCTCAGCACCGGTCGAAAACATTTGCGCGCCAATGCCAATAAACTGAAAACTAAAACCCGCCACTATGGCCAGCAACACAATAACAATAATGAGTTCTATTAAGGTAAAGCCCCGTTGCGCTCTCATCACCAGTTCCCTTTTATGGAGCTGAACTCTATGCGCTCGTCTTGAGGAGTAATAACTGTGACCGTTATTCTTTTAAGTTCATTTGCATTTTTTTCTGTGACACAAACAAATGCCTCAAAACCATTGTAACGATTCGGTGAGGAGCCACTCAATTCATCTCCACTTAGCCTCAAGCCGTTATAGTCGTCCACATCATCAAACTGTTCTCGCTGAGCTTCTTCGGCATTTGGGGTGCTACCGTCACCAGGACACGGAGCCGGTGTTGTGCAGCTCCCCGAACCTTCAGAGCAGCGTTCATACTGATTACCGATATTAGAATTTTCATCAAACCGCCGGGCCATTATTTCATTCATGAGACTTTGCCCAACTTCCGTTGCCCTAATCTGCTGCCAGGGGTCAACACTTTGTCGAAACAATTGACCTAGCCCCGTTGTAACGACCAAGGTCACAATAGCGATAACGACAATGCCCGCAATAAGCTCAATGAGGGTGAAGCCTTGCTCTTGCTTATTGCGCATCAATAAAGCCCTCTTTATTAATGCTGATGGTGCGGCTGATGCCTGAGCTTTCGGTAATGATTACTGTGCAACCACCATCGCAATCAAGCGTTGGTTGTCCGAGTGCATTAAAGCCTATAGTTATACCCGCAGGAGAAAACGTAATATCATCTAAATTACTGAGCTGAAGATTATTACTCTGGCTGTACGGCGGGTTACCCAAAGTGCTTTCTGTTACCGAAACACTATAATCGTTCGCTGTATCTTGCATAGCTTGCTGCTGCAAGGCTCGCAAAATACTCATAGCCTGTAAGCGAACGCTTTGGCTTTTCGTACCGGAGTCACTAATAAAGATGGGGCTGGCTGATACGGCTAGAATACCGATGATGACCAGTATGATGATGAGCTCGATGAGAGTGAAGCCTTGGGACTTCATAGTTGGCCTTAAAAAGGAAAAGCCCGCCACTTTATGATGGCGAGCTAGATAAAATTAACAGTCTGTAGTGACTACATTAATCTCAGGTTGACCATTTTCCGCATTAACCTGTTGGTATGATGCATAACAACCTGTTGCAGACATCGTTGCCCCATCGGTAGGAGTAGTATCTAAGCCACCGATAAAATCTGCTGGCGAAATAAATGCAACCGGAACCCCACCTGAACTACCGATAACATACGCCCAGTCTTCGTTACCAGTTGGAGTTGCGTTAACCTCATATGCCGATAAGTTTGCGGCGCTGATAATTCCGTTCGCTGACGCTTTTGGAAAGCCATAGTTAGTTTCAACACTATTAACTGAGCCATCCGCCTCAAGGTCACCATCTATTGCGGCCTTGGCATAAATAGTTTGAGAAGCGCCTTGAAGTGCACCTTTCAAGCCTTTCACAGTTGAAGCACGAGCATCACTCGAAAAATTAATAAACTGAGGTGCGGCGGTTACGGCCAAAATCCCCAAAACTACGATGACAATGATCAGTTCGATCAGAGTAAAACCTTTTTGATTGCGCATAATTAAAACTCTCAATTGTTGTTTAAAAATATTTCTATATAGAAATTATTGGTTATTGCTGTGAATACTCACGCCGCCATTGCGTGGATTATAAACGAAAGCGTTGCCCACTGTCAGATAATCATCACCCGACGGCGCTGTTGCTTCATTTTTTATGGTGTTTGTTAAATAATAAACACACATATCGTTACCTGCGGCACTGTCCTGTGTCACGTAAGTAAAATAACGGGTCTGCTCAAGGTTACTAAAATCGGTTGTAACCGTTGGTGCTCCTTGCAAAATAGACTGCATAACACTTACACAGTCCTCAGCTACCAGATTTTCGTCGTGCGCTGCGTCGTTGTCACCACTAACCGGGTATCCGGTATTGCCATCCACATAAAGCAGAATTTGGTCCAGCGATACTTCAGCCCCGGAACCCGTGCTGCTATCACCTTTCGGGCGTCCGCTAAGCTCCCACTCACCCCGAACAATGCCTACAGCACTGGCAAAACCGCCAGCTACGCCTTCAAGAGCTGCGTCTTCTGCGTCTGATGATACATCGGTAAACCGGGGAATAGCCGCGGCGGCCAATAACCCCAGAATAACCACCACGATAATCAGCTCTATAATAGTGAAGCCTTGCTGCTTTCTCATTTTAGTTCTCATACTAAAACTCCAGTGGAATCCATTTTATGACATTTCCTTAACACTTAACACCAGCTTTCTCTTTATTTTCGAACGACCTGACCCTGCTTATCCTGATAGCTAAACCAGGCCTGTTGGTTAACTTCGTAATAACAGCTGTTTAGCTCCGCTTTAGCCTGCAAAGCACTGGCTGGTATTTCACCGCCCAATTGCTGCCATAAGCGCAGGCAGCCTTGTTCAACCGAAGGCCAGCCCTGACTATTCATGACTATTTTCACTTGCTGCTTTCTGCTTTCATTCAGCAAGGCCACTTCTTTCGGCTTGCCGCGGCGCATCCATTCGGTGCGTGCCAGCCAAAGCGAGTCAATAAAACGCGATACTGCAATGTCTAACTCGGTTTGACGCCACTTTTGCGGCTCGTTAATAAGTACCATTCTGGCGGCCACCGCAGCCAATATCAACAAAAGCAATACCACCAGAATGTTCTGAAAACGTTGAATGCCCTTACGTTCATCCGTTGTTTCCCGTGTCATTAGCGTCCCTGGTATGCGCTCATCATGTCCCACATTGGGGTAAATATTCCCAGCGCGAGAATCAGTACCATCACCGCGACCACAGCTATCATTATCGGCTCAATACGCGCGGTTAAAGTTTTCAGATCGTAATCGGTTTCGCGCTCATAATATTCAGCCACTTCCAGTAACAGCACATCGACTCGACCGGTTTCTTCACCAACGGATATCATTTGCAGAATCAGCGGCGTAAAGAGTTCCGACTGGCGGGCAACTCGTGACAAATTTTCGCCTCGTTCAATACCCCGACGCATTTCTATAATGCGTTTTTCCATCCAGGCGTTATCAACGGCCTCGGCCACTAAAGATAAAGCCTGAGTCAATGGAACACCGGCGCCAATCATCACCGAAAAACTGCGCGCAAAGCGGCCTAACATGGAACGCATTAAAATAGAGCCAATAATAGGAATTTTTAATTTAAGGCTGTCCCACTTCAACCGCCCATTGTCCGTTCCGACGTAATAACGAATACCGAAAAAACCGCCCACCATGGCTAGCAGCAGAACATGCCAGTAGCCGACAAAGAACTCAGAGGACCCGAGTAGCGCCCGCGTTGCCCAGGGGAGCTCAACATTAAACCGGCTGAACATGGACGCAAAAGTTGGAATAACAAAAATGTTCAGCACAAAAATGGCGACAACCAGAGCTATCAGCACAAAACTCGGATAACGTGTGGCCGCTTTTATTCGCTTACGGGTGTCCTGCTCTTTTTCCAAGTACACCGACAACTGCTGAAAGGACTCCTCCAGTTGACCGGTGTTTTCTCCCACATGCACAATAGCAATAACCAACCGGGGAAAAACGCCTCGGTGCTGAGTCATAGCGGTGGATAAATTTCGCCCCCGCTCCAGTTGCTCATGCACATCTTTAAGGGTTGTCCGCAGACGCCTGTTTTGCGTCGTATCGGCAAGGCCTTCAATGGCTCTTAGCATAGGAATGCCGGCA
>TARA_R100000687_G_scaffold27740_1_pt1 | contig 15642 bp, 14 predicted proteins | sample TARA_R100000687 | Tara Oceans TARA_R100000687 (sample SAMEA2622685) | marine metagenome | biome: marine biome (ENVO:00000447); feature: mesopelagic zone (ENVO:00000213); material: "saline water (ENVO:00002010), including plankton (ENVO:xxxxxxxx)" | depth 600 m
CGAAGCCGACCCATCGGCCTGTTCTTCTTCAAAGTCGAGATAGACAAACTCAGCGCCCATCGATTCGACCTGTTCGGCCACTTCGGGGCGCACGTCGAACGCGAGCGTGATGGCACCCAGCGAGGTCGATGTGCCGATGGCGGCAAGACCCGCAACACCCGCGCCGACGACCAGCACCTTGGCCGGGGGCACCTTGCCCGCCGCCGTGATCTGCCCGGTGAAGAAACGGCCAAAGTTGTTGCCCGCCTCAATGACCGCACGGTAGCCCGCGATATTGGCCATGGAGGACAGCGCGTCCATCTTCTGGGCACGGCTGATGCGCGGCACCATGTCCATCGCCATGACGGTCGCGCCTTTGGCGGCGGCGGCCTCCATCAGCTCTTTGTTGCCCGCAGGGTTGAACATGGAAATGAGCGTCTGGCCCGCGCGCAGGCGCTTGACCTCGGCGTCAGACGGCGGGCGCACCTTGGCAACCACATCGGCGGCCTTGTAGAGAGCAGCGGCGGTGTTCACCACCTCGACGCCTGCGCCCTCATATGCGGCATCGTCAAAGCCCGCAGCCGCACCGGCGCCGGTTTCGATGACGCATGTATGCCCAAGCTTTTGCAGTTGCAGCGCGCTGTCCGGCGTCATTGCGACCCGGTTCTCGCCCTCAAATATTTCTTTTGGTGTCCCGATCTTCAAACCAAGAGTCCCCCTTTGCTGGCCCGTCACGCCGCTTTGGCGCAACTTTGTTAGTCAGAGCGATAGCGCGCGCGCAGCAATAGTACAAGCAAACCGCTACGTGAAACGAAGCAAAATTGCTGCACTGCGACACCGAGAGAACGGTTTGCTGTTTTCGGAGCGGAGATAGAACAGCCGTTCTAGACCGCGCTAATGGCATGGCCCGAAGGCCATACCAAATTGCTGACCCAATGCGCGGGTATCAGAGACCGGGGATCAGCCGGGCCAGCCCGCGCTGGTCAAAGGTGGTCCCACGATCTGCACCAAAGGCGATCTCGCCGCCCAAGCCGACGAAGGGTTCCGAGACGTTCACGCCACCCGCTTCGGCCTTGGCCGAGCCGACCTCAAGGAACAGATTGGTGTTAACCGATACGTCGCGGTCAAGACGGATTGCGAACCGGGACAGATCGCCGGTGTCATCGTCGGCCATGTCATAAGAGCCTGTCAGGCCAAAGCCCTCCTGCATCTCATAGCGGGCTTTGATCCCGCCAAGCGTGGCATCGCCCAGATCGGTGTCGACATTGGCGATATAGCCCTCGAACTCCCATTCGCGGACTTCATAGCCAGCCTCGATCCCAAAGATATCGGCCTCATCGCCTTCGACGTCTTCAAAGGTGTAGAAAGCGCCGAAAGAGGTCGCGTCGTTCAGGTGATAGATGCCGTGCAGACCCAGCAGCGTGCTGTCGATATCGGTAAAGCCAAAATCATGATAGGCGGCATCGATTTGCAGGCTGAAATCGCGGCTGAACCCCAGTTCCATCGCGCCTTCGAGACCCCAGTGGTTAAAATCGGTGTCTTCGGCAAAGGCCGAATAAGACAGCCCGACCGACCCGCCGGTGACTTCGACGGCGCCTGCCGTTGTCGCGCCCAATGCAAAGGACGCGGCCAGCGCCAGTGAGGAAATTTGCGAAAAATTCATGATACTGCTCCAATACAAAACAAGGCCCTGTGATCAGGTTACCTGCTGCAACCTGTGAGGGAATGTTCGCGCGGTTGCAAGGGTGGCTGTGCCCGCCCCAGATAATTGTGTCTGCGCCGCCACTACCCTGCGCCCCTCGCCTGTGCTGCCCCTCAAATAACGCCCCGTCATCCGAAGCTGCCTCTTGTCCTGCCGCCGCCAGCGCGCCACCCTGCCCGCAAAGGGGAGGCATTATGACATTGCAAGACAAACACGCATTCATCACCGGCGGTGGCACCGGCATCGGGCTCGCCATCGCGCAGGATCTGGCGGCCAAGGGGGCGCGGGTTACCATCACCGGGCGGCGGCAGGAGGTGCTTGACGCAGTGTCGGGCAATGGCATCACCGGCATGGCGATGGACGTCCGCGACGAGGCGCAGGTCATCGACACGATCGCCCGCGCGGTAGAGGCCAACGGGCCGGTGCAAATCTGCGTGGCAAACGCTGGCGTGGCCGAGGGCCGATCGCTGCATAAAACCGACCTCGATTTCTGGCGCGACATGATGGCGACCAATCTCGATGGTGCTTTTCTCAGCATCCGCGAGAGCCTGAAATCCATGCGCCAGACCGATTGGGGCCGGGTGATCGCAGTGTCCTCCATGGCGGGGCTGCGCGGGCTGCCGGGGGCGGCCTGCTACTCGGCCTCAAAACACGGGATGATCGGGCTGATCCGCTCGCTCAGTGAGGATTACATGGGCCAGCCCTTTACCTTCAACGCCCTCTGCCCCGGCTATGTCGATACCGAGATCATCGCGCGCAATACTCAAGCGATCTCCAACCGCGCCGGGCTGTCCGAGGAAAAGGCCCGTGATGTCATGGTCAACGCCAACCGCCACAAACGCCTGATTGCCCCGTCTGAAGTGGCGGCGGCAGCGGCATGGCTGGTTGGCGAAGGCTCGGAAAGCGTCAATGGTCAGTCGATCGAGATTGCAGGCGGGCAGATGTAGCAGCGTTAAGGGGAGTTTAACCAAGCTGCGCCAAACATGGGGCCATGAGAGACCGCATTTCATCCCATGGCCCGAACAGCTATTTCTTCACCCTGCGCCTTGCAAAGCGGGGCGATGATGCGCTGTTGCGGCATATCACGGCCCTGCGCCAAGCGATGCGTGAGACTTTGGCGCGCAGGCCGTTTCGGATTGATGCCATCGCGGTCCTACCGGATGTGATCCACACGGTTTGGACCCTGCCCCCGAATGATAATGACTACGGCAACCGCATCAGCATGTGGAAAGGGCGCTTCTCCAGACACCTCCCCCCAGCCCCGCATCGCAGTTTGCAGCAGATCAAACGGGGGGAGAAAGGGATATGGCAGCGGCGTTTTTGGGAGCATCGGATACGCGATCATGCGGATTTCGAGCGACACTGCGATCTGGTGCACCTCAGCCCGGTGCATGCAGAATACTGTCAGCGACCCGAGGCTTGGCCCTACAGTTCCTATTCCCGCGCCTGTTCTCGTGAGGTCCCGCCGCAGGATCGGAAGGCGGACCATCTGGCGGAGGAGGCGGTCTTGGACGATGATGTAACGCCGCTCAGCCACGCGATGTCGCCCGCGCCCCCGAACCGCCTGCACAGTTGACTTGTTTGGCGGCAGATCACAGTGGCGGACGGTATCGTGGCCCGCTGTAACATGGCCCGTTTTCGATAGGGGATTGGGGTTTTATCGTTGCGTAGCCCTGCATCGCACCCTCGCGTGAGTGACATCAGCCCCGCAGCGCCCATAGCATGCGCGGCCCGCGCTTATTCGGTCAGGGCCGCGCGCCCCCGTGAAAACTCCGCGGCCCGCCGCCCCGCTCTACTGCGCGGCAGTCATCACCGGCAGGGCCGACCCATCCGCAGCCCAAGCCCGCACCGCCGCACCAAAATGTTCGAACAGCGGGCGCGAGACCGGGTCACTGGCCGCGTTCCACTCAGGATGCCATTGCACCGCGAGGGTAAAGCCCGGCGCGTCTTTGATGTAGATCGCCTCGGGCGTGCCGTCATCCGCGTGGCCGTCGATCACCACGCGCGGGCCGGGTTCCTTGATCCCCTGCCCGTGCAGCGTGTTGGTCAGCACCTTCGATGCCCCCATCACGTGATGGAAAACACCGCCTTCGGTAAAGCTCACGTCATGGCGCAGCTCGAATTTCTCTTCCATGGTGCCATCGGGGGGCATCCGGTGGTTCATCCGCCCGGGCAGCTCGCGAATCTCAGGGTAGAGCGACCCGCCCATCGCCACGTTCACCTCTTGAAAGCCGCGGCACAGCCCGAGGAACGGTTGGCCGCGCGCCACACAGGCGCGCACCAGCGCCAGCGCCACGGCATCGCGGGCGCGGTCAAAAGCACCATGGGCCTCTGTCTCGGGTTCACCGTATTCTTCGGGATGCACATTGGGGCGCCCGCCGGTCAGCAAAAAGCCGTCGCAGACCTCCAGCAATTCCTCGACCGAGACAAAGCGCGGATCGCTCGGCACGATCAGCGGCAGGCAGCCCGACACCTCGGCAATCGCTTCGGTGTTCATCTGCCCGCCCGCGTGGACGGGGTATTGATCGTTCAGCAGGTAGGAATTGCCAATGATACCAACGACGGGTCGGGCCATGAGTTACCTCTTTTTCACCATGGCCCGAACATAGGCGCTTCGCGCCGCGGCCTCAACCTCGGCTCTGCGCCTTCAACTCCAAACGCCGCGCGTGCAGCACCGGTTCGGTATAGCCCGAGGGCTGTTCGCGCCCCTTCAGCACCAGATCGCAAGCGGCCTGAAAGGCCACCCCGTCAAAGCCGGGCGCCATGGGACGATAGCTGGGATCGCCCTCGTTTTGACGGTCCACCACGGCTGCCATTTTTTTAAGCGCAGCCTCGGCTTCTTCGCGGCTGATGACGCCGTGATGCAGCCAATTCGCCAGCGCTTGGGCCGAGATGCGGCAGGTGGCGCGGTCTTCCATCAGGCCCACGTCGTTGATGTCGGGCACTTTGGAGCAGCCGACCCCTTGATCAATCCAGCGGACGACATACCCCAAAATACCCTGCGCATTGTTCTCAATCTCGCGGGTGATTTCTTCGGTGCTGAGGTTGCGGCCTTCCAGCACCGGGATGGTCAACAGCGCGTCGAGCGTGCCGCGCGCGCCGCCCGCTTTGATCTCTTCTTGCCGCGCCAACACGTTAACCTTGTGGTAATGTGTGGCATGTAGCGTGGCCGCCGTGGGCGATGGAACCCATGCGCAATTCGCACCGGATTGGGGGTGGCCGATCTTGGCCTCCAGCATCTCGGCCATGCGGTCGGGCATGGCCCACATGCCCTTGCCGATCTGCGCCCGCCCCTGCAATCCGCAGGCCAGGCCTATGTCGACGTTGCGGTCTTCGTAGGCAGCGATCCAAGCGCTGTTCTTCATCTCGCCCTTGGGCACCATCGGCCCGGCTTCCATGCTGGTGTGGATTTCGTCCCCTGTGCGGTCAAGAAAACCGGTGTTGATAAAGGCCACACGATGTTTCGCGGCCCGGATACATTCCGCGAGGTTCGCGCTAGTGCGGCGCTCTTCGTCCATGATGCCCAGCTTCACGGTATATTGCGGCAGGCCGAGCGTCTTTTCCACATGGGTGAAAATCTCATCGGCAAAGGCCACTTCCTCGGGTCCATGCATCTTGGGTTTCACCACATAGACGCTGCCGGTGACCGAATTGCCGCCTTCGCGCTTAAGGTCGTGGATCGCGATCAATGTGGTGATCATGGCATCCATCAGCCCTTCGCCGATCTCATGCCCCGCGCGGTCGAGCACGGCGGGATTGGTCATCAGATGTCCGACATTGCGAACCAGCATCAAAGAGCGGCCCTTCAGCGTCACTTCACCGCCATCCGGCGCGGTATAGCTCCGATCATCGGCCATGCGGCGGGTGACGGTCTGGCCACCCTTTTCAAAGGTTTCTGCAAGATCGCCCTTCATCAGCCCCAGCCAGTTGCCATAGGCCAGCACCTTGTCCTCGGCGTCCACCGCCGCGACGCTGTCTTCGCAGTCCATGATGGTCGACAGCGCGGATTCGATGACCACATCGGCGACGCTGGCGGGATCGTCTTTGCCAATCGCATGGTCCGGGTCGATCTTGATCTCAATATGCAGCCCGTTGTTGCGCAAGAGGATCGCATCTGGCGCTTCTGCCACGCCTCGGTAGCCTGCAAACTGCGCCGGATCGGCCAAACCGCAGGGAGCCGCGTCCTGAGACATCACACCTTCGAGATGCCCGTCCACAACGCGGTAACCCGCCAAATCTGCGTGGCTGCCCGCAGAGAGCGGCACCGCGTCATCCAAGAAGGCCTTTGCCCGCGCCACCACCCGCGCACCACGTTCGGCGTCATAGCCCTTCCCCGTCGGCAAATCACCCAGCGCATCGGTGCCGTAGAACGCATCATAAAGGCTCCCCCAGCGCGCATTGGCGGCGTTGAGCGCGAAACGAGCATTGGTGATCGGCACCACAAGCTGCGGCCCGGGCACCTGCGCGATCTCGGGGTCTACGTTCTGCGTCTCAATCTGAAAATCCGGCCCTTCGGGCAAGAGATAACCAATCTCGCGCAGGAAGGCGGTATAGCTTTCCGCGTCATGCGGCTGACCCGCGCGGGTGCGGTGCCAGTCGTCGATTTTGGCCTGAAGCTCGGCACGCCTCTCCAGCAGCGCGCGGTTCTTCGGCCCCAGATCATGCACGAGGTCCGACAGGCCCGCCCAAAAAACATCCGCCTCTACATCGGTGCCCGGCAGGGCCGATCCCTCAATGAACTCAACCAGTTCGGGGTCTACCTGCAAACCGTTTTTGTCAATTCTACCCGTCATTCTCTGCCCTCTCCCGCACTGAATACCTTTGCGAAATGTCTAGCAGAAAGGCAAAGCGGTGCAAGCGCGTGAAGGACGGCGAGGCACGGCGTTATTTTACCGTCGGTTCTGGGGTGGCGATCACAGGCTCGGCGTCCGCCGGGCCGTCCACGGGCTGCACCTCTCCTTCTGGCGAAGGGTCGGTGGCCTGCAACACCGCGTAAACGATGCCAGCGATCATCAATAGCGCGCCTGCGATGATAGCGGTTTTGATACCGATCAAAGCGGGGCGATGACGTTTCTTCTGCGTTTCAGTATCGTTGTCGGGAGCGGACATGGATACACCTCATTGCTCGAAGTTGGGGCGGCTCGGCTTGCAGGCCGCCTTCTAGAGACATAACCTTTCCCAGACCAATTACGTTCCCCCGACTGGAGGCCCAATGCGCGACGCCACCCCCCAAACGATCTATCTCAGCGACTATCAGCCGTTCGGCTTCCTTGTGGATGAGGTGGCACTGACCTTTGAGCTTGATCCCCACAAGACGCGGGTCAAAAGCCGCATCGCCTTTCGCCCAAATCCTGCGGCGCAGACGGCGGAATTCTTCCTTCACGGAGAAGAACTCTCGCTGATTTCCGCGCAGATTGACGGCAAGCCCGTCTCCCCGAAGGTGACGGAGCGGGGTTTGACCTGCGATGTGCCAGACGGCCCCTTTATCTGGGAAGCCGAGGTTGAGATCGACCCCAAGGGCAACACCGCCCTTGAAGGGCTTTATATGTCGGGCGGCATGTATTGCACCCAATGCGAGGCCGAAGGCTTTCGCAAGATCACCTATTATCCCGACCGCCCCGATGTGATGAGTGTCTTTACCGTCACCATCAACGGGCCGCATCCTGTTTTACTGTCCAACGGCAACCCCGTGGCGCAGGGGCAGAACCACGCCGAATGGCACGACCCATGGCCCAAACCTGCGTATCTTTTCGCGCTGGTGGCGGGCGATTTGGTCGCCCATTCCGATCGCTTCACCACCATGTCGGGCCACGAAGTCGATCTGAACCTCTATGTCCGTCCCGGCGATGAGGGCAAATGCGCCTTTGGGATGGAGGCGCTAAAGGCGTCGATGAAATGGGACGAAGATGTCTATGGCCGCGAATATGACCTCGATATTTTCAACATCGTCGCGGTGGATGACTTCAACATGGGCGCGATGGAGAACAAGGGGCTGAACATTTTCAACTCCGCCGCCGTGCTCGCCTCGCCCGAGACCTCTACGGATGACAATTTCGAGCGGATCGAGGCGATCATCGCCCATGAGTATTTCCACAATTGGACCGGCAACCGCATCACCTGCCGCGATTGGTTCCAGCTTTGCCTCAAGGAAGGGCTGACCGTCTACCGTGACAGCCAGTTCACCTCCGACATGCGGTCCCCAGCGGTGAAACGCATCAGCGATGTGATCGACTTGCGCGGGCGCCAGTTCGCCGAAGATCAAGGCCCGCTAGCCCATCCGGTACGGCCCGAAAGCTTTCAGGAAATCAACAACTTCTACACCGCCACCGTCTATGAGAAAGGCGCCGAGGTGATCGGCATGCTCAAGACCTTGGTGGGCGATGATGCCTATGCCAAGGCGCTGGACCTCTATTTCGAACGTCACGACGGCGATGCGGCAACGATCGAAGATTGGCTAAAGGTGTTCGAAGACACCACGGGCCGTGACCTTACCCAGTTCAAACGCTGGTATGCGCAGGCGGGCACGCCGCATCTGTCGGTGACAGAGGCATGGGACGCGGGCAAAGGCATCTTCACGCTGACCTTCACCCAACACACCCCGGCCAGCGCCGCCACGCCTGAGCCCAAGCCGCAGGTTCTGCCCATCACCGTGGGTTTGATCGGCGCGGACGGGGCCGAGGCGGCCCCCTCTCGCGTGCTGGAAATGACCGAAGCGGAGCAAAGCTTTGCCTTCGACGGGCTGGATGCGCGCCCGGTGGCCTCGGTGCTGCGGGGCTTCTCCGCTCCGGTAGTGCTGGATCAAGACCTCTCGAAAGAAGAGCGCCTGCTGCTGCTTGCCCATGACAACGATCCGTTCAACCGGTGGGAGGCCGGGCGCACCTTGGCGCGGCAATCCTTGCTGGCCACGATCACCGAAGACAGCGCGCCGGATGACGAATGGCTCGCAGCATTGCGGGCGGTGCTGGAGGATGAGGCGCTGGAGCCTGCCTACCGCGCGCTGATGCTGGGCCTGCCCAGCCATGCCGATCTGGCAAGCGCCCTTCATGACGCGGGCAAGACCCCGGATCCGGCGGCGATCCATCAGGCGGTGGAAGCCACGCGCGATGCCATGGCCGAGCGTTTTGCCCCGCTGCTGAGCGCGCTTTACGATCGGCATAAGGTCGACGCTCCCTATCAACCCAATGCCGCGCAATCGGGCAAACGCGCACTGACCAATGCCGCCCTTGCCTTGCTGACCCGCGTGCAGGGGCCAGAGCGCGCGCAGGCGCAGTACGATCAGGCCGACAACATGACCCAGCAACTCAGCGCGCTGGCCGCATTGCTGCGCGCAGGCCATGGCGACAAAGCGTTGGAGGATTTCGAAGTCCAATGGCGCGATGACCGTTTGGTGATGGACAAATGGTTCGGGCTGCAAGTCAGCCAAGCCGCGCCGGAAGAGGCCGCCGAGGTGGCGCGCAAACTCACCCAGCACGCGGATTTCAATTGGAAGAACCCCAACCGCTTCCGCGCGGTCTTTGGCAGCCTTGCGATGCATCATGCGGGCTTCCACCACGAAAGCGGCAAAGGCTACGCGCTGCTGGCCGACTGGCTGATCAAACTCGACCCGGTGAACCCGCAGACCACGGCGCGGATGTGTTCAGCCTTCCAGACATGGCGGCGCTATGACGCGGCGCGGCAAGAGATGATCAAGACGCAACTGGACCGCATCCTCGCCAGCCCCGACCTCAGCCGGGACACGTCAGAGATGCTTAGCCGCATTCGCGGTGCCTGACGCGGCACCCCAGACAGAAAGCATGGCGGCCTATACCTACCGCCGCCATGCCCGCAGCCGGACGGCCCTGCTGGTGTTGCCCGCGATCTGGGCGACCCTCGGCGCGGGGTGGCTCTGGATTGATGCTTCGGGCTGGCTTGTGGGGCTGCTGGGGCTCTTCACCCTGCCTGCGCTTTGGGAGCTTTTCACCAATCCGACCAGCGGCTTGACGCTCGACTACGACAATCTGTCATGGGTCACTGGCAAGCGCGACGCGAAAATTGCGCTGGCGCAGATCGACCACGTTCGGCTTGATACGCGGCTTGATATGTCGGTCCGGGCCACAGTCATTCTAAAGACGGGCCGCAAGATCAAACTGCCCTTCGAGGCCACCCCACCGCACCGCGCACTGGAAACCGCGCTACATGCGCGCGGCATCACCACAGAGCGGCACCACTTCACGCTGATCCAATGATTTACGGACGGCTGCGGGGCCGTGTCGCGTTCAACGGTTTGCAATAGGACTGCTGCCGAAGCCAGCGGGACATATCCGCCCGTTTGGACGCACTGCGCATCGGCCCCCAATCGGCCCCGACACCGCGCTTGCCATTTCCGGCAATCACCCCGTCCCGCGGCACCGTCGTCGCCATGATCCGCACGGCACAGCTGAGATTCGCCGCCCCGTTTTTAAGCCCATCGCCGCTGCCGACGTTACACTTATAGCCGCGCGCCGTGCCCGGCAGGATCTGCAACAGCCCATACCACCGACCGCCCCCACCCACGGCCCAAGACCGATAGGTGCTTTCATGTTTCGCCAGCGTCGACATAAAGCCGACCCAAAAGGCGCGCCGCTGGCTCTCGGATGCGTTCGGATAGGCCGGGCACCAGCTTTCGATATCGGCAGGCACCATATCGACCAAAGGCTTGCCATGCGACTTGAGCGCCGAAATAGCGGCCCGCGTCCAAAGCGAATGCCCCCGCATATGCTGCCAGCGCGTGCGCGGCAGATTGCCCGGGCGCGCAGGCGGGCGCAGCGTTGTGGTGAACGGCGCGGTTTCAAGCGCGGGCGGTTCCTCGTCAGCCTCTACCGCATCGGGGAAAGACAAAGAGGTCGCGGCGGTCTGCACCACGTTATCCACCTCCACCACAGGGGCGGGCTGTTTGGGAAGCTCGGCCCAAAGCAACGTGGGGCTCGTGCAGAGCAGCAGGGCAATCATGGCAGGTCTCATGACGCGCATAAGACCGCCCCAAAACCCAGTTGGCAAGCATGACGGCCTTGCAAGATCGGCAGATTTCCTCTGATCGGGAAACAGCGCCCCGCCCAGATGCCAGATTGTGGCCTATGGTTACGCTTTCATGCCCGCCCCCGCTGCAGAATTTTCCCGAAAGCTCCGCACCCCGGACACGGTTCCGCCCCATTGCCCGGTCAAACCTAAATCATCGACAAATAGCAGGCAGGACCGGCCCCAGATGAAGAAACTCTCGCATATGATCCCGTCCGCCTTGCAGGGGTTCTTTGGCAAACCCGCGCCCCAAGCGCCCGAGCTTGAACCGCTGGAAATGCCGCTGCTGCGCCGCCGTGCGCCGCGCGACGCCTTGCTGCGCATTTCCTGCCCCGACCCCACCGCCGAAGAGATGCAGCGCGACCGCCACCAATACCGCGCGCAATGGCTGGTGCGCCAAGAACGCTGGGATGAGATGGCAACCTTGTTGCATGACGCCGATATGCGCCGCGAAATGACACCGGGCGCCATGCCGGTGGCCGAACTGATGGCCTTTGGCGCGCGGGCGGATGTGATTCTCGCCGCGGAACACGCGCTTTACGACGGCAAACCGGCCAGCGACGCGCCGCTGATGGCCGGGATCGAAGCCTTGGAACATGTGCTGGCCGACCATGCCGAAAGCCCGGTGATCGCGGCCATCGTGGCCCAAGCGCATATGGACATCGGCTGGGCCTGGCGCGGGACGGGCTGGGACAGCGACGTGCCCGCCCGCAACCACGCGGCCTTTGTGGCGCATTTTGAACGCGCGGAGCAAATCCTCGCGCCATTCGACAAGGACACAGCCGCCTCGCCCCTGCTCGCGGCGACGCACTGTGCCCTACTGGGGGGAACCGGCGGTGACGCCCGCGCCGTGGCCGACCGCTACGCCCGGCTCATCGACCTGAACCCCGAAAACCCGCGCCCCATGCGGGCCATGGGCAACCACCTTCTGCCGCGGTGGCATGGCTCATATGACCAATTGGAACTCGAGGCCCGTCGCACTGCCGCGCGGACCGAAGAGACATGGGGCGCGGGCGGCTATACATGGGTGCAATTCGACGCGATCAGCTGCGATGCGCGGGCCTGTGCCAATCTTGATGTGCCGTTTTTCATCGAAGGGCTGCGCGATATCCTCGCGCGTCGCCCCGATCCGCATACCGCCAACCTGTTGGCCGCCTATTGTGCCAGCGCCATCGGTCAGGCCACCCCGTCCGAGGATGCCGCAGGGGCCGTGCGCGCCGAGATCGCCGATTGCGCCCGCTGGATCGTCCGGGATCATATGACGGAACTGCACCCGATGCTCTGGGCCCATGCCGCACGCGGCTTCGACAACAACCTGCGCGTCCGCTCCGCCCGGCGCTTTGCCGCCTCGGGCCGGGATGAGGCGATGCGCATCATCACCGGCCTGTTCCAAGGCGAGATCGAAGCGGGCAAACGGGTCATTTTCACCGAAGGCCGCCGCCAGATTGCCATGCCGGGCTAGCCTGCCTCTTGAAGCGCGTGGTGCGCTCCAGTATGACCGGCCAAGTTCCAATTGACCGAAGGCGGCCGCGATGCTTGATCTGAGTTACGACACCCCGAAACCGCGCGTGATTGCCGGTGCCAAACATGACTGGGAACTGGTCATCGGGATGGAGGTGCACGCGCAGGTCGCGTCGAACGCGAAACTCTTCTCCGGCGCCTCGACCAAATTCGGCGCGGAGCCCAACAGCAATGTGGCCTTCGTCGATGCCGCGATGCCCGGCATGCTGCCGGTGATCAACGAATATTGCGTCGAACAGGCCGTGCGCACCGGGCTGGGCCTCAAGGCCGAGATCAACCTGAAGTCCGCCTTCGACCGCAAGAACTACTTCTACCCCGACTTGCCGCAGGGCTATCAGATCAGCCAGCTTTATGAACCCATCGTGGGCGAAGGCGAAGTGCTGGTCGAGATTGGCGACGGCACCGCGCGGCTCGTGCGGATCGAGCGCATCCACATGGAACAGGACGCGGGCAAATCGATCCACGACATGGACCCGAATATGTCTTTCGTCGATCTCAACCGTACCGGCGTCTGTCTGATGGAAATCGTCTCGCGCCCCGACATTCGCGGCCCCGAAGAGGCCGCCGCCTACCTTGGCAAACTGCGCCAAATCCTGCGCTATCTCGGCACCTGCAACGGCGACATGCAGTCCGGCGCGATGCGTGCTGACGTGAACGTGTCGATCTGCCGCGTGGGCCAGTACGAGAAGTACCAAGAGACACAGGATTTCAGCCATCTGGGCACCCGCTGCGAGATCAAGAACATGAACTCCATGCGCTTTATCCAGCAGGCCATCGAAGTCGAAGCCAAACGCCAGATCGCGATTGTCGAAGCCGGTGGCGAAGTGGTGCAGGAAACGCGCCTTTTCGACCCAGACAAGCAAGAAACCCGCTCCATGCGCTCCAAAGAAGAGGCGCATGATTACCGCTATTTCCCCGACCCCGATCTGCTGCCGCTGGAGATCGAGCAGGCTTGGGTGGATGAGATTGCTGCGAACCTGCCGGAACTGCCGGACCAGAAAAAAGCGCGGTTTATCGGTGACTTCGGTCTGAGCGACTATGACGCCTCCGTGCTGACGGCTGACCTCGACAGCGCGGGCTACTTTGAGGCCGTGGCGCAGGGGCGCGATGGCAAGATGGCGGCGAACTGGGTGATCAACGAACTCTTCGGCCGTCTCAAGAAAGACGACAAGGGCATCACCGAAAGCCCGGTCACCCCGGCGCAGCTTGGTGCCATCGTTGATCTGATCGCGTCAGATGCGATTTCCGGCAAGATCGCCAAGGAAGTCTTTGAAATTACTTACACAACTGGCCGCGACCCGGCTGAGATTGTCGAGACCGAGGGCCTCAAGCAGGTCACAGACACCGGGGCGATTGAAACGGCGGTGGATGAAATCATCGCCGCCAACCCCGATCAGGTCGCCAAGGCGCAGCAGAACCCGAAACTTGCGGGTTGGTTCGTCGGTCAGGTGATGAAAGCCACGGGCGGCAAGGCCAACCCCAAGGCCGTCAACGAAATCGTGTCGCGCAAGCTCGCCCAGCAATGAGCGAGACCCCGGCCCCCTTCCGTTCGAGCGAGATGAAGGTTCTCCCCGAATGGATTGATTTCAATGGCCATTTGAACATGGCCTATTACAACGTCCTGTTCGATCAGGGCGTTGACCAAGCCTATGCAGAGATCGGTTTCGGCCCGGACTATCAGCGCAGCGGTTGCACGACCTATGTCGCTGAATTTCACGTCTGCTACTTACGAGAACTGCATGAGGGCGACAGCGTCTACACCACGCTGCAACTGCTTAATTACGATGAAAAACGGTTTCACAGTTTCCAGCAGCTTTGGCACAGCGACGGTTGGCTCGCTGCCACCGGCGAAGGGCTGACGTTGCATGTCGACCAATCCGGCCCCCGCGTCGCCCCGATGCCCGAGGCCGTATTGGCCAAACTTGAGAAGATGCACCGCGCGCATGCCACCCTGCCCAAACCCGCGCAGGCCGGGCGCAGCATCGGCATCCGTCGCAATTCCACATAACATCACGGCCTTCGCGGCTTTCTAAATGAGGTTCTTATGCGCTTTGAATACAAGATCGTTCCCGCTCCGTCCAAAAGCCTGCAGAACAAGGGCCTTAAGTCTGCCGAAGACCGCTTTGCCTACACACTCGAAGAGCTTTTAAACGAACTCGCTGCCGAGGGCTGGGAATACCAGCGTGCTGAGACGCTGCCTTCGCTGGAACGCGCGGGTCTGACCTCGACCACAACTGAATGGCGCAATGTGCTGGTGTTCCGCCGCTCGGCCATGGCCACCACCCAGCAGGATGACACTGAGCATTTGCCCCCACCCGCTGCATCCGCGACGCCCGCGCTGGCCGCCGCGATTGAAGGCGATGACACCGCGCTTCAGGCCGATGCCCCGGCCTCCATTACGCCGGATGAGGAAACGCCTGCGCAAGACGCACCCACCAAGGTAGCAACGCCGCCCGCGTTTCTTTCCAGCAGCCCGGCAGGCGTGTCGCCAGCCGCGCCTACAGCGGATAAAACCGACGACGACGATAAGTCAAAGCCCTAAACGGGGGCCTTATTCGTCCAGATCAAGCGCCAGCGCATGAATGCGCCCCATCAGATCCGGCCCCAAGGCACTGTGCACCGCGCGGTGCCGCGCCAGCCGGTTCTGACCCTTGAAACGCTCTGAGCGGATGCGCACGTTGAAGTGGCTTTCGCCCCCCTCTTGAAACCCGGCATGACCGCGATGGCTTTCGCTGTCATCCACCACATCCAACTCTCGCGGCGCAAATTCGGCCTCCAGTCGGTCTGAAATCTCTTGTGTTGTCGACATGTTTTTTACCTCGGCCCCCTTCAATCCTGCGACGCAGGGTATATGGTGACCGGCCTGAGTCGGAAAGGTCTATCCACATGCCAAAAGCTGATCCCTTCGGATTCGACATGTCCGTGTCGTCCTCCAAAAAGAAAAACCCCCGCGGCCGCCGCGGCATGTCCGGTGCGTCGGAAACCTCGACCCGGATTTGCGACCATGAGGGCTGCGACGAGCCGGGCAAGTTCCGCGCGCCCAAGGCCCCCGATGTGCTGGATGATTACTTCTGGTTCTGCCAGCAACACGTCCGCGAATACAACGCGAAGTGGAGCTTCTTTGACGGCACCACCGAGGCGGAGTTGAACGCTCAGATGTCCAAGGACAAGGTCTGGGAACGCGCCACCAAGCCGCTCGGCGACCCCGAGCAGCGTGCATGGGCCCGCCTCGGCATCGAAGACCCGCATCAGGTTTTGGGCAAGAACGCGACCCAGAACCCCGGCAAGGGCCAGCAAGCGGGCCGCCGCCTGCCCCCGACCGAGCGCCGCGCAATCGAGATTCTCGAAGCCAAGGACACATGGACCAAACCCGAGGTCCGCAAGGCCTACAAAGCGCTGATCAAAGT
>TARA_R100000687_G_scaffold25592_3_pt1 | contig 15157 bp, 14 predicted proteins | sample TARA_R100000687 | Tara Oceans TARA_R100000687 (sample SAMEA2622685) | marine metagenome | biome: marine biome (ENVO:00000447); feature: mesopelagic zone (ENVO:00000213); material: "saline water (ENVO:00002010), including plankton (ENVO:xxxxxxxx)" | depth 600 m
GCCTGTTAAAAGTGCTGCATTCCGTCGGCGCGATATTGACAATTGTGCTGGTGCTTTACAGTTATGGGATTACCATCGGCCGTGATGCTGGGGTGGCTTTATTGACCACCATGGCAGCCTTCAAAATGGTTGAAGTTAAAAATCTGCGTGATGTTTATCTGAGTTGCTTCATGGGTTTTTTCCTGGTGATTACCCATTTTTTCTTCAATCAGAGCATTCCAATCGTCATTTTAATGCTGGTCAATGTGATCCTGCTGACCAGCTGTCTGATTACTGCCAATGAATCGGACAGCTCCATTAAACATCGGCTTAAACAATCAACTGTGATGGTTTTACAGGCCATGCCTCTGATGTTGTTATTGTTTGTGCTGTTTCCCAGGATTTCCGGCCCTATCTGGGGCTTGCCAAATGACGCTATGGATATTCCGGATAGTCTGCCCGACAGTATGACCTTAGGCGAAGTACCGTCGCAGAACAGTGCCGTGACCGGCATGGCAGACAATATTACCATCGGCAATATCAGTCAGTTAATTCAATCCGATGCCATAGCCTTTCGGGTGAGGTTCGACAACAATCAGTTTCCTGAGCGCCAGGACTTATATTGGCGTGGTCCAGTGTTGTGGCACACTGATGGCAAGCGCTGGTTGCCATTAACTGACAATCAAAAACGTTATGAAAACGGCACGAAAATTCATGTTGCCGGAGAGCCTTTTTCTTACAGTATGACCCTGGAGCCCCATGACAGGCGCTGGTTATTTGCTCTGGATTTCCCCACGGACTATCCGCAAACCATGCGGACCCGTCTCAGTGTGGATGGAGAGTTAATTAGCAGTGACGCAATCAAACAGCGCACTCAATATCAGTTAAGTTCTCATACTGAATATTTATTTAACCCGCAAAATGATCCCTATCTGCAATATGGATTAAATTTGCCAGAAGATCGTCATCCAAGAAGTCTGCAGCTGGCACGAAGTCTTTTAGAAAAAAGTCCAACAGATCAATCCTATATTGAAGCTGTACTAAATTATTATCGTCAGCAGGATTTCAGTTATAGCCTGACTCCACCAGCATTACGCGGTGATACCATTGATCAGTTTCTTTTTGAGAGTCGTGAGGGCTTTTGTGAGCACTATGCCGCCAGTTTTACTGTGTTAATGCGCGCCGCAGGTATTCCTGCTCGCATTGTGACGGGTTATCAAGGCGGAGAAATCAATCCGGTAGATCAGGTGCTTACGGTACGTCAGCGCGATGCCCATGCCTGGACAGAAGTCTGGCTACCACAACAGGGATGGATCAGAATTGATCCAACAGCTGCCGTCTCCAGTGAGCGTGTCGACTTTGGGATCCGGGATTTATTGCCGGCTGAACGTCGTTCTCCTGCAGCAATAGCCAAAAATGATCGCTTGGTAGAACTGTGGCAATCAGCAAAGAATAACTGGGATGCTTTGAATAGTGCCTGGGAAATGTGGGTCGTCAGTTATGGTCCGGATCGACAACTGCAGTTGCTGGAAAAGCTCGGCATGCATCAGCCGGACTGGGAAAAAATGATTCGCTGGCTGGCCATCGGCATTGTGCTGATATTTGGCTGGATTGCCTGGACAACATTGAAATTAAAAAACCTACCTCAGGATCGAGTCCAGCGTTTTTATCAGAAATTCTGTTTTAAACTTGCGAGGCATGGTGTTGTGCGTCAGCCCCATGAAGGTCCGGAAGATTTTTCCCGTCGCGCTCAACTGGCGCTTCCACATCATCAGCAACAGATTGCCATGATCAATTACTGTTATATGCATCTGCGTTATCGTGGAGAAGCTCTGGAAGATGATTTTATCGAGTCAGTCAAAAATTTCCGCCCACACCGATAGATGGCTTTTTCCACCTGCAAATTGCATCCCGATAGTTGCATATAGCTCAAGCGCTTTTGCCATTAGCTTACCGTTATCGGAAAATAGTGAACCTTAGGTAATGTTTAGAGGGAAACGGATGGCGCATAGCAATCCATTATTTGAACGCACCCATATCCTGCTGGGTGACACCGGCTTAGAGCGTCTTCAAAACAGTCATGTTTTTCTGGCGGGTATGGGCGGTGTCGGTTCATTTACCGCAGAAGCGCTGGCGCGGATGGGCGTGGGTAAAATGACACTGGTGGATCATGATGTGGTTTCGGCGTCCAATCTGAATCGTCAGCTGGTGGCACTGAACTCTACTGTCGGTAAATTGAAAGTTGAAGTGATGGCAGAGCGTATTGCAGATATTAATCCACAATGCGAACTCAACCTTGTTACTGAATTCTTAACGCCGGAAACGATTCCTGACACCCTCAATCAAGGCTTTGACGTGATCATTGATGCCATTGATAGCATGAGCAGCAAAACAGCTCTGCTGGAAACCGCATGGCGTAATGAGTTACCGGTATTCTCCAGCATGGGGGCTGGCGGCAAACTTGATCCCACTCAAGTGCGTACCGGTGATTTAATGAATACGTCCATTTGCAAACTCGCCAAACAATTACGTTCACATTTACGTAAACGCGGTGTAGGCAAAGGAATCCAAACTGTTTATTCCCTGGAATATCCTTTACCACCACTACCTCCAGAGGCAGTCAGTCGTGGTCGGGCACGAGCCGTTAACGGCACGGTGAGTTATATGCCTTCTATATTCGGCTTAACCCTGGCAGGGCTGGTCATTAATCATATTATTGGTGATGCAAGACGTGTCTGATCCGCAAAACGTAGTGAACTGCACAGCGTTTTATCAACAACACCTGCAAAAACTGCTGAAACCTTACGGCATTGAAATCAGACAGGTTGAAGAAAATGAAACTATTCCCGGCAGTTTTTTTGGCGAACGTGAAGCCGGTCTGCTAGGCAATCAATTATTGTTACGTCTTGATACGCCTGTTCACTCTGCCTTACATGAAGCTGGCCACTATATCTGTATGGATAATCAACGTCGCATAATGTTAGATACCGATGCTGCTGGGGATTATGATGAAGAAAATGGCGTATGTTATCTGCAGATCCTGCTCAGTGATTTTCTGCCTGAAATGGGTAAACAGCGAATGATGCTGGATATGGACAGCTGGGGCTACAGTTTCCGCCTCGGCAGTGCCGAAGCCTGGTTTGAAGAAGATGCGGAAGATGCCCAGCAATGGTTAATCAAGCATCAGATAATTGATGAAAAAAATCAGCCTACCTGGCAACTCAGAGTCTGAACCTTTTATTGCAGTGCCCGGCAGAGGTGCTTATAATGCCAACTGTCTTAGGGGAGTAGTCTACCTATCTTAAGGCCTGTTTATTTCCCATCAACGATGAGAAACAAACAAGCCTTAGTGCGTGAATCTGTCAACATACTTGTGTCCTCAAGACACATGGCAAATTCGTGTCATTCTGACGAGTGGCATTGGCAAGACCTGAGGCAAATAACAGCTCCATAGGCGGGTAGCTGCTATTTGCCTTTGGTTTTTTATCCCGCCTGAGTAACTAAATCATGGAAGCTTTTCTAGTTTCAACCTCTACCGTCGCATTGGCGGAGATCGGCGATAAAACCCAACTTCTTTCGTTATTTCTTGCAGCCCGTTTCCGTAAACCCATTCCTATTATTTTCGGTATTTTAGTCGCAACCCTGCTTAACCATGGTCTTTCAGCCTGGCTGGGGGTATGGCTCACCGAGTTTATCTCTCCGCAAACAGGCCGATTACTTGTTGGTATCAGTTTTATTGCCGTCGCCTTATGGATATTAATTCCCGATAAAGAAGAAGATGCCGCTTCAAATATCAATCGTTACGGAGCTTTTATTGCGACTGTGGTGTTATTTTTTCTGGCTGAAATCGGTGACAAAACTCAAATCGCAACGGTCATTCTGGCAGCACAATATCAGCAATTCATGCTGGTAACCCTCGGTACCACTATTGGCATGATGTTGGCCAACGTCCCAATCGTTATTTTCGGACATCGCTTGATGCAGAAACTACCGTTGAATGCTGCACGTTATGCAGCGTCAATTGTATTTATGACGCTGGGGATAATGACATTGTTGCTTTGACAGTTGCAGTGATTACTTCATAAAGTAGAGACTTTTAACAGCATCTATGGAGCATCCATGAGCCAGACTATCAGCTCTCCGGTCACTGAGTTATTAGCAAACAACGCCATTCCTTTTGATGTGATTGAAATTCCGCTCAGTGAGGATAAAAAACCTATCCGCAATCTGGAAGAATTACTTAGCGGTCAGGGTCGAGATCCCAACTCTGTGGTGCGCAGTCTGTTATTTAAAACTGGTTCGGGTCAGTTTTGCCTGCTGGCAGTAGCCGGTGGTGGACGTGCAGATTGGGCGGCGCTTCGCAAACAGCTTGGCGAGAAAAAACTGCGCATGGCCGAGTTTAATGAAGTCTCAGAAGCAACAGGATATGTCGTTGGCGCCGTGCCTCCCATTGCATTGCCTGAAACAGTTACTGTGTTGGCCGATAACAGCGCATTTCAATTTGAACAGGTGATTATCGGCAGTGGCGTATTAGGCTATGCGCTTGCAGTAAGCGCCAAAGACTTACAAAAAATCATGTCGACCGTACCTGTCAGTGAATTTGTAAAAACCGAGTAAAGTTTCATCAGCTGGCGAGCATATCGCCAGCTTTTTCTTCCACTTAATCCAATAATTGCAGCGTTCGAGCCCTATATATCAGCATTTGATAATTTAGATTTATATAATTTAGAAAATACTGATATACTTGCCTTATATTTTTTACAAGGACATTCCATGAGCACGAATCCCCTGTCTTTTCCTGAAATGCACGAGATGCAAACTCATGCCAAAGCAGCGGCGGATTTACTGAAGCAAATGAGTAATGAACACCGTTTAATGATTTTATGCGCTTTGGGAAATCAGGAACTGGCTGTCAGTGAAATCAATCAGCTGGTGCCACTCAGTCAATCGGCATTATCGCAACACCTTGCCAGCCTGCGTCACGCTGAATTAGTCAAAACACGCAAAGATTCACAAACTGTTTACTACCGGCTTAATGGCGATGCCGCGTTACGCATCATCGCCGTGTTGCAATCGCTTTACTGTCCTGAATATCAAACTGCTTCATGTGGAGAAAAATCATGAGTTATTCCATCGAAAAACCAGCGAATGTGTTTATCAAAAATACACCCAAAGATTGCTTTATTGTTGATGTCAGAACAGCGGCCGAGGTTAAAGCGAAATCTTTGCCGGGTGCCATTCATTTGCCATTACAAAACCTCACCGTTGAAGCATTACAACAGGCAATTAACCAACAAACAGTAACACCTGACAAGATATTACTGTTATGTCACTCAGGTCGCCGAGCAGAAACGGCCGCCAAACAATTAGATGGCCAGGTTTCCCAATCACTAGTGGTTATTGAGGGCGGCATCCAGGCGGTTGAAAAGCTCAATGGTGACTGGGTGGTCACGCAAGGTAGTTCAGTATCGATAGAACGTCAGGTACGTATCGCTGCAGGTGGTTTGGTGTTAGGCGGTGTAATTCTGGGATTTGTTGTACATTCAGCCTGGTTTGCGCTGTCGGGGTTTGTCGGCGCAGGACTCATGTTTTCAGGGATCACCGATAGCTGTGCAATGGGCCTGATCCTCGCAAAAATGCCATGGAATAAATAATCTAGATGTTGCTGTTAATTGGCATTGTAATTGGCCTGCTGCTTGGCCTTACCGGAGCCGGTGGCTCGGTGTTTGCAGTTCCCTTATTGATATTGCTGGGTGACGTTTCAATTCATCAAGCGGTGACATTATCATTAGCCGCCGTCGCCACGATTACGTTGTATGGCAGTTTCCGAAATTTGGGCAATCAAACCATTTTATGGAAACCTGCAGCTTTATTAGCCGGAAGCGGAATGTTGGGTGCGCCGATAGGGCAGATATTCGCCTCAATATTAAGTGAGGTGCTACTGGTGGCAGGATTTAGCTTATTGGCAGTCATAATCGCTGTTCGCATGTGGTTAACAGCCACAACGATGCCGGAAGCCAGCAAAGTGGTGCGAAGCAGTCATTTATCGCTGGATAATGCAAAGGGTGTTCTGTGTAAATTCAGTCCCGACGGTAAATTTCAGCTGCGTCCAAGATGCATGGGTGGTTTATTGCTGGGTGGATTTTTGGTCGGCATATTATCCGGCTTATTCGGCGTGGGTGGAGGCTTTTTGATCATTCCCCTACTGCTGTTACTGAGTCAGGTCAGCATGGTACAGGCAGTCAGTACGTCTTTAGTGGTTATCACGCTGGTTAGCAGTATCGGCTTTATTTCACATCTCACATTCGGTGAAATCAATTATTTACCTTTTAAGTCACTGGCCTGGCTCATTGCTGGAGGATTGACAGGTATGTATGCAGGACAACTGATCAGTCACAGAATTGCGAATGCGCATCTGCAGAAAATCTTTTCTATTGGTCTTTTACTGGTGGCAGTAACACTGTTTTATGTGCAAACAACATAGGAGCATTCATCAACATGTTATTCAGACAACTTTTTGAAAAAAACTCATCTACATACACTTATTTGATTGCAGATAAACTTTCCAAACAAGCGGTATTAATTGATCCGGTGATAGATGAAACAGATGGTTATATTCGTTTATTAAATGAACTTGGTTTAACACTGAAAGTGGCAATGGATACCCATACCCATGCTGATCACATTACGGCTCTTGGCAAACTGCGGGAACTCACAGGTTGTGAAACCTATATGGGACAACAGGCAAATTCTTCCTGTGCCAATGATAGTTTCAATGATGGCAGTAAAATTGTGGTCGGTAAAATCACGCTCACTGCCCTACACACTCCCGGGCATACTGACGATTCTTACAGCTTTCTGTTGGAACATGACGGACAGAAGTATCTGTTTACCGGTGATACATTATTGATTCGTGGCACCGGACGAACAGATTTTCAAAATGGCAGTGCAACAGATCAATACCGTAGTCTGTTCGATAAATTATTGAAATTCCCAGAGGATACCTGGGTCTATCCGGCGCATGATTATAAAGGCTGGATGGTCAGTACCATTGGTGAAGAACGCGAGAATAATCCTCGCCTGCAAGTGAAGGATGTTATTGAATATAAAAATATTATGGACAACCTGAACTTGCCCAATCCTAAAATGATGGATGTAGCAGTACCGGCTAATCGCGCCTGCGGTAATCTAGTTTAAGCCGATTGAATGCAGTTACGCCCTTTCTGCTTGGCCTGATAAAGCTGTTTATCTGCCCTGCTGATTAATTCATTATGCTCATCATCATGCGATGGAATCATCGTACTGACTCCCAGGCTGATGGTGAGTAATTGACTCACTTTCGACTGTTCATGTGGTATTTGTTTTTTAAATAAAGCCTGACGACAACGCTCCGCTATCGACCACGCGGCATTTTCATCTGCTTCAGGTAATAGCATGATAAATTCTTCACCGCCAAATCGCCCGAAGAAATCACGCGAGCGTGCTTTGACGTTATTAAGTGTTTCAGCTACCTGTTTTAAACAGTCATCGCCCTGTAAATGCCCGTAAAAATCGTTATATTCCTTGAAAAAATCGATATCAATAATAATCAGTGACAATGGCTGTTTATTTTGCCGGGCTTTAAGCCATTCCGTTTCGATAACGGAATCAAACATCCGGCGGTTGGCCACACCGGTCAGGCCATCTTTGAAGGAAAGCTCTTCCAGTTCCTTTTGCAGCTTTATCAGTTCCTGCTCGGTCTTTTTGCGCTCGCTGATATCAAACATAAAACCGATTAATGATTCGACCTCACCATTTTCCTTTCGCACTACATGCACCACATCGCGGATCCAGACATAGTTACCATCTTTTGTCAGTGCGCGATAATCCGCTTCATGATCGATTCCTGACTTGGATTGGGAAACGCAGTAATCCACCACCCATTGCCGTTCATCTTCATGCATCCGAGCAGCCCAATCTTCAACAGACTTCCAGCTTGATGGCTCCCAACCTAACAGAGCCTCAATTTGCGGGCCAATGTAAGTGAATTGCATAGAAGCCCAGTCTAATTTCCACGGAATAGCTTTAGTGGATTCCAGCAGGGTTTTATAGACATCATTTTCCGTGGGTACATTATTGATCAGGTCGGTCATGGCTCTACTCGTAAAAACAGTTAGCGCAGGGTAATTATTACCACAATTTAAACAAGGTTTTTTGTTTTTTTTCTGTGCGTTTATTTAACGTATTTTTCTGGCGCGAATAGCGCGCCCTTTAACCTTGCCATCAGCCAGGTAATTCATTGCCTGTCGTAATGCCGATTTACTTACCGCGACATAACTCGACATATCAAAAATATCAATTTTGCCGATATCAGCGCCATCTAGTCCGGCATCACCAGTTAAAGCGCCCAGAATATCGCCAGGACGGAGTTTATTTTTACGCCCGGCATCCAACTGTATAGTCACCATATCGGCTTCAAGCGTAAAACTGTCATCACGATCCAGAGAAGCCAGCACATCACAGCGACAAGGTTTTTTCTGATATTTCTCAATCGCCAGCATCCGGGGTACTTCAGCTTCAGCAACCAGACTCATTGCCAGGCCAGACTCCCCCGCCCGACCAGTTCGTCCAATGCGGTGGATATATACTTCGGGATCTCGGGGCAATTCATAATTAATCACCATTTCAATCGCCTTAATATCCAGTCCCCGAGCAGCCACATCGGTGGCCACCAAAACCGGGCAACTCTGGTTGGCGAATCGTACCAACACCTGATCTCTTTCCCGTTGTTCCAAATCACCATGAATCGGCTGAGCATCGATTTTTTTGTTTCTCAGCATCTCTGCGACTTCATCACACTGTATTTTGGTGTGGCAGAACACAATGGCGTTTTTGGGCTGATAATGCTGGAATAACATTATCAAGGCATTGTTACGTTCATGTTTTTTAATCTCATAAAACAACTGATCAATTACAGCCTGTTGATGCTGTGATTCAACCGTTACCCGTGCCGGATCGCGTTGTATGCTACGACTAATCTGTTTGATGCTGTCGGGAAACGTCGCTGAAAACAACAAGGTCTGTCTGGAACTTGGTGTCTGTCCTATGATTTCCTGCATCGCATCGACAAAGCCCATATCCAGCATGCGATCGGCTTCATCCAGCACTACGGTTTTGACTTTATTGAGTTTCAAGGTGGCTTTTTTAAGATGATCCTGAATCCGTCCAGGTGTACCAACCACAATATGTGCACCATATTCCAATGAGGCAATTTGCGGTCCTAACGGTTTACCGCCGCATAACATCACCAGTTTCAGATTGGGTATGCCACGTCCCAAACGACGTAACTCTTTGCCGACCTGATCGGCTAATTCACGAGTAGGACAAATAATCAGCGCTTGAACAGCAAAGAAATCCGGTTGAATAGTTTGTAATAAGCCAATACCAAAGGCTGCGGTTTTACCACTGCCGGTTTTGGCCTGGGCTATCAAATCCTTGCCTTGCAGAATTAACGGCAGGCTTTGTGCCTGGACAGCAGTCATTTGCTTATAACCGAGTGAATCAAGGACAGTCAGTTGTTCGGCAGATAAATTTAACGATGAAAAATCAGTAGCAGACATGGGGAGCTTTAAAGAAGAGAATAAAGCGGGCATGATACCAAAAAGCTCGCTGAAACATTGCTTTACCTGAATTTACATTCAGGGCAACGAACCATCAACACGGTTACCAGTCTGATGATTATCAGCCAGCCAACTGTGAGGTAATGGCTATGTCATTCAGTAAAACCCTATTTGTTTCCGTTTTCAGCGCCAGCTTGCTTAGCGGGCTTATGCTGCTTTTGCCCAGTCAAAACAGTTATGCCGATGTGTCGGTGAACGTGCAACTTGGTCAGAATCTGCATAATCGACCTCACCATGGCTTTTCTGGCAACCAGCATTACCGCCATCCCTCAATCGGCATCACGGGTCACCGTTCATTTGGACTGGATCCCAGACTAAATCACTTTAAACAACCACGTTATAAACCGTATTATCGACATTACGATACTATCCGGCCTCGTTATCGATCAGGCTATTATGGTTTTCGAAATAATAGTATCACCCTGATTGCACCGATTATTTATTCTCAGGGTTACCGTGACGAGGAACCGGTAAGACGCTATACAACCAATGCAGCCCGGCCTGCTTCGCCATCAACTTCGTCTATTTCGAACTATTCCAATATTGATGGCTGGGAAGCGTTATCGCGCTATGAGTCAACAACAGCAATAAATGCATTTAAAGCACAATCCCAAAAAGATCCCAAAGCATCTTTGCCCAAAATTGGTTTTGCTCTGGCAACAGCTTTGCAAGGTGAATCAGATAAAGCATTCTGGGCGTTAAATCTGGCATTGATTGCCGATACCCGTGATCTGCGATATTTCAGTGCTGATTCAGGTCTGCGATTGGTCGTTGATGATTTACTGGACAATTACCAGAATAAATCACTCATGACCGCTACCTTGCTTTATTTGAAACAGGATTACCGGTCAGCACAATCAACAATACAAACCGCACTTGATGAATGCGATAACTGCACCGGCACCCGAAGTTTGCAACGATTGATACAGCAACGTCTGAACGGATAGCCATAAAAAAACACCCTGTTAAAATTAACAGGGTGTCTTGTGATACTAGGGCTTACTAGCAAATCTAGCTCTCATGTTCTTCATCAAAATCCTGTTTATCCTTTGGGTTGGATTTTGATGATTTTGAGCTTTCTGTTTTGTCAGGTTTTTGCTCCAACTTAATGGCGGAATTTGAATCCGAATCTCCGACCATTTTCAGCGGCGCAGGTGGAGCCGATCCATCTTTATCCTGACCGAAGTAAATGGTCATATGCGGGAATGGAATCTCAATTCCTGCTGCATCCAGATGCTGTTTCACCAGACGGTTATAAGCCCGGCCAACACCCCATTGCGTACCCGGCAGGGTTTTAATCCGTACCCGAATATTGACTGAACTATCTGCCAGAGCGGTAATGCCATGAACTTCCAGCTCATCAACCAGAATTTTCTCACGCTGATCCTCATCTGCCATTAACTCGGCAAAAGCTTCACGCAGATGCACAATCACCTGATCGGTATCTTCACGATATGCCACGCCATACTCACCCACATGGTAAGCAAATTCGCGCATAAAGTTGGACACGGTATCTACCGATGAAAATGGAATCAGATGATAGGTTCCCGAAAGGTCCCGCAGACCTAAAGAGCGGATTGTCAATTTCTCAGCTGTACCAGTGATGCCACCTGCTGTAACAATATCACCGGAATTAATGGCATTTTCCATTTGGATAAACACCCCAGTAATAATATCTTGCACCAGTTTCTGTGCACCAAAACCTATGGCTAAACCAAGCACACCGGCACCCGCCAATAATGGTCCAATATTGACACCTATTTCAGCCAGCACAATCATAACGGTCATTATGATGAGAGCAATAGCCGCCGCGTTACGGAAAATTGTCAGTAATGTTTTGGCTCTTGCCGTTGGCAAATGCGTTTCATCACCAGGATTAAGCCGGTGCTCAATCCAACTTGCCAAAACTATCCATACTGCCATCGCTCCAACAAGAATTGCAGCCACACTAATCAATGTACCGATAGTGTGAATACCCGCCTCTGAGGCTAACCATGCGGTAAGGCTGAATATTCCCCAGGCATCCAAAATGACTGCGGCAACCACCACCACCAGCAAAATTCTTAAGGTTTTATAGATATTTGGTACAAATCCGTTTACCCGCTGTTCCAGCATCGGAAAACGTGAACGCAAATCTTCTGAAACATGTACCGGACGACCAATGGTTTTCGCCATGAACTTCGCCAGCAGTCCACCGATCACCAGCGCGAGAATGGTCTGGAAAGTGGCCTTTAACATCATTGGCAGGGCATCCTCCGGACGCAGTAATAAAGCCACAGCTAACACAGCAAAATACACTATTCCCAGCATGTGCCAGCTACGTGCCAGGATCCCCAGACTGACTCTTGAAAAGCTGAATGAGGACTGTTGTGCATGAGAGAGCAAACGCTGTTTAACGGATACACGGTTTTGCATGATGACAACAACTGCATAGATAAATGCACTTAACACCACCAGTACACTGACCAGTTGGCCGACGACCGGATTAATATTCAGATTAACCAATGGCACAATCAGCAACATGCCATAACCAATATAGTTGGTTAACCGAACTAACCAGATATGCCAGTAGGTGGCACTTTCGGCAGATATTGGTAATAAACGCAGTGCATCATCACGTCCAGCAAATATCGTACGGAGAATGACTTTAAATATTTCAATCGCCAAAAACGCATTGAGGAATAGCGATTGACTGACATTCATTTCTCCATTGCTGCCAATGGCAAACAAGGCAACGGCATAACCGGCTACCCATGCTAAGGCTACTGTCAGTAAATCCACTACAGCTGCCAGCAAAATCGCGCTGAATTTGCGAATTTCAGGATAGTCACCCTCCGCTTCAGCCCAATCATTAGCACGACGAAAAGCATGACGCGCCAGACTTCGCAGCACATAAAACATTAATAACGTGCTGGCAATCACCACCAGTAGAAAGAAGCTTTCATCCAGCATGTCCTGCCAATCAAATGTGCCTGCTTCATCAGAACCTATAGCAGCTACAGCAGAAAAACCCGTCCCAACTGTTGAGACAATCTGCTGGGCAACGGATTGGGTCGTATTGGCAATCTGTCTGGCAAACGTTGGTTCATCAACCAACTCTTCTGAAGCGGCTTCTTGATCCAGTGCTTCAGCCGCCTGTGCCAATTCGCGTAATTCTGCGATAAGTTTTTCACGGGACTGTTCATTTTCGAGTGTGTCAGCAAGCACTGAGTAATGTTTTTCATTATTGGGAGGAGTAGCAGGTTCGGCCCAAGCCGTTTCGGTTATCAAACTGAATGTTAACAACAACGTCACCAGCAGAGCTGAAGTTAACTTCCATTTCATATCAAAAATCCACACGATACTGTGATCTCCTTTTGTTTGATTTTTTTAAATTTATTATTTGCCCAAAGGCTTTAGATTGATGCGAAGGTAGCAATCAATAATTGATTCAAGCCGTCAATTGGTTACTATCAACAGCTTAACAAATGTAGTTTTCAGTTGTAGGGTCTGTTTATGTTTCAAACAGAACAGAGGTCGCTAGGAAAGAGCCACGACCCTGTGACCCTATCAAGGCGGAAGGGTTCATTACAAAACCGATACAATTTTCAGTTGTCCCTGTTCATTCAATTCCACCACTACGCCCTCTCCCGATAACACAAACTTGTCGAGAAGTCCGGATATATTGACCTGATGAGTGATATAAACCTTGGTTTTAGTGGTTTTCACCTCGCTGATATGCGCTTTCCAATCTTGCAGAAATTGGTTTTTTAAATGGCGATTTGATGCGTGAAAAAAAGAATTCAGTGCCGTCAGCTTTTGCGGTGGACCAAACCCCAGTAATTCTGCGGTTTCCAAACATCGACACCATTCACTGGAGAAAACCTCTGCCTCAGTAATACCTGATTCGCGAAGTTTTTGACCTATTTCTATCGCCTGTTCACGTCCTTCAGAAGACAATACCCGCTGAGTCTGGCATTCTGCCAAATCAAACCCCTCTGGATCACCGACGCCAGGGGCTAGCGCATGGCGCAAAATAATAACTTGATCTGCCATACTGGAAGCTGATGAAAACAGCGATAAAAACAGACCATATCGCAAAACTGTAAGCAACTGTCGCATTTAAACCTCTCGGTATTCCCAAAAGTAAATTAATTTCATTACCATGAATAAGGCATGTTTTTTTATCTAAAAAATCTTACTAATAAGCTGTTATTGATTCATACGTTAGAAAACAGTTCACTGCGCATTAGAAAAGTTAGGGAAAAATCAAGTCTCTGGAGATCAAATGACACCTCATTCCATGCCTAAAAAATTGACACTCTTGTTGCAATTTATATTGTTTGCCGGATTTTTCGGGTCTATTTGGGAACAACAATGGCTCAATGCGATAGCGACTTTCGGCATTATTATCATCAGCTTATTTCCTGTATTACTGGCCAGAAAATTCAATGTTCATGTGCCAGCTATATTTCAACTTCTGGCAATTGCCTTTGTCTTTGCATCGGTATTTCTGGGTGAAGTACATGGCTATTACACCAAGTTCTGGTGGTGGGATATTGCTTTGCACACTGGCTCAGGTTTTCTGTTAGGTATTATTGGCTTTCTGCTGGTTTATCTACTGAATGAAAATGAATATATCCATTTACAGATGATGCCGGGGTTTATAGCTTTTTTTGCTTTTATGTTTGCTTTGGGTATGGGGGCATTGTGGGAGATATTTGAATTTTCCATGGATAAAATTTTGGGTTTGAATATGCAAAAACCCATGTTCGGTGATTACTCAGGCTTAACTGACACCATGTATGACCTGATTGTTGATGCCATAGGCGCTTTGTTTATTTCATTACTCGGCTACGGCCACCTAAAAAAAGCACAAGCCAAATCGTTTCTCGAACGCTGGATATGGTCATTTATCGCCAAAAACCCAAGACTGTTTATCAAAAAAAGAAAAACTGAACCAGCTAAATCCCAACGCTCCGATTAATGGCTGGATGCCAACTTGTGACAACTTCCTTAACATATCAGGATTATCTCTGATGTGCTTTCATCCATAGCACTCTAGTATGCCGGTAGATTGCTGTTCATCAGCAAGTTTCTCTGGAGTGGATATGGACAAGAGACCCAAGGTTTTACCATCATTATTCTTAAGCTTACTGTTGATCTTTTCGTTATCCGCATGCGATCAAAACAATGATGACATTCCGCAGATGGAAGCTGCGCCGATAATCGATGAAAACGAAATCCCCCTTTGGCTCGATGGCCAAGTGGAAATGTCACCACAGGAATGGCTGGTCAAACGCAGTCGTGCAGAAATAAACGATGAAACAGCTGAAATTGAACGCACAGCAGAATTGCTTATCACCGCTGCAGATCGGTTTGATGAAAGTCATCGTATGATTGCCAATCGTGCCGCTCAGCTGGAAGACATGCTGTTTGAACATAATATTAAAGAAACGGCGGTTAACAGATTAGAGTGGTTTACTAAACTTCCAACGTTACAGACTCCACATAGCTTTTCAGCTCTCTGCCAGTACTAT
>TARA_R100000687_G_scaffold30970_1_pt1 | contig 15107 bp, 14 predicted proteins | sample TARA_R100000687 | Tara Oceans TARA_R100000687 (sample SAMEA2622685) | marine metagenome | biome: marine biome (ENVO:00000447); feature: mesopelagic zone (ENVO:00000213); material: "saline water (ENVO:00002010), including plankton (ENVO:xxxxxxxx)" | depth 600 m
AACCCCTTGGGGTCGACAACCTGCACCACCTGATAAAAGCGCGACCCATCCGCGCGACGGTCCAAAAACCGCACCTCGGCAGGGTTCTGCACCATTGGATAGCCATTGCTGACCATACTGCGAAAGTTCTCGGGGGTCTGGAAAAAGCGCTGCAAATTCGGCGTGGCGAATTCGAGGGCAGCGGCAAAGTCATCCGCGCGAAAGGCGTCGAATTGGCTGTTGATCGTCTCTTCGATCTCGGCCTGCTGCGCCATGGCGCCAAAGCTCAGGAGGGCCGACAGCACCAGCCCTCCGAAAAATGTGAACATCCCTTTACGCATCGCCTTTCCCCCTTTGCCCATATTGAATGATCTAAGTCACGCAAGGGCAGAGGCAAAAGTTTCACGTGTTGGTCAGCTTGCCTTCTAGTGCGGCGTCGATCAGTGCCACGGTCTCATCCACGCCGTAAAGTGCGATAAACCCACCAAATCGCGGCCCTTGGCTGGCCCCCAGCAGCACTTCGTAAAGCGCCGTGAACCAGTCGCGCAGCGGGTCGAAACGCTCTTTGCCGACGGCAAAAACCATGCTCTGCAACGCCTCGGCATCCAGACCACCGTCCCAAACCTTCAGCCGCTCGCGCAGGTCTTCCAGCGCTTCGCGCTCCAGATCGCTCGGCGCGCGGAACACTTTCGTCGGTTTGACGAAGTCATTGAAATAGCGCACCGCATGGCCCGCCGCCTGATCCATTCCGGGGTTGTTTTCCGGCGTGGCCTCAGGCGCATAGCGCTGGATGAAACCCCAAAGCTGCGACTTGTCCTCGGCGCTCGACACGCTCGCAAGGTTCAGCAGCATCGAGAAGGGCACGACCATATCCGACTGGGGCACATCGCCGCCGTGGATATGCCAAACCGGGTTGTTGAGCCGCGCCTTGGTGTCCTGTGTTTCATAGGCCCGCAGCTGCTGGTGGTATTCGTCCACCGCCTTGGGGATCACGTCGAAATACATGCGTTTGGCCGTTTTGGGCTTTTGGAACATGAAATACGACAGGCTCTCAGTGCTGGCATAGGTCAGCCACTGGTCGATCGAAATGCCGTTGCCCGAGGATTTGGAGATCTTCTGACCGTTCTCATCAAGGAACAGTTCATAGCTGAAATGCTCGGGTTTCTTGCCGCCGAGGATCTCACAGATGCGGTCATAGATCGCGGTATTGGTCGCGTGTTCTTTGCCGTACATCTCAAAGTCGACATCCAGAGCGGCCCAACGCGCGCCGAAATCGGGTTTCCATTGCAGCTTCACATTGCCGCCTGTCACCGGCAGGGTCATCTCGGTGCCGTCCTCGTCGTCGAAGGTGATCGTGCCGTCCGTGGCGTTGACCTCTTTCATCGGCACATAAAGCACGCGGCCCGTCTCGGGGTGGATCGGCAGAAAGATCGAATAGGTCTGACGACGCTCCTCGCGCAGCGACTTCAGCATCACCGCCATGATCTCATCGTATTTCTCGCAGGCGCGCAGCAGCACCTCATCGAATTGACCAGAACGATAGAACTCGCGCGCGGAATAGAACTCATACTCGAACCCAAAGGTATCGAGGAACCGGCGCAGCATGGCGTTGTTGTGGTGGCCAAAGCTCTCATGCGTGCCGAACGGATCCGGCACCACGGTCAGCGGTTTGTGCATATGCTCTTTCAGCATGTCCTGCTGCGGCACGTTGCCCGGCACTTTGCGCATGCCATCCAGATCGTCCGAAAAACACACCAGCTTGGTGGGAATATCGCTGATTTCTTCAAAGGCGCGCTTGATCATCGTGGTGCGCAGCACCTCACCAAAGGTCCCGATATGCGGCAAGCCAGAGGGGCCATAGCCCGTCTCGAACAGCACATAGCCCTTCTCTGGCGGTTTCTTGGCGTAACGTTTGAGCACCCGGCGCGCTTCTTCAAATGGCCATGCTTTGCTGCTGAGTGCCGCGTCTCGGGTCTCGGACATGTTAGATCATCCATCTTTTGGCGCCCCTGCGCCCAATGCGCACGGGGTCGCCCGTTCCTATTGCTTCGCACCCTGAGGGTCAATATTCTGCGCTGCAACATACCTGTTCAAAGGATTTCCCGATGCCCGACACATCTTCCCTCTCGCTCAGCGCCCAAGATAGCCTTGTCGCGCTGATGATCGCGGTCTCGGCCTCGGACGAAGACATTCGCACCGCCGAACTGGTCAAAATCGAATCCGCGCTAAACCTGCTGCCAGTGTTCTCGGGCTACGACAACGACCGCGTCGCGACGATCAGCAAGACGGTCTTTGACCTGTTTGAACAAGAAGACGGGCTGGATGCCCTCTTTGGCCTGATCCGCGAAGCGCTGCCCGAACGCCTGCATGAAACGGCCTATGCGCTGGCCTGCGACGTGGCCGCCGCCGATGGCACACTCGACGAAGCCGAACTGCGCCTGCTCGAAGAGATCCGCTATGAGCTCAACATCGACCGGCTCCACGCCGCCGCGATTGAGCGCGGCGCGCGGGCACGGCATCTGACCTAAGCGCGGGTTAGGACTCTTCCAGTACGGCTTCCGGCTCTGCCTCGCCCTCAGGCTCGGGAGCCGTCTGCGTTTCAGGCTCGGCTGCGGCTTCCGGCTCAGGTTTCACGGCCACGTTATACAGCAGCCCCCACCGCTCCAGCAGTCCGCGCTGCACACGTTTGGCCCGCCCGTTCCAAGTTCGCGCCCCCGGCGGACGCTCCCGTTCCGCCCGGCTAATCTTGGCGCGTTCATCGGTGTTCGCGGTCAGGATCGCAAAGGCCAGAACCCGATCTTCGGGCGTGGTCAAAAAACCAGCCAGCGCCGAGACAAAGTTCAGCGTCCCGGTTTTCGCGTCGATCTTGATCGGATTGTCCCGCTCTGGACGGCCCCGGTCATCGCGCAGATAGACCGGCTTCAGAATAGGCCGCAGCCCGGTGCCGTGAATGCGCGCCAGCCCCCCGGCCATGTCATGCACGGTCATCTTGCTGTCATCGCCAAGGCCCGAGTGGTCGATCATTGCCGGATTTTCCATGTCCAGTTCCTCAATCGCCCATTTGTTCATCTCGGCGGCAGAGGCACGCAGGCTGGGCACCGTTCCCAGCCGCTTGGCGCTGGCGGCCAAGCCGACCATCTCTGCCGTGAGGTTAGTGGAATATTCCAGCATGTCCTTCAGGATCGGCCGCAACTCGGCGCTGCGATGGGTAACGAGGGTCTCCCCTTCGGGCAGCGCTTCGGCCAGGTCCGCATCGCCCAACTTGATGCCGTGGCTGCGGGCAATCGTCGCGAAAATATCGCCCGCATAGACGCCGGGCCGCCGGATCGGCAGCCAACGCGCGCCGCCCGAGCCCAAGGCGCTCTTTGCCACGGTCCAGACATCGCGGTCGGGTTTGTTCTCATAGGTGTAAACCGGCCCGCTTCGATCGACGACTTCCATCGTCGCGGCGCGTACCGCAGGCGCATAACGCCCCGCGCGGCCCTCCATCGTCACGTCATAACCACCGCCACTGCGTTTCCATTCGAAATGCACCCGGTTGTAATTCAGCGCAATGCCCGAAACGCCGGGGTTATAGCCCACATGATCGGGCTGTTCGGGGTCAATCGCAAAGGTCGCGGGAAATGCGCCCTCATAGACCTTGAACGCGCCCTTTACGCCGATAATGCCCGCCTCTTTCAACTCTTCGGCCATCTGGCCCAGATCGTCGCTGTCGAGTGTCGGGTCACCCCCGCCAACGAGGATCAGATCGCCCTGCACCTCGCCATTGACCACACCGCCCGTCGCCAGCAACCGCGTCTCAAAAACGTGATCAGGGCCCAGTTGGTCCAGCGCATAAAGCGCGGTGATCGCCTTAATGCTGCTGGCCGGCGGAATGCCATCGGTGGCGTTGGACGCCTCCAGCCAGATGCCGCTTTCGACATCGACCACGGCAAAGGCTACCGTGCCGCTGATCCCGCTATCCGCGATGATCTCGGAAACGTTGGGAATGGCCTGTTTATACAGGTCGTCATCACGCCCCATGGGGCGCAACGAAGTGGTCGGGGACTCGGCCCAAGCAGAGGCCGCCACCATCGCAGCGGCAGCCGTTCCAAGGAAAATGCGTCGTGTAAAACTCTGGCTCATGGGCTTGATATAAACCCCATGCGGCGTTCGGCCACAACCTGTCTGACAACAGGGGGCCTTTCGCGGTTGCACAAAACCGCCGACCTGCTACCCCGACGTCATGCAACGCGCTATTCCGATCATGTTTATCGCCATGTCACTGATCCCCGCAGGGGACAGCGCGGGCAAGATTTTGACCTCGGGGATGGGCGTGGCACCGGTTTTCGTGGCGTGGTCGCGCTTTGCCATCGGCGCGCTGATGGTGCTGCCGTTCCTGCCGCACGGCACTTGGGGGCTGATGCGCGACTGGCGGCTCTGGCTGCGCGCCGCGACGCTGGCGGCGGGGATCACCTGCATTCAAACCGCGCTCCAGACCGAGGCGATTGCCAATGTCTTTGCCGCCTTCTTTATCGGACCGATGGTCAGCTACCTTTTGGCCGCGATTTTCCTGCGCGAACGCATCAGCCTGCTGCGCAGCGCTTTGATCCTGCTGGGCTTTTGCGGTGTGCTGCTGGTGGTGCGTCCGGGGCTGGGCGGCGGCACCGGCGGGCCGGGGCTGCTGTTCGCCGTGGCCGCGGGGCTGTTCTACGGGGTTTTCCTGACCATGTCGCGCTGGCTTTCTGATCTGGCACCGCCCCTTGCGCTGACCTTCACCCAACTGGCGATGAGCGCGGTGGCTATGTCTGAAAATCGTGTTGGCGGTGGATCAACTCAGGCCAGTATCGCCCTGAATGCTTCTACGGCATCGCCTTTACGGCGCGCCACCATCCATCGGGCATAGCCCGCGAGATACTTCGTCGCCGGACCTCGGAATGGTGTGCGGAAGTCGCTCTTCCACTCAGCATGCAGTCCATTTACTGAGTTCAGATGAAACGCCTTCGGCGTGGTTCTGCTGCGCCTGCCGGCGATAAGAACCTTGTATGAGAGGCCGCGGGCTCGGGCGATCGCCTCATACTGAGGAGCCCCGTCAAAAAGCATCATCGCATCGCCTGCCACTTGGGGAGCGAGAGCCGCGTCGATTGTCGGCTGCTTCGTGTCTGCGATGAGCTGGAAGCTCGCCGCGCCAGTCCGATCGACAACTCCCAGAATCGGACGGAGCCATTGCCGGACGATCGCCTGCGGTGGCCCCTTGCGGCCATAATCTTTCCAGCGTCGGCGAGGTGGTGTCGGGATGCTGGGGTCGTTTGGGTTTGCCGCCTTTCGGACCCATTCGCGCGACCCCTTCCGGCTCTCCCTCTGGTATGTCTCATCTGTCTCCACGATCCCCGTCATCACCTCCGGTGGCACAGAAGCCAGATGTTCAAGGATGACCATCCGCCAGCGCCACACCGTGTCCTTGGACAGTCCGAGGCGGTGCGCCATCTTGCGGCACGAGAGCGGCGTCTCGTTCGGATCGAGCATATTTCTCATCAGTTCGATGAACAGGCCAGGCCGGTGAATGTGCGCCACGGGCGAGCCCGTTCGCCCGCTCCAGGTCTTCTGGCAAGTCCGGCAGCGCCAGCGGCGCGCCCCGGTGCGTGTCGTCCCCCACGATGACCGTTCGGAGCTGGCGCAGCGCGGGCAGGCGCGCTCCGCCGCGGCTGCGTCGATCTCCACCACCGCTTCCGCGCGCCTTCGTGCCGTCGCCAATGCGACTTCGGCCTCGGCGATCTTCCGGGGAGGCAAGTTGGCGATCGACGACAAGAGGGCGTCGATGACGAACCGAGGGGTGTAGTGCATGCTGTGGGATCTCCGTCTGTGCGCGGAGAGACAATCTTGGCCGATTACGGCAAAAGCGAAGCAACACCAACACGATTTTCAGACATAGCCAGCGCGGTGATGCTGCTGCCCTTGGGCCTGATGAACCTGCCCCAAGCCACCCTGCCCGTCGCCGGATTGGCGACCGCAAGCGCGCTGTTTTCGATGTTGGGCAATCTGCTGCTGCTCTACGCCTATCGCCGCGCGCCCGCGACGCGGCTGGCACCTTTGGTCTATTTCCAACTGATCGCGGCGGTGCTGCTGGGTCTCTTCCTGTTTAGCACCCTGCCCGATGCGCTGACATGGGCGGGGCTTGCCGTCATCATCACCGCTGGCATCACCTCGGCTCGGCTACGCTGAGCGCCAGCCCCCGGCAGCGCGCAGCGCGGTGGATGAGACATCGACCATCGGCACATTCACGAAACACCACGCAGGCGCCGTGGCATGAGCCAGAAGCTGACTGTTCCGCCCCGCGATCCGGTAAGGCGCATAAAGCGCCGCCGCCCGGCTCATCCGGGCCGAGATGCGCTGGCCGGGTCGGGCAAGCACACCGACCGGCACTGTCTCCATGATCTGCCGCCAGTCTTGCCACAGATGAAACTGCGCAAGGTTATCGGCCCCCATTAGCCAGACGAACCGCACGCCGGGATAGCGCCGCCGCAGGGCCGCAAGCGTCTGCGCCGTGTAACGGGTGCCAAGCTGCGCTTCGATGTCCGTGATCTCGACCCTCGGGTGATCCATCACCGCCTGCGCCCGCGCCTTGCGCTGCGCCATGGGCGCTGGCCCGTGGTCTTTCAGCGGATTGCCGGGGCTAAGCAGCCACCAGACGCGGTCCAGCCCAAAGCGTTTCAACGCCTCGCGGGTGATATGCGCATGCCCCTCATGCGCCGGATCAAACGACCCGCCCAACAGGCCGATAACTTGGCCCTTGGCAGCGAATGGCATGGTATTGCGCAAGAAAATGGCCCCCGATCGGAAATCAGGGGCCAAAGGAGGGGCATTGCTGCCCTTTGTCAATGCAAAGCGCTTACTTGTGCTTCACGATCTCACCCGAGCGCAGCCGCGCGACATAGCTGTTCAGCTCGCGCTTCACGATCGGCATCAGGAAGTAGAGCGCGATGATGTTCACGATCGCCATCGAGAAGAGCATCGCATCGCTAAAGTCGATCACCGGCCCAAGGCTCGCCGCCGCGCCGATCACGATGAAGACGCAGAAGATGATCTTAAAGATCAACTCTTTCACCGCCCCCTCGCCAAAGAGATAGGTCCAAGCCTTGAGGCCGTAGTAGGACCAGCTGATCATGGTCGAGAAGGCAAAGAGCACCACCGCGATCATCAACAGGATCGGGAACCACGAGAACGCCCGCGCATAGGCCGCCGAGGTCAGGGCCACGCCGCTAACTTCACCTTCGGTCGCGATCCGGCCCGCTTCGGCGTTCCAGATGTAGAGCCCGGTTTCCGGGTCTTGGTTCAGCACGCCGCTGATCACGATGACCAAAGCCGTCATGGTGCAGATCACCACCGTGTCGATGAAGGGCTCCAACAGCGCCACATAGCCCTCGGTCACCGGCTCTTTCGTACGCACTGCCGAGTGGGCAATGGCAGCCGAGCCGATGCCCGCTTCGTTTGAGAACGCCGCACGGCGGAAGCCTTGGATCAGCGCGCCGGTAAAGCCGCCGACAACGCCGAGACCAGTAAAGGCACCCATGAAGATCTGTCCAAAGGCCCAGCCGATCATATCCCAATTGATGATCAGGATCAGCACCGACACCAGCACGTAGAAGACACCCATGAAGGGCACGATCTTCTCGGTCACCCGCGCAATGGACTTCAGACCACCTGCGATCACGGCAAAGGTCACACCGGCAAGGATCACACCGGTGATCCAGCCCGGGTAATCCCCCAGCACGCCCGCAAGCTGCGCATGGGCTTGGTTGGCCTGGAACATATTGCCCCCGCCGAGCGCGCCCAGAATGGTGAAGATCGAGAACAGCACCGCCATGAACCCACCCAGCGGCAGGCCGCGCTCGGCGAAGCCTTTGACGATGTAATACATCGGCCCGCCTGAAACATGGCCGTCGGGAAACTCATTACGGTATTTCACGCCCAGCGTACATTCGGTGAACTTGGTCGCCATGCCGAAAAGGCCCGCAACCACCATCCAGAATGTCGCCCCCGGCCCGCCAATGCTGACAGCCACGGCCACGCCCGCGATGTTGCCCAGACCCACGGTGCCCGACAGCGCGGTTGCAAGCGCCTGAAAGTGGCTGACCTCGCCCGCGTCATCCGGATCAGAGTAATCGCCCCGCACCAGTTGGATCGAATGCCAGAAGCCTTTGACCTGAATGGCACCGAAATAGACGGTAAAGACCACCGCCCCCACGACCAGCCACAGCGCGATCCAAGAGAAATTCGTGCCCGGCAGCGGGGCAAAGATGAAGGAGACATACCAACCGGTGTAATCTGCGAAAATCTGGTTGATACGCTCGTCGAAGCCGACAGCCTCTTGCGCGGCGGCAAAGCTCGGCAGCAATGACGCAAATACCGCCATCACATAGGTAAATAACTTGTTCATGGCTTATCCTTTCAGGGAATGATCGTGACCGGCACGCTGGAGCCTGCGACCAATCGGCCTGTCACCCCACCAAAGAGCCGCTTGAGCCCGCGCTCACCGACCCGACCGACAACAATCTGAAGCGCACCGCGCTTCTTGGCGACACCTTCAAGGATATCGGCCACATCACCGTGCCGCACGATCCCTTCGACCTCCACGCCCGAGGCTTTGGCCTCTGCCACTGCCGGATCAAGCACCACATCATGCGCGCGCTGCAACTCCTGCTCGCGCCGCATGTGGCGCTGCTCGTTCTCTTCCTTGGTCTGAAAAGTGAAAGGCGACCATTCGATCACGAAGCAAACCGTGATCGAACAATCCCCGATCTGTTTGGCCTGAGCCTGAGCGAAGGCCAAAGCACGCGCGCCGGCCTCCGATCCGTCCAGACCCACAACGATTGTGGATTTTGACATGAGTATTTCCCTGTTTTTATGACTGCCAGTCGATGCACCGCGAATGGTGGGCACCGCTTTCAGCCTGCCTACTCCACGATGGCCGAAAATCGCCGCCCAATCGTAGATTGCAAGAATCCTAGCGTGAAAAGCGCAGAAAAGTCGACCGCATTTCGCTTCCCAACTGCACAGATCGCCTGCCAAACCGTTGTAAAACCATCCAATAGCCCGCATCGCCCGCCTGAGGCACGCGGCGCGAGACGCGCCTCTTGCGACACCGGCGGTCAACGGCCCTGCAGCGTATAGAGTGTTTGATCTTGCCCTGCCCGGGCGATATTGCACTGCAAACCCCAAATCGCGTTTCGAGGATTCTCCAAATGGCTGCCTATCAATACGTCTATCACATGTCCGGCGTCTCCAAGACCTATCCCGGGGGCAAGAAGACATTCGAAAACATCCACCTGAACTTCCTGCCCGGCGTGAAGATCGGTGTCGTCGGCGTCAACGGCGCGGGTAAATCCACCCTGCTCAAGATCATGGCCGGGCTCGACAAGGATTTCACCGGCGAGGCATGGGCCGCCGAGGGCGCCAAGGTCGGCTACCTGCCGCAGGAACCCAAGCTCGACCCGACCAAGACCGTGCGCGAGAACGTCATGGAGGGCGTGGCCGGGAAAAAGGCCATTCTGGACCGCTACAATGAACTGGCGATGAACTACAGCGACGAGACCGCTGAAGAGATGGCCAAGCTGCAAGACGACATCGACGCCCAAGACCTTTGGGATCTCGACAGCCAGATCGACGTATCGATGGAAGCGCTGCGCTGCCCGCCCGATGACGCGATGCCCGAAAACCTCTCGGGCGGTGAAGCGCGCCGCGTGGCGCTGTGCAAACTGCTGCTCGAAGCGCCCGACATGCTGCTCTTGGACGAACCGACCAACCACCTCGACGCCGAGACCATCGCATGGCTGCAACAGCACCTGATCGAGTACAAAGGCACCATCCTGACCGTCACCCACGACCGTTACTTCCTTGATGATATCACCAGCTGGATCCTCGAATTGGATCGTGGCCGCGGTATCCCTTATGAGGGCAACTATTCCGATTGGCTGGAGCAGAAAGCCAAGCGCCTGAGCCAAGAGGCCCGCGAAGACAAATCCAAGCAAAAGACGCTTGAGCGCGAACTTGAATGGATGCGCCAAGGTGCCAAGGCCCGTCAGGCCAAATCCAAAGCGCGGATCGCGGCCTATAACGAGATGGCAGAAACCTCCGAGCGCGAGAAACTCAGCCGCGCCCAGATCGTCATCCCCAACGGCCCGCGCCTTGGCAACAAGGTGATCGAGGTCGAGGGTCTGAAGAAGCACATGGGCGACAAGCAGTTGATCGACGGGCTCGACTTCTCGCTGCCGCCGGGTGGCATCGTTGGTGTGATCGGCCCCAACGGCGCGGGTAAATCCACGCTGTTCAAGATGCTCACCGGCCATGAAAAGCCCGACGAAGGCACCATCGAATACGGCGACACGGTTGATCTGTCCTATGTTGACCAGTCCCGCGATGACCTGAACCATGATGACACCGTCTGGCAGGCGATCACCGGCGGCGCCGAGATCATCAAGCTGGGTGATGCCGAGGTAAACAGCCGCGCCTATTGCTCGTCCTTCAACTTCAAGGGCGGCGACCAGCAGAAGAAAGTCGGCCTGCTGTCGGGTGGTGAACGCAACCGCGTACACATGGCGCGTCTGCTCAAAGAAGGCGGCAACGTGCTGCTGCTCGATGAACCGACCAACGATCTCGATGTCGAAACCCTCCGCGCGCTCGAAGACGCGCTGGTCGATTTCGCGGGCTGCGCCGTGGTCATCTCGCACGACCGTTTCTTCCTCGACCGTATCTGTACCCACATCCTTGCCTTTGAAGGTGAAGCGCATGTGGAATGGTTCGAAGGCAACTTCGAAGATTACGAAGAAGACAAGAAGCGCCGTCTGGGTGCCGATGCGCTTGAGCCGAAGCGCCTGAAGCACAAGAAATTCGCGCGGTAAGCATTGCGGATTAGCGATTTGGAGGGCGCCGGATTTCCGGCGCCCTTTTCTTTTGCACAGCGCAGAATCGGTCCCGCCCGGTGGCACGCCGGGCATCGCCCTCCCTCCCCCCCCCGAAGGGCGATTTTGCGACACACCAGCTGACGACAACTTCAGCGTTTCCTGCGCCCCCTGCGCCAGCCATTACCGCCAAGAAGGCCCCCTAGGGAGGGCACTGCCCTCACCGCCAGAACGCGAAACGCCCGCCCCACCTCACGGCAGAACGGGCGCGTCACAAAGCTGAGGACGAGCAGAGCCCTCAGCGTTCTTCGTCGATCGCCGTTTCCAGCTGGGCAAAGAGGTTGTCCTCATCATGCCGCGCTAGACCGTGCAGCGGATCCCAGCTTTGCAGATACTCACGCAGCTTGTTGCTGGCCGAAAGACCCGACCAGAGGCGCTGCTCGGTGACCGAATGCACTTGCAAAGACGGGGCCAGCCCGCCGTTCATACCTTTGCCGTCCCAATTCTTTTCCAGATGCTCGCGCGTGCGATCGGCCATGGAGGCGGTGTTCAACCGGGCGCGGCTCATCACCACCCCGATGAAACGCCCACTGCCCGCATAGGCCAGATGAAAGCGCATGCCCTCCAGCGAATGCACCGAGGCGCGGGCCACCTGCTCCATCTGGCGACGGAAGGCAGGGGCTTTGACCGCGCGATAGATGCCGCGCGCGCCCTCGACCGAGATCGAAAAGAGGCTCATCGAGAAACAACCGCTCGGCAGGCGCAGCAGGTAATTCTCAAGCTCGGAGACGTTGCTACAGGCCGAGACATCAAGATCGAAATCCTCGTCAAAGCGGATCTGCATCATCTGCGTCAACTCGCTCAGCGTATGCTGCGCCTCACGTTCGCGCAGCAGCGAGGCATTGAGCATGCTGGCGGCATTGATCCGCGCGCTGAGTTCAACACCATCCAAAGGCTTGCAGAGGAAATCGGTGGCCCCCGCATCAAAGGCCCGCTGCATCATCGCGGGTTCCTTGCTGGCGGTGATCATGATGATCGGCACAGCGCGGTAGAAAGGCACATCGCGGATCATCTCACACAGGCTGATCCCGTTGATGCCGGGCATCATGATATCAAGCAGGAAGGAATCGAACGGTTGGTTCGATTCCTGCATGATCTCAAGCGCCTCTTCCGAGCTTTCGCAACAGGTCAGCTCGTAATTGTCATTCTCGGTCAGGCAACCTGTAAGCAGGTCAAGGATGACCGGGTCATCGTCTACGGCAAGGATACGCATCATGTCTCATTACTCCACATGAGGGGGGCGCTGGCAGGCGCACTTGGGGCTTTCTCACAAAAAACCACCTATGCCGGGCAGCAATGAGACCAGTTTTAGGCAAACTCGGGACAGCGCATTCGGGGCCGCTCCCCGCAAAATATGGGGAACTCGAAACTTCGTGGCGATAATTTGCCGAAATCCGCGACAGCCCAGACCAGTTGTGGCCCCAAAATGCGATGCCCCTTGAACGAATCCCCTCCTGATGCAATATAGACGGTGCAGACGTTATCTTTTTCGACCCACTGTCTCCCTCATACGGCGCTCAGTCTATCGATCCAGACCAACCACGCCGGGCCATCGCACCAACGCGGATGGCATAAATATGGAGACTACGGATATGGCCACTGGCACCGTAAAATGGTTCAACACAACTAAAGGCTTCGGCTTCATTGCTCCCGATGGCGGCAGCAAAGACGTTTTCGTGCACATTTCCGCTGTTGAGCGCGCTGGCCTGACCGGCCTGGCCGACAACCAGAAAGTGACCTTCGACATCGAAGCAGGCCGTGACGGCCGTGAATCCGCGACCAACCTCGCGCTGGCCTAATGGCCGGGGGCCTCGGCCCTGATGCAAGAATTTGACCGACCTGCTGATACCGGCAGGTCGGTTTTTTTATGTCCAGCCTTGCTAAAGTGCGCCCCCGTGGCAAAATGCAGGGCGAAAGAGCAATAGATTGATGGAGCCTGCCATGCGCCGCCGTAGTTTTCTGACCAGCACCGTGGCCGCAGCCGCCCTCCCCCTGATGGCGCAGGCGCGCACCGCCGCCTACAGTGCCGCCCCGCAAATGGTGCCGATGAAAGCGCAATATGCGCCCGGTCAATTGCTGATCCTGCCGCGCAGTCATTACCTCTATTTCGTAACCGCCCCGGGCCAAGCGATGCGCTATGGCGTGGGCGTCGGTAAAGCGGGATTGGAATTCACCGGCACCGCCACCATCGACGTCAAAAAAGAATGGCCCACATGGCGCCCGACCAATGAGATGATCGAACGCGAGCCGCAGACCTACAAACGTTTCATCGACAACACCGACGCCCAGCCCGGCGGCCCCGGCAACCCCTTGGGCGCGCGGGCGCTCTACCTGTTCCAGAACGGGCGAGACACCTTTTTCCGCATTCACGGCACCACCCAGCCGAACTCCATCGGACGGTCGGTTTCCAACGGCTGCATTCGGATGCTGAACGAACATGTGATCGATCTCTATCAGCGGGTGCCGATTGGGACGAAGGTCACGGTGCTCTAAGGCCAGCCTAGAGGAGAATAAGGGCTGAGCCTTGCGCTGGCCTTTACCGCCCCCATCGGCCCCGGTTCCAAGGGCCATCGTCTGCCCGTGGGGAGGCGATCACAACAGCAGGCAATGCCACTTTATGGCGCAGATTTGATGTGCGGCGGAAAGCGCAGAGTAACTCTCGCCAAATCGCCTACCCGCCGGGACGGGCAGGCGATGGCCCGGCGCCTGCGGCTTGATTCCGGGCCGTGGGGCCACTTGGGAACGTCGCACAAACGAAAAAGGGCCAGCGCGGCGCGCCAGCCCCTCCTCTCATCAACGTCAAAGCTTACTGAAGCGCTTTATCCGTAATGTCATGGGTCCAAGCCCCCTCGGGCGCTTTCGTGATCATGCCACCTTCCATGGTGATCTCCGCACTGCGGTCAAACGCGGCTTCGTCCAAGCGGCCATCGCTGCCCTCGGTCAGCTTGGCGATCTCGCCCATCATGCGGGTCTGATGCTTCTCGGTCTGGGCACCGGTCTGGTCGTTTTCCAGCACGATGTCGGCGGCTTCCTCGACATTCTCCTCGGCGTATTTCCAGCCCTTCATCGAGGCGCGGACGAAACGCGCCAGCTTGTCGACCATCTCGGGGTCTTCGAGGCTCTCTTCGGTGGTGTAAAGACCGTCTTCCAGCGTCGAGATGCCCTCGTCCTCATATTTGAAGACCACCAGATCCTCGGGCGTCAGCCCCGCGTCGATCACCTGCCAATATTCGTTGTAGGTCATTGTGGTGGCGCATTCGACCTGCTTTTGCAGCAGCGGGTCGACGTTGAAGTTGATCTTTTGGATCGTCACCCCACCGTCGGAACCATCGGTGGCATAGCCCAGCTTGCCCATCCAGCTCATCAGCGGAATCTCGTTCCCGAAGAACCATGTGCCGAGTGTATTGCCGGGGAAATCCTCGGGGCTTTCGATGCCATGCTCTTTGAGGCAGGTCAGCATCAGGCCGGATTTCGCGAAAGGCTGGGCGATATTCACAATCGGCGCGCCCTTTTCGCGCGCGGCCAGCGCCGAGGGCAGCCAGTCGACCATCACGTCGGCCCCACCGCCCAGAAGCACCTGCACCGGCGCGATGTCCGGCCCGCCGGGCTTGATCGTGACGTCCAGCCCCTCTTCCTCGTAAAAGCCCTTTTCCTTGGCGACGTAATAGCCCGCGAACTGGGCCTGCGTGACCCATTTGAGCTGCAGCGTCAGGTCGTCGGCGGCCTGCGCCACGCCCCCCCAAAGGCCCAAGGCGGCCCCGGCTGCGATCTTCGTGATGGTTTTCATTTTTATCTCCCTGTTGGTTGGTCGTCTTTAGTTCCTCTGGCTGGGGTGCCAAAAGGTCACCCGTCCTTCGATAAGGGCCATGATACCATAGAACGCCGATCCGGCTATTGCCGCGACAACAATCTCGGCCCAGACCAGATCAAGCGCAAGCTGCCCAACCGAGGTGGAGATGCGAAAGCCCATGCCCAGCACCGGAGAGCCGAAGAATTCAGCAACGATGGCGCCGATCAGGGCAAGGGTGGTGCCGATCTTTAACCCGTTGAAGACAAAAGGCATCGCCGCAGGCAGCCGCAGTTTCAAAAGCGTGCGCCAATAACCGGCGGCATAGGTCCGCATCAAGTCGCGCTGCATGGCGTCGCTGGCCTGCAAGCCCTGCACCGTGTTCACCAGCATCGGAAAGAACA
>TARA_R100000687_G_scaffold32334_1_pt1 | contig 15030 bp, 16 predicted proteins | sample TARA_R100000687 | Tara Oceans TARA_R100000687 (sample SAMEA2622685) | marine metagenome | biome: marine biome (ENVO:00000447); feature: mesopelagic zone (ENVO:00000213); material: "saline water (ENVO:00002010), including plankton (ENVO:xxxxxxxx)" | depth 600 m
ACAGGCGGTTTTCAGGCCCAGTTGCGCGCAACGGATGGCGGCGACATAGCCGCCGGGGCCGGAGCCGATCACGATGACATCATAGCTCGACATGGGGGGTCTCCTTAGCAGTCGGGTGTTATAGGCAAGGTAGGAGGCGCGGTTTTCAGGTGCAAGCGCCGCTGCCTGCGGGTGTTGGGAAAGGGTTAAATAAGGGCCGCCAGCAGCATCAACATGGTTGCGGCAAAGCCCACGACCCAGATGAGTGAGCGGTGCGGGCGCAGGCCGAGCGCATAGGCGGGAACATAGAGCACGCGGGCGATGAGATAGACCCAAGCGCAGGCGGCGGTGAAAGCGGTGTCCTGGGCCGACATCTGCACCACGCCCACGGCGATGCCGAACAGGATCAGCCCCTCAAAATGGTTGTCCAACGCGCGGCCCAGACGGGCGGTGCGGTCCGACAGCTTGCGGCTCGGCTCGCGGTCGCGGGCCGACATGGTATAGCCGGGGCCGATCTCGCGGTTTGCGGGGACGGCGTAGAGCACGAATTGCAGCCCTTGCAGCAAGGCCGCAAGGGTCAGGACGGTGAGTTCGGCGCTCATGCGGATTTCACGAAATAGGCGGTGGAGCCGGTCACGGTGCCCTTGTCGTCGCTGCTGAGCGCGTTGGATCGGGCGAGCCAGTCGTCGGCCTTCTTACGGTCATTCACGTCCAGCAGGACGGAAGCCTTGGTGCTGCTATCGGCGTGTTTCCAGATTTGCAGGACCGAAAGCCCTGCGTTGCGACGCGCCTCGGCATCGGCGTCAAAGGCGTCTTTCCAAGCGGCGAAGTCGGTAACGTCGAAGTGGCAGATCATCTGCATGGGAATGCCTTTCAGAGCGCGTGGAAATAGAGAACGGCGGTGGCGGCATAGCCCGCGAGCCATGCCAGCGTGCGGATCGTCGGCACGCCAAGGGCGTAGACAATGACGTAGATGATGCGTGCAAGCAGGAAGACCTGCGCGGCCAGCAGCGTGGCGCTGTTGTTGCGGCCCAGCATCTCGATCAGCAGCACGGCGGGGGCAAAAAGCGCCATGGCCACGACGGAATTATCAACCGCGCGGCCCAGACGGGCCGTCATGCCGGTGGTGGTCCGCGTCTCATCCCGCGAGGACATCAGGTAGCCCATCGACAACTGCCGGGTCGCGCCCAGCACTTGCAGCAGGATCGTCAGCATGACCAGAAGGCCATAGGCGGCGAGGAGGGTTGTTTCGGTCATGATCTGGCCCTTTCACTTCGGGGAAACGCCCCATCGTTCAACAGGTAGATAGGGCGGGGGTTGCCCCCCGCCCACCATATCACAAATCCATCAACAGACGGCGCGGATCTTCGAGCATCTCTTTGACGCGGACGAGGAACGTGACCGCGCCCTTGCCGTCGATGATCCGGTGGTCGTAGCTGAGCGAGATATACATCATCGGACGGATCACGACCTGACCGTTGATCGCCATCGGGCGGTCCTGAATCTTCGCCATGCCGAGGATACCGGACTGTGGCGGGTTCAGGATCGGCGCGGTCATCAGCGAGCCGTAGACGCCGCCGTTGGAGATGGTGAAGGTGCCGCCGGTCATGTCGGCCATGGTCAGCTTGCCGTCACGGGCCTTTTTGCCCATGGCGTTTACGGCCTTTTCGATCTCGGCAAAGGACATCGCGTCGGCGTCTTTGATCACCGGCACCACAAGGCCCGTGGGCGTGCCTGCAGCGACACCCATGTGGACGTAGTTCTTGTAGATGATGTCGGTGCCGTCGATCTCGGCGTTGACCTCGGGGATTTCCTTCAGCGCGTGGCAGCAGGCCTTGGTGAAGAAAGACATAAAGCCCATGCGCACGCCGTGTTTCTTTTCGAAATCAGCCTTGTACGTGTTCCGCAGCGCCATGACCTCGGTCATGTCGACCTCGTTAAAGGTCGTCAGGATCGCGGCGGTGTTCTGGGCCTCTTTCAAACGGCGCGCCATGGTCTGCTTGAGACGGGTCATCTTGACCCGCTCTTCGCGCGACGCATCGTCAGGGGCGGAAGCGGGGCGCGGTGCGGCGGGCTTGGCCTCGGCCTTGGGCGCGGCAGAGGTGCCAGCGGCCACGGCTTTGGCCACGTCTTCCTTCATCACGCGGCCATCGCGGCCCGAGCCTGTGACCTGATCGCGGCTGATGCCCGCTTCGGCCATCGCCTTTTTGGCGGAAGGCGCGTCTTCGACATCTTTGCCGTCGGCGGGCTTGGTCTCAGGCGCAGCACCAGCACCGGATTTCGCGTCCTCGCCCTTGGGAGCGGCAGCGCCTGCGCCGGAGGTCAGAACGGCCAGCGTGGCTGAGGCTTCAACCGTGCTGCCTTCTTCGGCAAAGATTTCGGCCAAGACACCAGCGGCGGGTGCGGGGACTTCGACGCTGACTTTGTCGGTCTCCAACTCGCAGAGCATCTCATCGGCTTCGACCTTGTCGCCGACTTTTTTGAACCAAGTGCTTACGGTCGCTTCGGTTACGGACTCGCCCAAAGTAGGCACCTGTACGTCGATGCTTTCGCCTTCGCGGGCGGCGACTTCGGCGGCGCCTGCGTCGATTGCCTTGGGCGCATCGCCGCCACGGTCGGACTGGGAGGCGGCATCGGGGTCTTCTGCGGCTTCTTTGGCTTTGGGCGCGGCGGCAGAGCCGCTGTCACCTTCGCTGACATTGGCCAGCAGGGCGTCGACGCCGACGGTGTCACCCTCTTGAGCAACAATCTCGCTCAGGGTGCCAGCTACGGGGCTGGGCACTTCGACGGTGACCTTGTCGGTCTCCAACTCGCAGAGCATTTCATCCACCGCGACGGTATCGCCGGGTTTCTTGAACCATGTGGCAACGGTGGCTTCGGTGACGGATTCGCCCAGCGTGGGTACGCGTACTTCGCTTGTCATGGTCTTAGTTTCCTTTGATGGTCAGCGCCTCGTCGACGAGGGCGGCTTGTTGTGCTTTGTGCTGGCTGGCCAGACCCGTCGCGGGCGAGGCCGAAGTGGCGCGGCCCACATAGGAGGCGCGGCCGTGTTTCGCGTCGATGCGGCCCAGAACCCATTCGATGTTGGGCTCGATAAAGGACCATGCACCTTGGTTCTTGGGCTCTTCCTGACACCAGATCATCTCGGCCCCTTTGAAACGCTCCAACTCTCTGACCGCGGATTGCGCGGGGAAGGGGTAGAATTGTTCGAACCGCAGGATGTAGACATCGTCGATGCCACGGGCGTCACGCTCTTCCAGCAGGTCGTAATAGACCTTGCCCGAACACATCACGACGCGCTTGATCTTGTCATCTGCCAGCAGTTTGGTGTCGGAATTGCCTTTCTCGGCGTCATCCCAGAGCACCCGGTGGAAGCTGGAGCCGGTGGTGAAATCCTCGGCCTTGCTGACGGCCAGCTTGTGGCGCAGCAGCGACTTGGGGGTCATCAACATCAGCGGCTTGCGGTAGCTGCGGTGCAGCTGGCGGCGCAGGATGTGGAAGTAGTTGGCGGGCGTGGTGCAGTTCGCCACGATCCAGTTGTCGCCGCCGCACATGGTCAGGAAACGCTCCAGACGTGCAGAGGAGTGCTCAGGCCCCTGACCCTCATAGCCATGCGGCATCAGGCAAACGAGGCCCGACATGCGCAGCCATTTGCTTTCACCTGATGAGATGAACTGGTCAAACATGATCTGCGCGCCATTGGCGAAGTCACCGAACTGCGCTTCCCAGAGCGTCAGCGCATTCGGCTCCGCCAGCGAGTAGCCATATTCAAAGCCCAGCACCGCGTATTCGCTGAGCATGGAGTCGATGACTTCATACTCGGCCTGACCCTCGCGGATATGGTTCAGCGGATAGTAGCGGTCTTCGTTGTCTTGGTTCACGAAAGCGGAGTGACGCTGGCTGAACGTGCCGCGCGTGCTGTCCTGACCCGAGAGGCGCACTTTGTAGCCTTCGGTGAGCAAGGAACCAAAGGCCATCGCCTCAGCCGTGGCCCAGTCAAAGCCCTCACCCGTCTCGAACATCTGCTTTTTCGCTTCGAGCAGGCGACCAATGGTCTTGTGCAGCGGGAATTTGTCCGGCGCGGTGGTGATCGCCTTGCCGACGTCTTGCAGGGTTTCGGGCGCGATGGCCGTCTTGCCACGCTGGTAGGACTTCTTCTTTTTGTCCATGCCGGACCACTTGCCGTCCAGCCAGTCGGCCTTGTTCGGGCGGTAGTCCTTACCGGCCTCGAACTCATCTCCCAGATGGTTCTGGAAGGCGGTCTTCATGTCTTCGATCTCACCCTCGGGGATCAGACCGTCGGCCACCAGACGTTGGGTATAAAGGCTGAGCGTGGTTTTCTGTTTCTTGACGCTCTTGTACATCACCGGGTTGGTAAACATCGGCTCGTCGCCTTCGTTGTGACCAAAGCGGCGGTAGCAAAAGATGTCGATGACCACGTCCTTGTGGAACTTTTGGCGGAACTCTGTCGCCACGCGGGCGGCGTGCACAACCGCTTCGGGATCGTCGCCATTGACGTGGAAGATGGGTGCTTCGACCACCAGCGCGTTGTCGGTGGGATAGGGCGAGGAGCGCGAGAAATGCGGCGCGGTGGTGAAACCGATCTGGTTGTTCACCACGATATGCATGGTGCCGCCGGTCTTGTGGCCTTTGAGACCCGAAAGCGCGAAACATTCCGCCACAACGCCTTGGCCCGCAAAAGCCGCATCACCGTGCAGCAGGATCGGCATGACGGCGGTGCGGTCCTTGTCGTTCAGCTGGTCCTGCTTGGCGCGGACCTTGCCCAAAACCACGGGGTTCACCGCTTCGAGGTGGCTGGGGTTCGCGGTCAGCGACAGGTGAACCGAATTGCCGTCAAACTCACGGTCCGACGAGGCGCCGAGGTGGTATTTCACATCGCCCGAACCATCCACATCGTCAGGCTTAAAGCTGCCGCCTTGGAATTCGTTAAAGATCGCCCGGTAGGGCTTTTGCATCACATTGGCCAGCACCGAGAGGCGGCCCCGGTGCGGCATGCCGATGACGATGTCCTTGACGCCCAACTGGCCGCCGCGTTTAATGATCTGCTCCATCGCGGGAACAAGGCTTTCGCCGCCATCAAGACCGAAGCGTTTGGTGCCCATGTATTTGACATGGAGGAACTTCTCAAAGCCCTCGGCTTCGACCAGTTTGCTCAGGATCGCCTTGCGGCCTTCCTTGGTAAAGGCGATTTCCTTGCCATAGCCTTCGATTCGCTCTTTCAACCAACCGGCCTGCTCGGGGTCGGAAATATGCATGTATTGCAGCGCGAAGGTACCGCAGTAGGTGGAGCGCACTATGTCAACGATCTGCTTCATGGTCGCGACTTCAAGGCCCAGCACCTGATCGATGAAGATCGGGCGGTCCATGTCGGCATCGGTGAAACCGTAGGACTTCGGATCAAGCTCTGGCTGGTTGCCAGTGTCGCGCATGCCCAGCGGGTCGAGATCGGCGGCCAAGTGGCCCCGGATGCGGTAGGCGCGGATCAGCATCAGCGCGCGGATGCTGTCGAGTACGGCTTGTTTGACCTGTGCGTCGGAAACCTCAACCCCCTTCTCGGCGGCTTTGGCCTTGATCTTGTCGCCCGCGGCCTGTGCTTCGGTCGGTTCGGGCCAAACGCCGGTCAGCGCGCCCATCACCTCGCTTTGGGGGGCGGGGGGCCAATCGGGCCGCGCCCAAGAGGGGCCAGCGGCCTCGGCCTGTGCGGTTTCGGCGTCATCGCCCATCGCCGCAAAAAACGTCTGCCATGCCTCGTCGACCGTGTTGGGGTCGTTGGCATAGCGGGCGTACATCGCCTCAAGATATTCCGCGTTTTCGCCTTCCATGAAGGAAGAGGCGTGGAACTGTTCGTTGGCGGGTTGGTCGGTCATTGGGTCACCTTTGTTCGGCGGGGCAGACGGGACAGGGTCAGAATCAGGGTCGGTCTATAGTCAGGCCCGGGGCGGGGGGCCATAGGTATTGAGGGCGGGGTCACAAGGTCAGCCAAGGCCGCCGGTTCGGGCGTTTGCCCAAGGGCCAGCGCCACCCGGGGGCGGGAGGGAGTGAGCGCGGTCTGAATGTGCATCTTACCCTCCTTCGCAAGCGGGCGGCGCCGGGTGGTTCTTTTCAAGACCCCGCAAAACGTAGTGCTTTGCAGAGTGGGTCAATGGGCGGGCCAAGGCCCGCCCGACGGGCATCAGCCCTTGTCGATCGCTTCCTTGACCGCTTCGCCCAGCGTCGCGGGGCTGTCAGCCACAACGATACCGGCTTCCTTCATCGCTTCGATCTTGCTCTCCGCGTCGCCTTTACCACCGGCGACAATCGCGCCTGCGTGGCCCATGCGACGGCCGGGAGGGGCCGTGCGGCCCGCGATGAAGCCAGCGGTGGGCTTCCAACGGCCTTTTTTCTTCTCATCGGCAAGGAACTGTGCCGCTTCCTCTTCGGCGGAGCCGCCGATTTCGCCGATCATGATGATCGACTGTGTTTCGGGGTCGGCAAGGAACATTTCCAGCACGTCGATATGCTCGGTCCCTTTGATCGGGTCGCCGCCAATGCCGACAGCAGAAGACTGGCCGAGGCCCATGTCGGTGGTCTGCTTGACCGCCTCATAAGTCAGCGTGCCCGAGCGCGATACAACGCCAACCGAGCCGCGACGGTGGATGTGGCCCGGCATGATGCCGATTTTACAGGCGTCAGGCGTGATCACACCAGGGCAGTTGGGGCCGATCAGGCGCGACTTGGAACCTTCGAGCGCGCGGGCGACGCGGGCCATGTCGAGCACCGGGATGCCTTCGGTGATGCAGACGATCAGCTCCATCTCGGCGTCGATCGCCTCAAGGATCGAGTCGGCGGCGAAGGGGGGCGGGACGTAGATCACGGAGGCATTCGCCTCGGTCACATGCTTGGCTTCGTGCACGGAGTTAAACACGGGCAGGTCGAGATGCGTCTGACCGCCTTTGCCGGGCGTGACGCCGCCAACCATCTTGGTGCCATAGGCTATGGCCTGTTCGGTGTGGAACGTCCCCTGCGAGCCGGTCAGACCCTGACAGATGACTTTGGTGTTTTCGTTGACTAGTACGGCCATGATTTCTTCCTTGGTCGGTGATATTTAATCCCGGGGGCGGGCCCCGGGGGCGTCAGACGCGGTGCGCCCGGTTGGTGGGATGCGCCGTGGTCAGCGAAGGGCCGGGCCACAGCAGGATGGCGGCGAGGAACATGACCGGGATGCCAAGCTCCCCGATCTCCTCGACGACGAAGGCGGTGCGTTCGGCATCGGCGGAAATCTCGATCCCTAAGGGGGCGAGTTTGCGGGCGATGCCGTCGAGCAGTTTGTAAGCGACGGTGAAGCCGATCCCCATCAGGACGGCCCCGGCCCATGCACGACCGTGCCAGAGGGCCGAGAGATAGGGCCGGGCGTGACGCCAGAGCATGAGGAAAATCGCGGTGACGATCGACGCAAGGATCAGGGCGGCGATCAGCTGTTCGGCCAGCGGGACGCCCTCACCAGTATATTGCCGCGCTTTAAAGAGCCCGCGGGTGAAAAGGCTTTTGTCGAGGTCCAACTCGCGCGCCGCCATGACCGCCAGCACCAGCGGCAGATACCAGACCCGCAGCACCGCGCCGCGCAGCGTCCAGACCAGCGCCACAATGCAGAGCAGGTAGCCCACGACCGAAAGGTTTTCGTAAAAACCGCCTTCGGCCAGCAGGGTGGTTTGCGTGGCAACCGGGAGGGCGTTCACGACCACCATCTGCACGGCAAAAGCCACGATAAGGGCGAGGATCACCCACCAGCCGGTGCGAGAGGAGGAGAGCGCCCGCGTCATAGGCCCGCCTTTTGCGCAGCGCGGTCGCGCTTGGCCGCTTTGGGCATAAGGGGAGCGGACGACAGGACAGGCATCAGTAAAGCTGCTCATCTTGATCAGCCAGCAGATCCAGCAGCCGCAGGGTCAGCAGACCCGCGCCCATGATCATCAGGCTGCGCCCAATGGAGCCGGTGAGGTTCGACGGCAGGATCATCGCCAACCCGTTGCGCGACTTGCGCGCGGCGCGCCGCAGACCGCGGTCGCGGCGGTGATGGTTGGCAGGCTCAGGCAGACGCAGGGCGTCGGGGTGCCATTGCCGGATCAGAATGCCGGCCCCCAATAGCGCAATGCCCGTCAAGACGGGGGAGGATTTGGGAGATTGATCCATACTGACCTCATTGCTCATCGGGGCATCATTGGGTGGGCGCGGCGCTGCGTCGTCGCATTTGCCCCTGCCGCACGGGGGCGGCAAGAACGGTGATATCGGCCACCCCCGACCGGCGCGAAAGCCGTGCGGGGATGGCCGGGGAAGGGCTTAGCCTTTGACCGCTTTCACGATCTTCTGTGCGCCATCTTTCAGGTCGTCGGCGGCGATGACATCAAGACCGGAGTTGTTAATGATCGCTTTGCCTTCTTCGACGTTGGTGCCCTCAAGGCGAACAACCAGCGGCACTTTCAGACCGACTTCTTTCACCGCAGCGACAACGCCCTCGGCGATGACGTCACAACGCATGATGCCGCCAAAGATGTTAACCAAGATGCCTTTGACGTTCTCGTCGGAGGTGATGATCTTGAAAGCTTCGGTGACTTTCTCTTTGGTCGCACCGCCGCCCACGTCGAGGAAGTTGGCAGGCTCGGCACCGTAGAGTTTGATGATGTCCATGGTCGCCATGGCAAGGCCCGCACCGTTCACCATGCAGCCGATTTCACCGTCGAGCGCGATGTAGCTCAGGTCATACTTGGAGGCTTCGAGTTCTTTCGAGTCTTCCTCGGTCTCGTCGCGCAGGTTGGCAATGTCGGGCTGGCGGTACATGGCGTTGCCGTCAAAGCCGACTTTCGCGTCGAGCACTTTCAGGTCGTTGCCGGGCATGACGATCAGCGGGTTGATCTCAAGCATCTCCATGTCTTTGTCGACGAAGGCTTGGTAAAGCTGACCCATCAGTTTGACGCACTGCTTGACGGCTGTGCCTTCAAGACCCAGCGAAAAGGCAACGCGGCGGCCGTGGTAGGGCTGGTAGCCGGTGGCCGGATCGACAGAGAAGCTGAGGATTTTTTCGGGTGTCGCTTCGGCGACCTCTTCGATGTCCATGCCGCCTTCGGTGGAGCAGACAAAGGAAATGCGGCTGGTCTGGCGGTCGACGAGCAAGGCGAGGTACAATTCGCGCTCAATGTCAGAGCCGTCTTCGATGTAGATGCGGTTGACCTGTTTGCCTGCGGGGCCGGTCTGGTGGGTGACCAGCGTTTTGCCCAGCATCTTTTTGGCTTCTTCAGCGGCTTCTTCCACGGATTTGGCAAGGCGCACACCGCCTTTTTCGCCAGCGGCGGCTTCTTTGAAGCTACCTTTGCCGCGACCGCCTGCGTGGATCTGCGCTTTGACAACCCAAAGCGGTCCGTCCATTTCGCCGGCTGCGTTCTTGGCATCTTCTGCCTTCAGCACAACGCGGCCGTCGGAGACAGGGGCGCCATAGCTGCGCAGGAGGGCTTTTGCCTGATATTCGTGGATGTTCATGAAAACGGTCCCGTTTCTGTTCCAGTTGCCCCGTAGTATGGGGATGACTTTCGTTCCTGTAAGGGTTTTTTCGGAGAAAGCCGGGATTGACCAGCTAAAAATGCGTTTTGTGATCACACGATAAATACGTGTGATCACAAATGCGCTCAACGGCTCCGAATCGGCTGATTTTTGCTTGTATTGCGGGGGATAGCTGGCCCGACGAAAGGGGCGGGCCAGCGCTTTAGCGGGGCATGAGCGCCCAGTAATCGAGGTCAAGCAAAACCTCAGGGCGGTATTTACCCGCCGCGTCACGCAATTCAAACGGCGCGCCGCCTTTGGTCGCGACCAGCCGCAAACGCACAGCGCCAACACCGGGGGCTGAAGTCTCGGCCTTGTCGAGCACTTCGGACCAAGCGCGAATGGTATCACCGGCAAGGCAGGGGTTGGCATGCGCCCCGCCATTCAGACCCACGACCATCTGCGCATTGGCCAGCCCGTTGAAGGATAGCGTCCGCGCCATTGAGATCACGTGACCGCCATAGATCAGCCGCGACCCATCCGGGCGGGCGGAGGTGTCGAAATGCACTTTGGCCGTGTTCTGCCACAGGCGCGTGGCCATCATGTGCTCGGCCTCTTCGATCGTGACGCCGTCAACGTGGTCGATCTTTTCACCCACGGCGTAGTCGCCCCAGCGGTGCGGCTCTCCGGCTTGGGCGAAGTCGTAGTTGGAGAAGTCGAGGCCCTGCGGGATGTGCAATTGATCCACGGACAGGGCGTCGGGCAGATCGGGCACGATGGTCTCGGGCGCGGGGGCGTCGATATCGCCTTTGCGGACCATCACCCAGCGGACATAGTCGAGCACCTTTTCATCGTTTTGGTTCAGCCCCGTGGTGCGGACCCAGACAACTCCGGTCTTGCCGTTGGAGTTCTGCTTAAGGCCGATGACCTCGCTTTCCGCGCGCAGCGTGTCACCGGGCCAGACAGGCCGCAGCCAGCGGCCCTGGGCATAGCCCAGGTTGGCCACGGCATTGAGCGAGACATCAGGCACGGTTTTCCCAAAAACGATGTGAAAGGCGATCATATCGTCGAGCGGGCTGGCCTTCAGCCCGCAGGACTGGGCGAAACTATCGGCGGAATAAAGCGCGTGCCGCGCGGGGTAGAGCGCCTGATAAAGCGCGCGTTCGCCCGCGCCGACCGTGCGGGGCACCGCGTGATGCAGCACCTCGCCCAGTCTGTAGTCTTCGAAAAAGCGGCCGCGGTTGGTCTTGCTCATCACTGCTCGCCCAGTTTGGTGTCGGGCGAATAGGTGCCGGGGGCGTCTTTCACCACCGCTTGGCCGCAGCGCATGACACCGGCCTTGTGGTCCCATGTCTGGGTCGGGGTGCCGTAAAGCTCCCAGCCTTTGTTCAGCGCGTCGGTGACCTTGTGGCAAAAGGCGGATGTGTCTTCTTCGGAGAGGAAGCGGTAAACTTTCATGGAAGGCTCCGGGTCAATGAGGGAAGGGAATAACGCCGAGCCAAGTGTGAATGCCGGCGACGAGGACAAAGAGGATCGTGGAGATCACGATGAGACGGATATAGGTGGCGCGGCCTGCGTGGGGCGGGGGCGTCCAGCCCGGCTCGGCCCGGTTGATGAGGATTACTTCGCTCACCGCCCAGCCCAGCATGGTGCCGAAGAGCAGGATGGAGGCGAGATCACCGTTGACCAGTAGGTGTGCCGTGGCCCAGATTTTCACCGCCAGCAGTTGCGGGTGGCGGGTTTTATAGGCGGGCCAGGCCTTGGCCCCCTTGGCGGCACTTGAGCCGAAGACCCAGAAGGCCAGCAGCATCAGAAGGTTGTTGAGGTGCGTCAGGAAGCTCGGCGGGTTCCAGACCGGAATGAACTCCGCCGCGCGATAGCCCCAGATGATGAGGGCCAGCGCCACGACCAATGCGGCGGCCACCGCGCCCCGGCCCGCGGTACCCATCTGCGCCCGTTGGGCGGGCATCAAGCGTTTGAAAAGATGGGCACCGATCCAAAGGATCAGACCGAGGATAAGGATTGTCATGGCGAGGGCTCCGGGCTCATGGCTGCAATTGCCGCCAGTTTTGCCAGTGTTTCGCGGGCGGTGGCAACATGGAGATTTTCCACGATCTTGCCATCGACAACGGCCACACCTTGGCCCGCCGCCTGTGCCTCTTCATAGGCGTCAATCTGACGGCGGGCGAGGGCGGCTTCGTCTTCCGACGGGGTGAAGGCCGCGTTAGCGATGTCGAGCTGGGCGGGGTGGATCAGCGTTTTACCGTCAAAGCCCATGTCGCGGCCCTGTTGGCATTCGGCTTGCAGCCCGTCATCATCCTTAAAGGCGTTATACACCCCATCGATGATCGCCACGCCATGCGCCTTGGCGGCCAGCAGGCAAAGGCCAAGCCCAGTGATCAGCGGCAGGCGGTCGGGGCGGAAGCGGGTTTGCAGGTCTTTCGCCAGATCGTTGGTGCCCATGACCATGGCCTGCAACTGGCGGTGCCCGGCGATGGCGGCGGCGTTGAGCATGGCACCGGGGGTTTCCATCATCGCCCAGAGCGGGATGTCGCCCACAATCTCGGTCAGCGCTTCGAGATCGGCGGGGGATCCGACCTTGGGCAAGAGAATCGCATCGGGCTGCATCGCGGCGGCAGCGCGGGCGTCATCGACGCCCCATTCGGTTTCCAGCCCATTGATCCGCACCACCCGCATCCGCGCGCCGTAGCCGCCTGTGGCAAGCGCCTCGGCCAATGTCTCACGGGCGGCGACCTTTTCGTCGGGGGAGACGGCATCTTCGAGGTCGAAAATCACCGCGTCGCAGGCCAACCCCCGCGCTTTGTCGAGGGCGCGGGGCTTGGAGCCGGGGATGTAGAGAACGGAACGCAGCGGGCGGGTTGTGGCGGTCATGTAAGGCTCCTCGGGCAGGGCGGCGCATTGACCGCCTAACATTGTTGCGCACAGAGGGGCATTTTTGTGCGAAAACTTCAAGGCAAAACATGCCGCGACGCAGCGAACCCGTTGCGCTGTTTTTGCGGGCGGCAGATTAACCAGTCCTTCAGGCTTGAGGCGCAGTCTCTTGCGCATCGCATCTGCTGCACCCTTTTGCAAAGCGGATGCAGTCATTTCAACCAAGGCTGCCTAAGGGCCGGTGCGAAAGACGCGCATTGTCATCCCCAAGGGTCACGCCTTTTGATGCAAAGGCAGATGCTATGTCAGGTTTTGTTAAATTTATCCACCTCGCGGCACTCACCGCCGCCTCTGCAATCGTGCTGGCCACGACGACAGAGGCGCAGACCCCGCGCAACTGCGCGCCGCGCGATCATGTGATGCTGCGGCTGGCCGATGGTTATGGGGAAACGCGCCAGTCGATGGGGTTGGGCGGCGACAACGCGGTGATGGAGGTTTTCGCGTCGGATCAAACGGGCAGCTGGACGATCACGGTGACCGGGGTCAATGGGATCACCTGTCTGGTCGCCTCGGGGCAGGGGTTTGAGGCATTGGCCGAAGCATTGCCTGCCAAGGGCGAAGACGCCTGAAAAGGGCGATATTGACTGAATGCACGGGCGGCCATTGGCCGCCTTTCCTGTATCCGGGCCAAGGTGGCGCGATCTATTTATTTGCGTGGCAGTGGAACTGGATAGGGCCATCCGGGTTGTGGTTCCAGAAGAGCAATTAACGCTCAATTTTGGAAGGAGTACTACAATGAAACGTTTTCTGAGCACCACAGCCATCGTACTGACAATGACCGGCGCAGCCTTTGCGGAAGCGCATTCCGAAGGCTTTGGCAACGTTGCTGTTGAACAAACAGACTTCCTTGCATCCGACCTGATCGGCATGCGCATTTACAACTCTGAAGCCGAAGTCGATGCGGCCACCCCCGTTGCCAATGGCGCAGAGCAGGAATGGGATGACATCGGCGAGATCAACGACATCATCGTGTCGAAAGACGGCGAAGTGACTGCCGTTATCCTCGGCATCGGCGGTTTCCTTGGGCTGGGCGAACGTGACGTTTCCATCTCCATGGACAAGATTCGCATCCTGAACGACGAAGACGGCGACCGTTTCCTCGTTGTGAACACCTCAAAAGAGATGTTGGAGCAAGCGCCTGAATTCGAACGCCCCATGATGGACGGCGAAGCGATGGAAGGCGAGGCGATGACCGAGACTGACGACAACGTCACCGTCGTGACCGAGAATGCCGAAACCGAAACTGAGGAAATGGCCAACGAAGTAGAGGCCGAGACCGAGGAAATGGTTCAAGACACCGAGAACGCGGCCGAGAACCTTGAAGCCGAAACCGAAGAAATGGCCAACGAAGTAGAGGCCGAATCCGAGGAGATGGAGCAGGAAGCCGAAACCATGATGGAGAACGCCGAAGCCGAGACAGAAGAAGCTGTCAACGAAGCGGAAGCCAACACCACCGTGATCACAGGCGACGAAACTGTTGAGCGTGAACTGCTGCCGCGCCCCGAAGTTGAGCGTGAAGGCTATGCCGCTGCCGAAGCGGACATGATCCAGCAGATGAGCGCTGACGACCTCGAAGGTTCCTATGTCTATGGTGCCAACGACGAAACCGTGGGTGAGATCGACACTCTGCTGATCGGCGACAACGGCCAGATCGACCGTGTTGTCATCAACGTCGGCGGTTTCCTTGGTCTGGGCGAAAAGCCAGTAGCCGTGACCTTTGACGAACTGCAGGTTCTGAAAAACGTCGAAGGTGACGATGTGCGTATCTACATCGACAGCACCGAAGAGCGTCTGGAATCGCAGCCTGAGTACCAAGGCGACTAATCTTTCGCCTTAAGTTTCAGCAATTGGCCGCCCCACGGGGCGGCCTTTTTCGTGGCAAGGGCGGAGGTTAGCCGCTGTTCAATGCTGCAACTTGCACGGGACCGTGCATTTCGGTATCTCCGGCGCAAATGAAACCTCTGTCGGAGACATGACCATGGCCAGACCCAAGATCGCGCTTATTGGCGCGGGGCAAATCGGCGGCACTCTCGCCCATCTCGCAGCGTTGAAGGAATTGGGCGATGTCGTCCTTTTTGACATTGCCGAGGGCACACCCGAGGGCAAAGCTCTCGATATCGCGTCGTCGGGCCCTTCGGGCAAGTTCGACGCCACCTTGTCGGGCACCCAAGATTACGCCGACATCGCAGGCGCGGATGTCTGTATCGTCACCGCCGGTGTTGCACGCAAGCCGGGGATGAGCCGCGATGACCTGCTGGGCATCAACCTCAAGGTTATGAAATCCGTGGGCGAGGGCATTGCCAAACACGCGCCCGACGCTTTCGTGATCTGCATCACCAACCCGCTTGATGCGATGGTCTGGGCGCTGCGTGAATTCTCCGGTCTGCCGCACAACAAGGTTTGCGGCATGGCAGGCGTGCTTGATAGCGCGCGTTTCCGTCACTTCCTCGCGACCGAGTTCAACGTGTCGATGAAAGACGTCACTGCCTTCGTTCTGGGCGGCCACGGCGACACAATGGTGCCGCTGGTGCGCTACTCCACCGTTGCAGGCATCCCGCTGCCCGATCTGGT